>Ga0209609_10001473_pt1 | contig 13589 bp, 14 predicted proteins | sample LakKivw325mmetaG_FD_184136 | JGI IMG/M metagenome (GOLD analysis project Ga0209609, IMG submission 184136) | Anoxic lake water microbial communities from Lake Kivu, Rwanda to study Microbial Dark Matter (Phase II) - Lake Kivu water 325m metaG... | ecosystem: Environmental > Aquatic > Freshwater... | reverse complement strand
CCGGAACACCTCCCCCTAGCCCCCTCCGACACGGAGGGGGGAGGGGGAGGTGTTCCGGTCAGGAATGAGTTCAAGCGTGCTCCGATGGCGCCGCGCAACCGGCCATCAGGCCCCGCGCAGGTTCGCAAGTCATCCGGGAGCCGTTCCGCCAGCCCTGCCAAGGTGCGCTCAGCGAGAACACCCGGCTACTTCGCAGAGCAGCGCAAAGCCAGAGCCGCGAAATCCGGCGGATACTGACGATCTGACGGACAGGCTGAGTTCCTGCTAGTCGTCGCCTGATGGGGTAAGCAGCGCCCGTCGTGCGCACTCCCGCAAATGCTCTTCGAGGTTCTTCACGTCCGGCGGGTGGCTGCTACTCTCGCTAACAGCATCCTGCACACGGCGCACGACATTTCTTCGAGGCCTAAGATACTCGGCCAGGTCACCTGATATGGTCTTCTCCACGTTCTTCATTTCACCAATCGTCTCCCATATATACATGATAGACAAAGGCACTGTCAGAACGTGTCAGTATCTCCGTTTGTATGCAGACTTATTTTTGTGGAGCCGCGTAGAGTGCCAGAATGCCCTGCGCCTTTTCGAGGACGTGCTGACGCAGTGATTCCGGCTCCAACACCTCAGCATCGCCGCCGTAACCCATGATCCAGGTTCCGATCTCCTCAATGCCGGAGACGATTACTTCGAAGATGATGCTGCCGTCAGGCTGGGGGTAGATTACCTGAGTCGGGTGTCTCCTGGTCTCCGACATCATCGCTGCGAGTTTCTTCGGAAAGCGGATTCGCACATTCACCGGCTCATCACCAGCCCACACTTCCCACGAGTTCTTGAAGTACTCTTCGATGGAGAACTCGTCTGGCACTTCGAACTCTTTGCCGGTATCTACTACCGAGTGCACGCGCGCCATCTTCAGTGTTATCGTCTTGCTGTGGTGAGTGCTGTGGCCCACAACGTACCAACTGTGCCTTCTGAATGCTACCGCATAGGGTCTGAACCTGTAGGGGCGGACCACCTCACTCCTCGGAGAGCGGTATGTGACTCTGATGACGTGGCGCTGGGCCGTTGCCCGTTCCAGCGCTTCGGCTATATCCGCAGACACCTCGGATGGGGGCACGGCGCCTACGGCGTGCATTGCCGACAGCCTGTCGACATTCTGCAGTTTGGCGTCATGCGAAGCCGCCCGTATCTTCATCCACGATGAGTGAGCGGCATCTGACATTGGCGAATTGCTGGCAAACGCCGGAGCCTTAAGGCTCATCCTCACCGCAAGCAACTCCCTGGCCGTGAGGTCAAGCACGCTGCTGTAGTCGCGATCTTCGATGTAGTAGCCGCCGTCCTCGCAGTAGATTCGCGTCTTCAGGTCGCTGCATATCTCCGCAAGCCACCGATATACTGTCCGCTCGCTTCTTGCAAGCTCTCTCGCCAGCGAGTCGATCGTTATGCCCGGATTCTCCCGTATAATCCTGATAGTGTCGATAATCAGAGTTGATTTGCTCATAAGATCTTTACCCTCAAGTATGCCTGATTTCCTGTTAGTCCTTGACAGCCGAAAATCCTGCACATGGAAAAAAACGGGCGATTTTGTGTATAATACACTGCAAGTATCATCCTGGAACCGCGGAAGGTGGTTTTGCCGCGGAATCACATAACGCACGGAGGAATCAGAGCAAATGCATAAGATAGCAGTGTTGGGCGGCGACGGAACCGGCCCGGAAGTTGTGGCTGAGGGACTGAAAGTACTCAAAGTCGCGAGCGAAAAGACCGGGTTCAGTTACGAAGTCACACCTTACGACTGGGGCGGGGACAGGTATCTCAGGACCGGCGAGGTGCTTCCGGAGAACGCCTGCGAAGAGATGAGCAAGTACGACGCCATATATCTGGGCGCCATCGGACATCCCGACGTCAAACCGGGGATTCTGGAGAAGGGCATATTGCTGGCTCTGCGTTTTGGCCTCGACCAGTACATCAACCTGCGTCCGGTGAAACTCTACCCTGGAGTCGAGACCCCGCTCAAGGACAAGGGCCCTGCGGACATCGACTATGTCGTGGTCCGAGAGAACACTGAAGGGCTCTATGCGGGTGCAGGCGGAGTGCTGAAAAAAGGCACGCTTGATGAAGTGGCGGTGCAAGAGTCCATCAACACCCGAAAAGGCGTTGAGCGGTGCATTAGGTTCGCTTTTGAGTATTGCCGGAAGCGCGACCGCAGGAAGACACTGACCCTGTGCGGCAAGACAAACGTTCTGACGTTCGCATTCGACCTTTGGGAGCGCACCTTCTACGAAGTCGCCAAAGACTACCCGGATATCAAGACTGACTATGCGCACGTCGATGCCACGACTATGTGGATGGTCAAGAATCCGGAATGGTTCGACGTCATCGTTACAGATAACATGTTTGGCGATATCATTACAGACCTCGGCGCCATGACCCAGGGCGGAATGGGGATAGCCGCGGGCGGAAACATCAATCCCAACGGAGTCTCGATGTTCGAGCCTATCGGCGGTTCAGCGCCCAAGTATACTGGAATGAATGTCATCAACCCGCTCGCCGCAATCGGCGCTTTGCAGATGATGCTGGAAACGCTGGGTGAAGCCAAGGCCGCTGACTTGGTCGACAAGGCCGTGGCGCACGTTACCGGCAGCAAGCTGAAGAGTATGAGCGCCGGCAAGATGGGCTATTCCACAACCGAAGTCGGAGATCTGGTGGCCGAGTACGTGGCCAACGCTTAGAAGCCGCAGAAGCCTCGTTCCGGACCTTCCGTACACAGAGATGGAGGTGACGCTCCCCAAGATTGGAGGAGGCGTCACCTCCGCAAAGCGAATCACCACTCCGATCCGAGCTCTTGGCTCTAACTCTTTACCACGCGATCCACGCGCAGGGACAAATCGGCCTACAGGCTCTCGTCACTAATGTAGGCCTGCGTCTGAGCGTGGCGGGGTGACTCGAACACTGCATCCGCCGCGCCGTGCTCGACCAGTTTGCCGTCAGACATAAAGAGAACGTGATCCGCGATCCGCCGCGCCTGAGCGAGATTGTGGGTGACGACCACGCAGGTGTAGTTGGTCTTGAGCTCGGTTATGACCCGCTCTATGCGCAGAGCAGAGGTCGGGTCAAGCGAAGAAGTCGGTTCATCGAAGAGCAGAACTTCGGGCTCCACGGCAAGTCCGCGTGCCAGGCACAGACGCTGCTGCTGGCCGATTGAGAGCCTGCTGGCAGGGTCCTTAGGCCGGGTATGCACTTCATCCCACAGTCCGACCGTCCTGAGGCATTTCTCCACCGTATCCCTCAGTTTCTTCTTCGGCCCTGCGCCGTAGATCCTGGGGCCATAGGCGACATTCTCAAAGATAGACATCGGCAGCACTGTCGGCTTCTGGGCTATCAAACCGATACGTTTGCGTACCGCCGTGACGTCTACACTTCTTTCATAGATATTCTGGCCGCCGATAAGTATCTCGCCGCTCACGCGCGCCGCCGCCGAGAGTTCTGCCATACGATTGATGCATTTCAGCAGACTGGTCTTGCCGCATCCCGACGGGCCGATGATCGCCGTAACGTGCAGGGCGTGTATGCTGACGCTGACGTCTCTAAGCACTTGGGCATTGTGGTAGAAGAGATTGAGATTGCGGACTGTAATGTGCGGGCTAGGCATAAACGCTCCTCATTTCACCACATACTTGCCCAATCGAGCGCTGAGAATGCGCGACAGAACGCTCGTCACAAGCACGATTATCACCAACACTAAAGCAGTGCCGTACGCCCTGCTATGGACTTCCTCAAAAGGTGTCCCCAACTGAAAGAAGATCGCCAGTGGCAGCGTCGCAGCTGGTTGAGTAAGGCTCTCCGGGATGCGGTCGGTGAACCCGGCAGTAAAGAGCACAGAAGCAGCGTCCCCAATCCCTCTCCCGAAAGCCAGAAGTGTTCCAGTCACTATTCCGGGCAGAGCCTGCCGAGTAATTACTCTTGCGGCCGTCTCGCATCGCGTGGCTCCGAGGCCATAAGATACCTCATCCAGTTCACGCGGCACCATTCTCATCACTACGTCTATAGCCCGTATCATAATCGGTAGTTCGAAGAGCGCCACTGTTATTATGCCGGCAAGCAGCGATGCCCGCATGCCCAGGTGGATCATCAGCGTGAACCCGAACGCCCCGAAGACAATTGACGGTACCCCCCACAACACATCGAGCAGACCTCTCACTATTGATGCGAGACGGCTCCTGTCGGCATAGGTCCGCAGGTAAAGCACAGTGGGCATGCTGATCGCCAGAGCAAGGAGTGTTGCGCCGATAGCCAGGTAGATAGAACCCAGGATGGCGTTGGCGATTCCGCCGCCGCCGCCCGTGTAGTAAGTCCCCCTTCGGAATCTGGGTTATGAACGACCAGTTCAGGTTCCCGGCCCCCTTGAGAGTAACCGTCACCAGTATCGCGGCCAGGACCGCGACCACGATACCCATCGAGGCCACCGCAACGAACTTCAGCAACCTGTCCAGCAGTCTCCTTCTCGTCATCTTGACATCCCGCTAACGAGCACAAGCCGCGCCCCTACATTGAAGAAAAGGACAACCACGAGCAGCACCAGAGCGGCGCAAAGAAGAGCGGAGTCATACATTGGTATGGACATCATCTCACCGTAGTTATTGGCTATGAGAGCAGGCAGTGGGTACGCCGGGTCAAATATCGACTTCGGCGAAGCCACAACGTTCCCCACTACCATCAAGACAGCCATTGTCTCGCCCAGAGCCCGGGATATGCCCAGCACAACTGCTGCCATCAGGCCACGCAGCGCTCTTCGGATCACCACCCTTGTTATCGTTTCCAGGCGGGTAGCCCCTACCGCGTAGGAGGCTTCGCGATAGTCGCGCGGAACCGCTCGCAGCACTTCCTCCGAGACGGAGATTATCACTGGGATGATCATCACGGCGAGTACAATTCCGCCGGCCAGTACGCTGTATCCTGTTACGTATTCGGCTCCCGCCAGGGGCACGCTTTTCAGATTGGCTTGAGCGTACGGCCCGAGATGGTCGGCGATAAGCGGAACGATCACCAGTGCTGCCCACGCGCCATAAACTACCGACGGAATTCCCGCAAGCAAGTCTATAAGAGGCTTGAGAAACGAACGCGTCCTTGGCGAGGCATATTCGGCAAGGTAGACTGACGCGAAGATGCTCAGCGGCACCGCGATAATCGCGGCGATGACCGTTACCCAGGCAGTGCCTATGATAAACGGCCTCAGACCGAACCTGGCCTCCGACGGCTTCCAGTCAGCCCCGGATACTATGGCCCACAGTGATTCTGATTCAATCAGTGGACTTGCGCGGACATATAGAGCCACCGCGATGACGACGACCAGCGCCCCTGAGAAGAGCGATGTCGCCAGCATTGTCCTGCCTGCGATGAATTCAATTATCCGCCTCCTGAGACTCACTTTCGATTCCCTTTGCTTCCGGAGCTATCTCATCTTTCGCAGTTGCTGGGCACGTTCGGAGTCGGACAACGGCACGTAGCCTCCGACCTCTTTGACTATCTTGTTTCCGGCGTCGCTCAGGGCGAATTCGATGAATGCGCGCGCGAGTGGTTTCGGCTTACCTTTCGTCATGAGATACTCCCTGCGCGCGCCGATATAGCGTCCGCTCGCAATCTCTCTTTCTGCCTTTGACAGGGAGTCAATTCGCTCGTGAGCATCAATCTTGCCGTTGTTGTTGGCGTCGATTGGCACGATCGCTATCCCCCTGGCTACCTTGTCGCCGGTGAAGACGTAGCTCAGGTTGTTGTAGCCCATCCCCAGCGGATCGCGCACCACAGCCGCCAGGAGTCCAGGATCTCCGTAGACTCCAATTCCCTTCAGATCATCCTGCTTGAACTTGCCGAGGGCGGCGGCCCACGCTGACGCAGCCCCGCACGCATCGGAGCGAGTGTAGGCGTGGATCGGAGTGTTGGCCCCTCCGACGTCGCGCCAGTTCTTGACCGTACCTCTGACATAGATGTCAACGAGTGTCTTGCGCGACATGCCCTTTGCGGCAGCCCGTTTCACGGCGGGATTGCGTGCGCTGATGGTTGGGAAGACCGCGTCTTTGACAATGAGAATCGGCAGCGCGCCTTTCGCAAGTTCGGTCTTATCCACCTCGCGCGAAACCATTCCGATATCGACTGCCCCAACGAGAGCGTCAGCCATGCCCTTGCCCGCGCCTCCGGCTGAGATGTCCATCTTGACTTTCGGGTTCGCTTTCTTGAAGGCTTCGGCCCACTTGACGACGAGCGGGTAGATTGCCCAGGCGCCGGACAAGCTCAGTGTGCCCGAAAGCTGTGCAGCCTGCAGGGGTGTGGACGCCGCGGCGGATGCCAGGATCAGTGCCGCCAGCAGAACGGATACAGCAGTTTTCTTATCCAATCTTTCTTTCCTCTGACGGTTCAAAACGCAAACCATCGTTACCATGGCCAGGACCTCTTATTGGCTTGTATCATTCGTGAGAAGCCGAGTTGTTCTGCACGCTGTGACCCGGTACGCAGTCACGGTTCTCTGCGACGCAATTTCGGCTTACCACGCTGGAGAGCAATCACATTATACCATTTGCGGAGAGACAATTCCCACCGGTTAGTAAGCCCTGGACGCGGTACGACTCATTCTGGCAGCTGGGCAGGCCGGTGCTCGCGAATCCTCAATACCGCAGTAGTGGATACCACAAGAAGCGGTTGCTCACGACGACGTTCCGGCCGGGATTCGGCGCGTTGAGTGTCGCGGCGTAATCGGGTATAATCTGTTCAGAGGTCAACATATGGCAAAGCTCAATATCGTAGTAATAGACACCACGGGAAGCAAGGAGCAGGAAGCAGTTGTTCCGGATGATGTCCCGGTGGGGCGAGTAGTCGAAAAGCTCATAGAGGCGTTATATCTGCCCGTGGTTAACACTGCCGGCGTTCCAATCACATATAAGTTTCTGCACAAAGCGACCGGCAGGCATCTTCTGGACAACCTCACCCTGGCACAGTGCGAGGTAAACGAAGGAGATGTTCTGCGGTTGATACCGGAGATAACGGCCGGATAGGCGAAATGAACTTCGATGAACCCGCCAGCGAAATCATACATCTTGACGCTCCGGAAGACCGCTATGAGCGGCTTCGCCTGATCCCGTGGTGGGATCAGCGTGCACTGGCCGATGCACGCGTATTGGTTGTCGGGGCAGGAGCTCTAGGCAACGAGATAGTCAAGAACCTCGCGCTTCTCGGGGTGGGTCACTTGCTGATAGTGGACTTCGACGAGATCGAGGACTCCAATCTCTCACGCAGCGTTCTGTATCGCAAGTCCGACCGGGGCAGGTGTAAAGCAGAGGTTGCGGCCCAGGCAGCTCAATCTATCAACCCGGACTGTCAGCCCCGATGGATGAACGCAGACGTTACTACGCAGGTGGGCGCTGGCTTCTTCCGCTGGGCAGACGTGGTAATTGCCGGATTGGACAACCGCGACGCGCGTTTTGCGGTCAACCGGGCTTGCTGGAAGGTGAACAGGCCCTGGGTGGACGGTGCTACGGAAGCCTTTCAGGGCATAGCCAGAGTATTTGTGCCGCCTGATGGCCCCTGCTATGAGTGCACACTGAGTGAGCAGGACACCAGGTTCATGACCATAAGGAACTCGTGCGGCTTCATTGAAAGGCAGGCAGCACACGCGGGACGAACTCCCACTACCCCGGCAACCGCTGCGGTTATCGCCGGCGTGGAGGTTCAGGAAGCGGTCAAACTGCTGCATCCCGGCGCCGGTCTTCCCGGACTGGCTGGTAGAGGATTCTTCTTCGACGGACTGACCTACGACTGCTTCACCGTAGGCTACGTGCGCAGGGACGACTGCATAAGCCACGAAACGCTGGACGTCGTGATAGAAACAGAACTGGATCGCCAAACTGCCACCATATCCGATGTGCTTGACGCCGCCCAACACGAAATGGGCATGACCGGACGAATCGAGCCTCCGTCCGAGATAGTTACCAGTCTGGAATGCAGAGCCTGTGAAGAGCGGGTTGGATTCTACCGATTATTGGATACGGTGACGCCGGACGAAGCGGCGTGCCCAAAGTGTGGAACTCTCAGGCTACCGGATGTCGTAACAGAATGTGTGGGAGAAGCGAGTCTCAGTCATCTGACGCTTCAGGATATGGGGTTTGCCCCGGCGGAGATCGTCACGGTCAGATTCTCCGAGACAAGCGTGGGTGTGGAGATCAGCGGAGACCTGAAGCAGGTATTTGGGATTGTCTAGCACAGATATGGGAGAACAGGGTTCCCCGTCGGAGCGCACGTGTCCGTATTGCCTCGACAATATCGCACAGGGCGAGACCGCCGTCGCGTGCCAGGCCTGCGGATCCGTGATGCACAGCGAGTGCTGGGACGAGAACGGCGGTTGCTGCGTTCCGGATTGTCCGAGATCCGTAAAGCGCACCGAGATCAATGTCACGGAGCAGGTGACACTTGATGTTGGCGGGCAGCGAGAGAAGATAGTAATCAAGCCTTACAGAACCGCCCCCTCAGGGTACAATCCGTGCATCGTGTGCGGACGGCAACTGCCAGAGGGGGAACTGAGCTGCCAGGAATGCAGGCGCAGTTTTGAGGAGTCGCAGAGGACAGACAATCCGGTGGCCCTTATGCTCGGAGCTTTGTTTGTCCTGGGTTTGGTTGGATTGATACTGCTCATTACGATTGGAGGGCAGTGGATTAAATGAGCACAAACAGCGAACCGGGCAAGTGCCCGTACTGCCTGGGAAACATCGGCGAATCCGATGAGCGTGTAAGGTGTCCCAGATGTGGGTCATCGCATCATCGGGAGTGCTGGAAAGCGAACGGAAAATGCGCGGTGTATGGGTGTGATGGCGCTGCGCTGTGGGATGAGAGTATAGCGGAGAAGATCGCGCCGCGGGTGGATGCCACTGTTGAGCTTTCGCAGCCAAAGTCGTCCGTTGAAGCGGACAGGCCCAGTATGAGATGTTTTGCGTGTGGCGAGGTGGCGGACGAAAAGCACCTGCTCTGCTGGAACTGCAGAGTGAAGCAGCGCACGGCATCCCTCAGCAACATAATCTTCTACGGCATTATCATTGGTGGTGGGGCGTTTCTGCTCTGGAAGTTCCTGGGCTAGACCACTATGGGGCAGGCTATGGTAGGCCCGACACTCGTGTCGGGCATTGTGGCGCACGAGACACGGGGGGCGGCGTCCAACCTCCCCCAGAAGGTAGGCCCGACACTCATGTCGGGCATTGTGGTACAGACATCTTGCCTGGCCGAGCCCACGATGGGGCGGCATTTGAGAACTCGCCCCTTCACGTCCATTACGAAGTGCAGCGTATCAGCACCTCCCCCCTCCGGAACGGAGGGGGGAGGTGTTCAGCGGGAGATGATCCTTGAACTCTGACGGTGATTTCGAAATCAGTCTTGGTGAGTCAAAGCGTAAAGGCATAGAGTCAAAACCCAGCCCGTTGCTGGACAGGTCTCTTGTCTGCTTCGCGTACGACGATCCCGCCTCAGACAGCATCCCGGTCTTCATCCGCGAGAGTGTGATAGCGGGGATTTCCGCTCAAGCCACGGCAGACTCCGGCGTAGAGACTGGAGGAGTGCTGGTGGGCGGCTTCTACCGCACACAGACGGAATCATACATCGAGATCGACGGCATCATCGAAGCGCCCAGTGACCAGAAGACGGACATCTCCTTCACATTCACGCACGAATCCTGGAAGGAGATCAGCAAGGAGCTCGCTCGCCTCGGGGAGAATCGGCAGATAGTTGGGTGGTATCATACGCACCCTGGCCTTGGGGTCTTCATGAGCAGGGAGGACGACTTTATCCACAACGGGTTCTTTCGGGACCCGTGGCAGGTCGCGCTCGTTCTGGACCCAATGCACGAGAACTGGGGCTGCTTCAGATGGAAAGACGGATCCCTGGTAAGAACCCGAGGATTCTACATTTTCGAGGAGAAGCGATCGTCCAGAAAGGCCAGAGACACTGCCAGGAGGCTTAGCGAATATCGCAGGCGCGACACCGCGGCCGCTAATGCTGCCTCATCCTCAATAGCTGGCACGCGCCGGACCCGAAAGCTCGGGATTCGCGGATGGTTGCCCTGGGCAATTGCCACGCTCGTGCTCGCAGGATTAATCCTTTCAATTGCGATGCGTCCTGACCCGCCTCCCGACCCAACTAAGGTGGCTCTGCGCTTGATCAGGATTTCGGACTACTCGGACGCGGAGGATTGGTTAAGGCGTGCTGTGGCTGCAGATCGGACCAACAGTGCCGCACTTCGGGAACTTGAAAGGCTTGTGAAGGTGCGGGCGGCGTTGCGGGCGCGAGAACTCGACAGCCCCGAGCTTGACGGAGCGAACCTTATCATCTCAGCCTCCATCGCCGCCAACCGCAGCGACAATCGGCCGCTCTCAGTAGGCGAGAGGATCGGTGTAGACAAGGATGCTTCACAGGCACAGGCCTCGGCCGCGTCTGCGCGCGCCGCAAGGCTTGCCGAAGTCTACTGGCGCCATGCGCGAACTTGGCCGGAAAGAGTCGAACGCGCCCGACTGGCGTCCAATATGGTTCGAGCGAGTTCGAAGGGCCCTGCCGAATCCAGAGCCCCGGAGGAGTACCGAGCTGCTCTGAGGTGGCTTCAGGGCGAGAAGAAACGCTTCCACACGTCTCTTCTTGACGCCCCGGAGTCAACCCTCAAGAGGGTGTTTGGCGAGATGACACGCAGCGAGCAATTGGACCTTGCAGCCTTTGCAAATACGCGGCGTGATCCTCGGCCCAAGGACATGCTGGGCGCAATCTCTCCCGAAGAAACAAGGCGCCTGGAGAAACCGGGGACTGAAGAAGAATGAGTATCCGCGCAAGGCGACTCGCCAACGATTATAGACAGGTGCTCTCGGAGTTTTCGCACAGCGACATTGTATCGGTTCAAGCAGTGTCGGGCGATCCGCCCGGCCGGTATCTGGTCACGTATAACCTGAGTGGCATTGCGTGGGACGCTTCGCAGCAGCGGCCCCACGGTGTCACCAAACACGTGGTCGACATCACGCTTCCTCTGGGATATCCCAAACAATCCCCACGATGCGTTATGCACACACCCATCTGGCATCCGAACATCGGTGACTATGTGTGTATCGGGGACTTCTGGTCCGCCGGTGTGACTCTGGTAAACATAATCGCCCACATAGGCGATATGATTCAGTATCGCAGCTACAACCTCAAGAGTCCTGTGAGCAAAGAGGCCGCCCAGTGGGCACAGCGCAATCTCCGCTCGTTTCCTCTGGGAACCAAAGACATCATACCCCCTGACCGTGGCGCCAGACCGGTGATCATCGCGCCGGAGACCACCACACCATCCGACTTTGAAATATCCCTCGGTCCGATCAAGAGCAGATAGAGTCCACCGCTTCGGTTTCCTTCGTTGTCAGGTAAAATACCTGCAATTATTGGTCAAAGGTGTTAAGTTTCGCGTCCTAAGTGGCATCATTAAGTGTGTGACCAATGTGCACGAACTGACGTGCACCACGTTTTGCCGACGCCGTGTGCCCAGCAGGCTGGTGGATAATGTTTGCGAGAATCAGACCCCAGTTAGGTTTGAACCGAAGTTCCAGGGAGCCTAAGAACGGCCGAATCCCAAGTGTGGTTGCGGTTGGACTGCTGTGTATTCCGCTGGCATTGGGTGGTTGGATACTAACGCTTGAGACCACCCGCGAGCAACTCTCAATCCACCTCAGTGTCGTGCTGTTCGTTTTGCTCTGTGCGGCAATCGCCTACTTCTTGATGGAAAGGGTGCGCACAGACTTCGGCGAGACCTCCAGTGACAGCCTCTACTCCACGCTGCAGCAGCTCAGTCAGACTCAGGAGCAACTGAGCGAAGCAGCGAGTTCTCTGGCCGAGACCCAGAACCGGCTCAGAGATTCGGATAACCGCTGCAAGGCTTTACTGAACTCGCTATCTGACGGCGTTCTGCTGATTGACGCCAACAGCTCGCTTCCCATAATGTACAACGATGCTGTCTGCGATATGCTCGGCTACACACGTGAGGAGTTCTCCTCCCTGCGCGTCTTGGACTATGATGCTGCTCACAACGAACAGGCTCTCCGCCGCCGCGTCAAACGCATTCTTCGCAAGGGGCGAGACTGCTTCGAAACGCGACACAGACGCAAAGACGGGGGATTGATTGACGTTCACGTTACCGTCGAAACCATTGAGATGAACGGAAGAACGGTGTTCAGCGTCATACTCCGCGATATATCGGAGCACAAGAACCACGCGCAACAACTCGATCGCCTTTCCCACTACGATATCGCCACCGGCCTGCCCAATCGGCAACTCTTCCGCCAGGAACTGGATCGCAGTCTGAAGTCTAGAGACAGCAGAAAGAAGCTGGCTGTACTGTTTGTGGATCTTGACAGGTTCAGGGTAATCAATGACACGCTCGGTCACGACGTCGGAGACGCGCTGCTGCGGCAGGTTGGAGACCGGCTCGCGGAGTGTGTGGATGGTACGGGCACTCTGGCACGGATGGGCGGGGACGAGTTCGCAGTTCTGCTCAGTGAGGTGCAATCGGAGGTAGATGTCCGCGCGGCGGCCAGACGCGTGCTCGAGTCGCTCAGGTGCACATTCCTGGTGGACGGACACGAGCTCGTAACATCAGCAAGCATCGGCTACAGCATCTGTCCTGCGCACGGAACGGATATGGAAACCATGCTCATGAACGCCGATGCTGCAATGTACAAGGCCAAAGAGAGAGGCAGAAACCGGTATCAAGCCTACTGCGAGAATACCAACATCGTCGCGATGGAGAACCTGAGGATTGAGCAGGATCTAAGGAAAGCAGTTGAGCGCGAGGAGTTTGTGCTCTTCTATCAGCCGAGAGTCGAGTTGTTCACCAGCGCTGTGACCGGTGCAGAAGCGCTGCTTCGGTGGCAGCACTCCGAGAACGGCATTACTCCGCCCTCTTCATTCATACCCATCGCTGAAGAAACCGGGCTGATAGTGCCCCTGGGAGAGTGGGCGCTCCGCAACGCGTGCACTCAGGCTTGTGCCTGGCACAAACAGGGAGGGGCCGATCTGCGTGTTTCCGTCAATGTGTCGCCGAAGCAGTTCCAATCGGATCAGTCGCTGTTGAGAATCATCGAGACGGTTCTCGCTGAATCGGCTCTGCCGCCGCAATTGCTCGAGATAGAGATAACCGAAGGCGCCCTTATGCAGAATGCTGAACACGCGGTGGAGACACTTCGTCTCCTCAAGAGGCTGGGCGTAAGCGTCACGATCGATGACTTCGGAACCGGCTACTCGTCGCTGAGCTACCTGAAGCGCTTCCCCATTGACTGCCTGAAGATAGACCGTTCGTTTGTGCGGGATGTTACCACAAATCTGGATGATGCCTCAATATGCGGCGCCGTTGTGGCAATGGCTCACAACCTGTGTATGAAGGTAGTAGCAGAAGGTGTCGAGACACGCGAACAGTGGCACTATCTCAAGACGCTTGGATGTGACGAAGTCCAAGGATACCTGGTGAGCAGACCTGTGCCAGCCCTTGAGTTCGAACAATTCCTGGCAAACTGGCGAGGCGAATACCGCGAGACAAACGCCGCATAGTACCC
>Ga0209609_10001470_pt1 | contig 13602 bp, 9 predicted proteins | sample LakKivw325mmetaG_FD_184136 | JGI IMG/M metagenome (GOLD analysis project Ga0209609, IMG submission 184136) | Anoxic lake water microbial communities from Lake Kivu, Rwanda to study Microbial Dark Matter (Phase II) - Lake Kivu water 325m metaG... | ecosystem: Environmental > Aquatic > Freshwater... | reverse complement strand
CATAGGCGACTTCACCCGCGAGATACTGCTGCGCCTCGGGGCCCATGTTGCCCTCGTGGATCCACTGGTGGATGCCATGCTGGGACGGGATGCGGCCGGTCAGCAGCGACGCGCGCGCCGGCGAGCAGACCGGTGAGGCGCAGAAGAAGTTGTCGAAGCGCACACCCCGGGCCGCGAGGCGGTCGAGGTTCGGCGTGCGGATCTCCGGGTTGCCGTAGCACCCGGCGGCCCAGGGGCCCTGATCGTCGGAGAGGAGGAAGATGAGGTTGGGTGGGGGCATGGAGGTTGGGTCCTGGCAAGTGGAGATCGGGTTAGGAGCGCCTAGCGTTGCGGCAGCACCTGCGCCACGAAGCCCAACTCCGCTTTGATCCGACTGACATCGTAGACGGCGTCGTACTCGTGGCCGGGCTGCTCGAAGTGCGACACGTCCACCTCGTCGGCGTACCAGTGGCGCAGGATGTCGGCCACGGGATCCGCCACCCACGCCTCCGGGCCGGCTGCGTTCATGATGCGCACGCCCGGCTTCACCGGCGCCTCGACCGCGATCGTGAAGGCGCGAAGGGCGTCACTCAGGGCCATGATCGTGAGACTGCCCATCGCCCACTGGGAGAGCGGACGCACGCGCCCCGGCGCGGGCAGGCGGTCGTCGGCCCCAATGGACGCCAGCCGGAAGTTGAGGACCTCAATCTCCGGGTTCTGGCGCTGGCAGTACTTCGTCATCTCCTCCATCAGCGTCTTGGACAGGCCGTAGCCGTCGCGGTCCAGGCACGGGTGTTCGTCGGGCATGGGGACCTGCAGCGGGCGGAAGAGCACGCTCTGCATGCCGACCGCCGCGATCGAGCTGGCCATGACGAACTTGCGGCAGCCGCGGTCGCGCAGGTAGCGCATCAGGCAGCGCGTGCCCTCGACGTTGGCGAGAATCTGCTCGCGCTCCGAGCCCCAGCTCGTCACGGCCGCCAGATGCACGACGGCGTCCACATCGTGGCCGTCCAGCTGGCGCAGGTCCTCGAACGAGCTGAACTCGCCCTTGATCCAGGGCAAGTCCAGTCCGGGGTTCTTACGCGACATGCAGAGCACGTCGTGCCGCTGCGCCAGGGACGGGGCGAGCGCCTTGCCGATGAAGCCGCTGGCGCCCGTCACGAGGATCGTGCTCATGGTGCCTCCGTGCGCGTCGGGGACCGACGCGCCTACGCGTCCTGCCCGTCCACGTCGGGGACCGACGCGCCTACGCGTCCTGCCCGTCCACGTCGGGGACCGACGCGCCTACGCGTCCTGCCAGTTGACGATCACGCCGACAAGGTCCTCGTCCGTCCCTGCGTTCAGCATGTCGTACAGCGCCGGCATCTCGGCGTAGCCGATCCGGTGGGTGACAGTCTTCCCCCAGTCCAGCGCCCCCAGCGCCATGTTCCGCAGGACGGCGCGCCGGCACGGGATCATGCCGTCGTCGGACGGGAACACCATCGTCAGGCGCTTGCCGTGGGGCGGCAGGAACTTCATCTGGATTGGCGCCGCGCCGTAGTTGCCCTGCCACACGAACGTGCCGAAGGGCCGGCACAGTTCGATGGCCGGGTCTATGCACGCGGGCAGGCCCGTAGCCTCGAAGACCGTGTCCGCGCCCTGCGGCGCGATCTTGCGCAGCTCCTCGAGGGCATTGGACTTGGCGCTGTTGATGAGATGGTTGGCGCCCAACGCCTGCGCGATCTCCAGGTTCTTGTCGGCGAGGTCAATCGCGACGACGACGCAGCCGCGATGGACACACGCCGCCACCACGCCCAGCCCAATCAGCCCGACGCCGTAGACCGCCACGACCGAGCCCATGCGCGGGTTGGCCAGGTCGGTGCCGTAGAGGCCCACGGCGGGCATGACGAACATGCTGCCGATGTCCATCGGCGCGCCGGGGACCATGTGGTAGGCCCCGTGGCTCGTGTGGGGCTTGAGGATCACGTGGCTGCAATGCGCGCCCTGCACGCACGAGACGCGCGTCCCGTCCTCCAGCGTCATGGCGTCATTCCCGCGGAAGAAGACCTCATCCCCGACCTGGAAGTCGGTGATGTCCGACCCGACCGCCGCGACGACGCCGGTGCCCTGGTAGCCGACGCACAGCGGGTACGGCCCCCACGAGATCTTGTTGCGGATCAGCGCGAACTCGGTGCCGCGGCTGACGGCCGTGTAGTGGGTTTTGACGGCGATCTGGTCCGGCGCGGGGCCGGGCAAGTCCACCGCGTGAATCGAGAAGTTCTGCTGCTCATCACAGATGAGCGCCTTGGCCTGCATGGCTGTACCTCGAATCAGAATCGTACGAGCGGCTTCCAGCCGCGAGGGTCCCGGGCGCCTCGCGGCTGGAAGCCGCTCGTACACCCGACGGCGGAGCTACCCCGGCGGCCACTCCATCTGCCGCCCGCCCAACAGGTGGACGTGCAAGTGCTCCACCGCCTGCTGGCCGTGCACGCCGCAGTTGACGACCAGGCGGTAGCCGCCCTCGCTGATGTGCTCCCGGCGCGCGATGTCGGCCGCGACCCAGAGCAGGTGCCCCAGCAGTTCCTCCTGCGTCGGCTGGGCGTCGGAGATGCGGACGATGTGGTCGCGCGGGCAGATGAGCACATGCACGGGCGCCTGCGGCTCGATGTCGCGGAAGGCGTAGCAGCGCTCGTCCTCGTAGACGGCCTCGGAGGGAATCTCGCCGCGGATGATCTTGCAGAAGATGCAGTCGGTCATGGTGATCACCTGTTTCGAACGCCGGGTGTGTAGCGGCGCAACTCATTGCGCCTCGGGAGAGGAGGGCGCGATGAATCGCGCCGCTACGTGCGCTACACCCCCGCGATCGCCTTGACCTGCTTGAGCGCCGTTGCCGGGTCGGTGCTCGGGCGGAACTCCAGCCCGACATACCCCTCGTAGTCAAGCTCGGACATCCGCGCAAAGACGTTCGTGTAGTTGATCTCGCCGGTCCCCGGCTCGAAGCGGCCCGGGACGTCGGCCACGTGGAAGTGCCCGATCTTGTCAATGTTGCTGGTGATGCGGACGATCAGGTTGCCCTCACTGATCTGTTGGTGGTAGATGTCAAAGAGCAGCTTCACGCGCGGGCTGGCGACTTCGTCCACGATCGCGAAACCCTCGTCGGAGGTGACCAGGAAGTAGCCCTTGTGGTCGGTGAGCACGTTGAGCGGCTCGAGGACAAGTGTGATGCCCTGCTCTTCGGCGAAGGGCGCCACGGCCTTCAGCCCCGCGACGACGGCGTCATGTTGGGCCTGACGCGGGATCTCCATCTCCTGGCCGGTCGTGGCGATGAGCGTCGGCACGCCCACGCGCTTGGCCTCGAGGATGGACTCCTTCGCGCCCTCGACCCACGTGGTGGTCGTCTCGGGGTTCACCAGCGGCGCGTCGGCCACGACGCAGAAGCCGGCAATCTTGACGCCGGCCGCGTCGGCCCTGGCCTTGATGGCGTCCACATCCTTGTTTTTCCAGCCCCAGAATTCCAGGGCCGGCAAGCCGACCTCGGCCACCGCCGCCGGCCGGTCCAGAATGTCCAGTTGGTTGAACAGCATTTCGATGCACACAGAGAGCTTGAGTTGGGCCATGGGGGACACCGCCATCTTCGTGGGTGATTGGGTGCGACAAGAGGTATTTCGCCGAGCGAGGAGACGGCACCTTCCGGGGGCGTGGGAGCGTGGGACGGGAAAGCCACCAGGGTACGCAACATCCAGCCCTTCGAGATCGCCCCGCCGCTGGTCATCCGCTTCTGACGGCGGCGCCCTCGCAGTATGCGGGGACGCTGCGCAAGGCCATCTGCTCGCGCTCCGGCACCCACGTCCACCTCCAGCCGACCGTCACATGCTCGGCCGTCCCATTGCCCGAGCACGCTGTTGACGTCTTGGACCTTCCGGATCTCCAGCGCGCACGCGTCCGGCGCCGGGAGCCTTGCTTTCCTGTCGGGTCCGAGGGCTCACTTGGCACTCCCGCCAAGCCCCATCCTCCGGACCCGCGGCAGGGAGTGTACAGCGAACGGCGAACCAGAAGCGTAGAGGCCGAGATGACGGCCAGAACCCACACCAGGTGTGGGACCACAGATAGGGGCAGGTCATAGCGCATGTCAGCGATCAAGCTGGGAGCCTGGGGGCTCGGGCGCATCGGGTTTGTTCATGTGGAGAACTTCGCCGCTCAGAGCGACATGTACGAGGTCGTAGCAGGCTGCGACGTCGAACAGCCGAAGGTTGACAAGCTGGTGGCGGACCATGGTTGCGCCGGCTACACCAGGGCCGAGGACCTGTTGGCGGACCCCAACGTCGAGTTGGTGATCATCGCCACGCGTTCACTCACGCATGTGGCCAACGCCTTGCAGGCGCTTGCCGCCGGCAAGTTCGTGTTGCTCGAAAAGCCCATTGCCATGTCGTTCGGCGAGATCGAGCAGTTGCGCCAGGCCGACCGGGACTACCCCGGTAAGCTCTTCTTCCTGCACAATCACCGCTTCGAACCGGCCATGCAGCAGATCTTCGGGATCGTCAGGAGCGGCCTCCTTGGCGACCTCATGCAGGTCAAGCTATGTCGCCACCACGCCTTCTCGCGCCGGGCCGACTGGCAGGCCTACCTCCGGTACGGTGGCGGCCAGTTGAGCAACTGGGGCTCCCATATCATTGACCATGCTCTGCAGTTCATCGGCGGCCCGGTGAAGGACATCTGGGGCAACTTGAAGGGCGTCAACACCATCGCCGATGCGGAGACCCATGTGAAGGTCGTCCTGACGGGCGAGAACGGGGTCGTCGTTGATCTGGAGATCAGCAACAACGTGGCCTTGCCGGGGCCTCTGTGCTCCGTCTACGGGAGCCGTGGGAGCCTGATCTGCACAGACGAGAAGCACCTCCGCCTGCGCTACCTCGACCCCGAGTTCGAGTTCCCCGAGGCGACCGCCAGCACGGACTCCCCGCCCCTGAACGGGGGGCACTTCAGCGACATGGATCTGCCCTGGCGCGACGAGACGCAGACGGTCCAGCCCGACACGAACATGTGGGTCTACGTCGAGATTGAGACCGCCCGGCATCTCTACCAGGCGCTGCGCGAGGGCGTGCCGTTCCCCATCGCGAATGCCGACGCCCTGGAGGTCAGCCGGATCATCCAGGTGATCAAGTGCCAGAACCCCAAGTTCAGGTGGGACTTCTAATCTCACGGCCCAGGGAGCGGACCCATGCGACCATCATTTGTGCGGCTCCAGTCACCCTATCTCGCAGCCATCATCGAGGGAGCCACACCGGAAGCGACCATCGCCGGCATTCTGAAGTGCGAACACGACGGCGCCGAGGCGTTCGCGGTGAGTCTGGCAGCGTGGGAGCGCGACCAGCTCACGCTTGCGGAACTCTCACGGGTGTTCCATTGCACGGGGCGGCCAATGATGCCGCTGTGCTACCGCTCCGGCAATCTCGCCGCTGACAAGGTGGACGATGATGCCCGGGCGGAACTCCTGCTGCTGGCCGTCGAGGCAGGCGCTGCGGCCTGCGACATCATGGGCGACATGTACGATCCGGCACCCCGCGAGCGCACGCGCGACAGACAGGCGATCGAGAAGCAGAGGTGCCTGATCGACCGCATTCACGCGCAGGGCGCTGAGGTGGTCATGTCCTCGCACGCCCCCAACGAGTTCTTGACCGGCGAGGAGATCCTCGAGCACCTGAGTGATTTCGTGTCGCGCGGCGCGGACATCCCCAAGATCGTGGTGCGCGCGGATAGCGATGACGAAGTCATCGAGGCGTTCCGGACGACCGTACTGCTCAAGCGGGAGCTCCCGACACCCTTCGTGCACCTTTGCACCGGCAGGTACGGCCGCTTGCAGCGTTACGTTGCCCCGTCTCTTGGCGCGGCGCTGACCTTCGGGGTGGAGAGCTCGGTGCAGGGACCACAGCCACTCGTGAACTCAGCCCGGGGCCTGCTGGATGAGCTGAACTGGCACGTACACTATGAAGCAGGCGAATAGAAGCGGTGTGCACGACGTCGTGGGCGGCGGCGGCGGCCCACGGGGCCCTGCAACAGCCGGCTGTCCGGCGGCGGCTGGCAGATCAGGGCAGAGACCAGCCGCCACGAGGGGCAGATCGTGGCCGCCACGCGCCGGGAGGATGGCACCGAGGCCGACGCGCTCGTGACCCTGGCCGATCGGCCCACCGGCACGGTGCTGCGCAGCTTCTGGATGATCATGACTCACGGCAACGGCCGCACTCACGGCTACGAGATTGACCGCGTCGAGAGGCGCGAAGGCCGCACCTTCATCATCCTCACGGGCGACCATGGACTGAAGGTGGAGGGCGAGACGACCCAGGAGGTCTTCCGCCCCCAGCGGCAGATCAACGGGCTCAACACGTTCGTCATCCCGATGGCCACAGCCGTAAGCCGTCCATGAACGGGCACGGTGCGCGGCCGCCGGAAGACGGGATGCCGGACCAGCCTTCGGACGGCGCGAAGAGCTGGCGTCATGGGAAGTGAGTCAGACGCGAATGGGGCCGCAGAGGCGGTTGCCGGACTCTCTCGAGGAGGACGCATCGTGGTGACGAAGGCACTGAAGATCGGGTGGGCTCAAGCGAGCATCACCCCGGACCAGCCGGTCAATTTGTTCGGGATGTTCAATGAGCGCATCAGCACACACGTCGAGGAGCCCTGTCTGGCCACCGCCCTGGCCCTGCAAGGCGCCGATGGCGAGCATGCCATCTGGGTATCGTGCGACCTGGTGAATGTAGCGCTGGAGGTCGTGGAGGAGGTGCGGCGGCAGGTGGCGGAACGAATCCCCGGGTTCGTCCCTCACAACGTGCTGATCAGTTGCACCCATACCCACAATGCCCCGAACTTCCGCGGCGATCTCTTTCCGCCGCCACCCGCGGGGACCATGACACCCGAGGAGTACCGTGGGTTCTTCATCAACCGCGTCACGGAGGTCGCGGTCTCGGCGTGGGAGTCGCGCGCGCCGGGCCAGGTCTCCCCGGCCCTCGGGCATGCCGTGCTCGGCTGGTGCCGCCGGGTGGTCTTCGCCGACGGCACCGGGCAGATGTACGGAGATGCCCGGCGCCCGGATTTCGTCCGGGTCGAGGGCCCCATGGACCCCGGGATTGAGCTGCTGTTCACCCATGACGTGAGCGGGACGCCCACCGGCGCGGTTGTCAGCATCGCCTGCACGGCCCAGACCTGCATGGGCGAGAACTTCCTGACCGCGGACTTCTGGGGACCGGCGCGACGCAACCTGCGCGAGCACTTCGGGAACGACTTCACCGTCCTGGCCGTCGCCGGGGCGGCCGGCGACCAGTGCCCGGATGATCTGATCCGCTGGGGGCGCAGCGAGCCACGCCGGCGCGGTGTGGACGCCTGCGCCCGACTGGCGCGTCGCTTGACCCAGGGCGTGGTCGAGGGCTACGAGACCGGTCGTCGTGCGATGGCGGCCGACCCGGTCTTCAAGCGCGCGCATGCGGTGATCGAGCTGCCCGCGTACGTCATGTCGCCCGAGCAGGTCGCCTACTACGAAGAGCAGATCGCGGCGCTGACGGCCAACGGCGAACCGGACCCGAAATCGTGGGATGGCGGCACATTGCTGCGCACCCGCCGGCTGCTGGAACGACACGCCGAGATGGGCCCGAACCCCGTGCTGCGCGCGGACTGCAACTTCCTGCGCCTCGGCGACCTGGCCGTGGCCACCAACCCCTTCGAGTTGTACCTCGAATACGGACAACGGATCAAGGCCCGCTGCCCGGCCACCCAGACCATTGCCGCCGAACTGACCAACGACACCTTGAGCTACCTGCCGACGCGCGACGCGCTGGCGCACGGCCACTACAGCGCCATGCCGGCCAGTCTCCGCGTCGGGCCTGAAGGCGGGGACAAGCTGGTCGAGAAGTCGCTGGAGGTGCTGGAAGCGCTCTTCGCCTCGGAATGAAGACAGCGGCCGTCTGGAGAGTCCCACCGGGCGACATCCGGGTGGTCCGGCTCACTGTCGCCCGCGATACGAAATCACGATAGGGGAGTTGACCACGATGGGTAAGGCCTTCCTGGCAGTTGTGGCTCTCGCACTGCTGATTGTCCCTCTTGCGTCGGCGCAGCAGGCGCTCACATACCCCTGCTACCGTCTGGCGGCGCCCCCGACGGTAGATGGAGACCTTGACGACGCGGCGTGGCGACCGCTGCCCGAGGCCGTCGGGTTCCATCGCCTCAGGGCGGACGGCTTTGCCCACAGGAAGCCCACCTCGTTCCGCATCGGCTGGTCCGGCGACTCCCTGTACGTGGCCGTGCGCTGCCGGGAGCCTTTCAGTCGCCTGATCAGGCCGTTGACCGGCGACGGCGAGCCGCTGTGGGACGACGACAGCATCGAGGTCTTCCTGGTCCCGACAGGGACTGACTACTTCCAACTCATCGCCAACACCGCCGGCGCCCGCTGGAATGGCAGGAAGAGCGGAGGAATTGACAAGATCTGGGCGTGGACCGCGACGGCGAAGATCGCTGGCGACGACTGGTGCCTGGAGGAGCGGATCCCCTTCGCCGTCCTCGGCGTCACGCCCCGAGAAGGCGACACCTGGAAGCTCAATATCGCCCGCAACCTGACGAGTGGCCCCGCGGAGGAGAGATTCTCATCCTGGGCGCCGGTCAAAGAGGGCTTCGCGGATGTGGCAAACTTTGCCGCGCTGGCCTTTCGAGGCGCGCCGGTGGCCGCCGACATCACTGCCGCGCAGCAGCAGTTCAGTGCGCCTTTCAATGAGTTCCTGGCGCGGCAGCAGGCGACGGCCGGGAACCTCGTCGCCAACGGCAGCTTCGAGGACGACGTGAAGGGCTGGAGTCTGCGGGAGCCGGGGCGCGTGGCCATTGACGCCACCACGGCGACGATGGGCGGCAAGTCCATCCGCCTCGACGGTTCCGGCGGCCCGAACATCTTCGTCGGGGGCTCGCAGGGCCTCAAGCTCGAGCCGGCGACGAAGTACCTTCTGAGCTGTGACATCAAGCGCACGAAGTTCGGCTCCGGCACTATCAGCGTGGATGTGATTGAGCGCGACCGGAAGGACGTGGAGTGGACCTACCGCCGGTGTGGAGACCGCGCTGCCCCGGGCGACGTGGCGGGGCAATGGGGCCACTATGAACTCCGCTTCCAGACGAGCGACAAGCTGCTCGAGTCCATGGTGATGCTCTACAACATCTCCAGTGGCGCGACGGCTTGGTACGACAACGTCGAACTCATCAAGGATGACGGCCGCGATCCCGGCGGCTCAGGTGGTCCCGGTCGCGCCTCCACCCCGATCCGCATCGAGTTGCAGGCCCGCAATGCCTCAGCGAAGCTGCTCGTTAATGGCGAGGCGATCACGGCGCAGCCCGGCAAGCCGGCGCTGGTGCGAGTCCGTGAGGGCGTCACGATCTTCGCCCTCGACGCGCAGGCGCAGGGGCCAAATCCCGGTGTGAAGGTGCGCCTCGCGGACGATCCAGTGACCGACGCCCGCTGGCGCGTCTCCACCCAGGAAGCCGCCGGATGGCAGGCCGTGGAGTTCGATGACAACCAGTGGCCGCTGGTTGCCCCTGACGCGCAGGGCTTCCTGTGGGCGCCCGGCGGAGCGCCGCGAGCGCTGCTGCGCCAGGCGCTGCTGTGGAACGCCGGCCACGACGGGCCGGACCGCTGCCTGAACCCGCTGATCAAGGAATGGGGCATCTCCGAGGGCGCCATGGAGAACCTGGCCCTCATGCTCTATTCGCCCTTCCCCTTCGCCCTGGACGGCTTCGAGTTCGTCCTGGATGTCCCGGCCGGCACGCGGCTGCTCGACATCATGCATGAGACCGGGCGCAGCCAACACAACGTGCGGCCCACGGGAGTCGCCACCGAGACGACGGAACACGGCGGCCGCACGTACACCCGCTACCGCATCTCACAGGCAAAGACCAGCGTGGCGCCGGACCGGATCACCGGGCAGTTCCTGCCTTTGCTGCTCGAGAAGTGGCCGGGGCCCGAACGGACGACCGCCTGGTACACCCGGCGCATTGCCAAGGGGAACTTCACCGAGCTTGAACAGCGGATACCCGTGCGCATCCTGCCGCCGATCAACGGACGCTTCTGCAAGAACATCATGATCTCCCAGTACTGCTCCGAGCCGTGCTCGGGCTACTACCCGGGCGCGCGCCTGTCGCCGGAGCACTACCAGCAGCATATGCGGCAATCGTTCCAGGCCGGTTTCAACACCTGGATCAGCCCCGCACCGGCCACGGCTGAAGAGGTGCGCAAGGCCGGCGGGCGCCTCATCATCTGGTCGAACTACCCGTTCTACGGCATGAAGAACGTGCAGTCACGCCCCGGCTACCGCTGGCTACAGGAGCACCCGGAGGCCCGGGCGCGCTACTACGAGGACAGCGACACCTGGGACAAGCGCGATCAGTACTGCCCCTCGTACGTCGTGGGCGAAGGGCGCGCGGCGTTCCTGGCGGAGGTGAAAGCCTCTTACCAGAACATGCTGGACAAGCTGCCGGGGACCTCGATCATCTGGAGCGACTGGGAGGAGGTCGCCTGGAGCCCGGGCCATGGCTCGCCGGGCGCGGGCATCCGCGATGCGAACGGAAGCTGGTGCTTCTGCGACCGCTGCAAGGCCGAGTTCCGCAAGTTCGCGAGCCTGCCGGCCGACGCCGATCTCTCCGATGCTGCCATCTTCCGCGACTACAAGTCACAGTGGGACACCTTCCGCTGCGGGCTTGACGGGCAGGTGGCCGCCATTGCTAAACAGGCGGCCAACGAGTTGGGCAAACCCTACTGTCTCTACTCGTGGTCATCCCACACGAAGCTGTGGCACGCGCTCAAGGGCAGCATTGACCTGGCGTTCCCGGGCGTTCCCGGCAACGAGGCGGGCAGCGCCTCCGGGCAGAAGTACCTCGACGACATCGCAGTCATGTTCCGCGACAAGGTGGGGCTGAGCCGCGACAAGGTGATGGGGCAGGAGTTCGCGATGGGCCATTGCTACGCGCGGATCGTCAACCCGCAGACCTTCCTGAGCAAGACTGAGGACTACGAGGACCCCAGGTTGCAGAAGCGCGAGATTCTGCGGATTGTCGCGGCGCTCGGCGGCGGCGTGGACCTGTGCAACACCATGGATCGCACCGGTGGCATGTTGTACTGGATCGGCGAGGCCACCCGGATCCTGGCCGCGTACGAAGACCTGTTCCACACGGGCGACCGCGACGACGCCCTGGCCGAGTGTGACCAGTTGCAGTACCCGGATGTGCTGGTGCTCAAGCGCGGGGGCGAGCGACTGGTTCTGCTCTTCAACGAAGGGGACAAGCCGTTGCAGGTCAAGCTCACGAACAAGGACCTGCAGGCCGGGCAGGTGGGCACGGTGTTCGAGGCGGGTGCGAAGGACGATGCTCCCGCCGAGATGACCGTGACGATCCCGGAGCAGGATGTAGCCGTCGTCCACATCAGGTAACTGACAGCAGCGACCGCCGGGGCCAGGCGTACGGGAGGATCACGGGAACTCTCGGCTGAACTGCGATGGCAGCCGCCGAAAGGCCGTGCCGAGGCCGTGGGCGGGTATCCTCGAACAGACGACGTGGTGGCCGGGCGTCCCACCGGTGACGACCGCCCGACCGAGGAACGGCCGGGCTAGTGCTGCTCGCGTGCCCCGGGGATCTGGCAGATCCGGTCGCGGTCTCCGGGGTCCTCAGCCCCCCACCTCCTGCGCCGCTGTCCACGGCTCCGCCCCTATCCGCTGCCACGACATGCGTGGCTGAACTGCAGGACCTCGCGGCGGCGCATCGCGACATCAGCCGCCTGCTGGATGCGGGACCAGCCGCCAACCAGGGCTGACAGAAGCCGAGCTGCATGCCAGTAGATGGCCCGTTTTCGGCCCTTCCAGGCTCATCAACTGGTCATTGCTCCGGCGCTTGTTCTCGCCCTTGAGCGGTACCGGCGTCAACGCCGGCGGTTGTGGCACTCCGCACCGAGCGCAACACTCGCGATCCCGCGATCAGTCGTGCCCCTCACTGCGCGTCTTCCCGCCTCGCGATGGAGTCGCGGGGGGGCGCAGGGCGGGGCCCCGCGACGAGACCGACGGGCCCTACGCCACCTGCAACTCCGCCCGCGCCACGCCCAACTGCCGTACGACCTCCACCCGCACCTCCGGCGCGACCTCGGCGTAGCTAATGACGCGCACTTGCGGGGCGTTGCGGGCGATGGCGCTGCGGACATGGGGCCGCGAACGCGGCGACGTCAGCACCACGGGCTCATGGCCGCTGTTGCCGGCTTGCCGCACGAACTCGGCCAGTTCGTCCACAAGGCTCTGGGCGGCTTCGGGCGGCAGGGCGCACACGACGCCCTCCGGCGTCTGGATCAGGCACTCCTCGATGAGCGTTTCCAGCGCCGGCGACAGCGAGGCCGCGTGGATGACGCGCTCCTCGTCGCACAGCCGCTCGCAGATCGCCTCCGCCTGCGTCATGCGCACATATTCCGTCGCCTGCTGCAGGTCCTTCGACAGGCGCAGCCCGTCCGTGAGAGCCTCCAGGATCGCGGACATGTCGCGGATGCTGAGGCCCTCGTCCAGGAGTTGCCGCAGGGCCTGGTGGATCTGCCCGACGGAGGCCAGGTCGGGCATCAGTTCGGTGATGACCGCCGGCTCGGCGGCGCGCACCTGCTCGATCAGGTCGGCTACATCCTGCCGGCTGAGAATTTCGGCGGCGTGGCGCCGGATCGCCTCGCTCAGGTGGGTGGCGATGACTGCAGACGGCTCGACGACCGTGTAGCCACGCGTCTCGGCTTGCAGGCGCACCTCCGGCTGGATCCACCAGGCCTTCAGGTCGAAGATCGGCTCCCGCGCCTCCTCGCCGGGCAACGGCGGGGCCTCGGGCTGCGCCGGGATGGCCAGCAGGCACTCGGTCCGCACCGTCCCGCGCGCCCGCAGGCTGCCGCGCAAGTCAATGGCGTATTCATTGGGCGCCAGCGTGAAATCATCGCACACGCGCACGGGCGGGATGACCATCCCCAGCTCGCGCGCGAGCTGTTGGCGCAGCGCCGCGATGCGGCTGGGCACGCCGGGCGCGTCCCCGTCCTCCAGCAGCATGATCAGCCCGTACCCGACGCGCAGGCTCAGGCGGTCCACCGCCGTCAGTGACGGCTCGGCCGTGGCTGCGGGGCGCGCCGGGGCCGCCGCCTCCGCTTCACGCGGAGGAGCCTTCCGCGCCCGCGCCAGGTGCCACGCCACCCCGACTGTGAGACCCCCCAGCAGCAAGAAGCTGAACTTGGGCAGCCCCGGTACCAGCCCCAGCGCCAGCAGCAAGCCCCCGGCGATCTGCACCGCCCGCGGTTGGCTCGTCAGTTGCGTCAACACATCCCGCCCCAGGTCGTGGTCCGACGCCGACCGCGTCACGACCAGACCCGTCGCGGTGGACACCAGCAGCGCCGGAATCTGGCTCACCAGCCCGTCGCCGACCGTCAGCAGGGCGTAGCGCTGCAGCACCTCCATCAGCGGCATGCCCATCCGCCCCATGCCGATGGCTACGCCGCCGAGGATGTTCACACAGACGATGATGATGGCGGCGATGGCGTCGCCGCGGATGAACTTGCTGGCCCCGTCCATCGCCCCGTAGAAGTCCGCCTCGCGCTCGATCTCCCGCCGCCGCGCCCGGGCC
>Ga0209609_10001469_pt1 | contig 13605 bp, 13 predicted proteins | sample LakKivw325mmetaG_FD_184136 | JGI IMG/M metagenome (GOLD analysis project Ga0209609, IMG submission 184136) | Anoxic lake water microbial communities from Lake Kivu, Rwanda to study Microbial Dark Matter (Phase II) - Lake Kivu water 325m metaG... | ecosystem: Environmental > Aquatic > Freshwater... | reverse complement strand
TAATATGACTTGATCTTGCCCAGCCTCTTGCCTATGGCCAGCCAGACCGGTATGAATATCACGCCTGTGACCATGAAGATAGGGAAGGCGATATTCATGGCTGTCTCGGGCAGCGTCATGGCATATTTAACATAGTAGACGAATCCGGCCATCATCACACCGATGGCCAGCGCCTGCATAAAATAGCTTGTCATCAGCACCATGAAAGGATAGTTGCGGGCGGCTATTTTAATCTGTTCTTTGATGGGGGGCGCCTCTTTATGCGGAGGCAGCGAGCGCGCCTTGCGCGTGCCGAAAAAACACCACAAGCAGGAGACGATTATGGCCAGGCCGAAGATTCCGCCCATGAAGCGGAAGCCGTCTGCTCCGCCCCCGCCTGCACTCACCAGTGTCAGGGCCAGCCCGCCGGCCAGCAGTGCGCCGATGGAGGCGAAGGTCATGCGGAAGGACACGATGGACAATCGCTCGTTGTAGTCATCCGACATCTCAGGCACCATGCTGGCATAGGGCACATTGATCACCGTGAAAGCAGTGCAGGCCAGCGCGAACAGCAGCGAAGTCTGCAGCGCATTGGCGAATTCCATCTGGAAGCCGGGAGCCAGGAAGAGGATGAAGAAGGACAGTCCGAAGGGCACAGCCCCGTAGAGGAGGTACACCCTTCTCCGGCCGAAGCGCGAATGCGTGACATCCGAGATCGCGCCCATGATGGGATCGGATACTACGTCCCACAGCTTGGGGAAAAGCAGCATCGTACCGGCCAACGCCGGGTTAACTCCCACCACATTGGTCAGGAAGAAAAGCAGGTACATCCCCGTGGTTACGATGAAGATGTTGCTGCCGACATCGCCGATACCGAAGCTCAGCTTAATACCTAACGGCAGTCTGGAATGCGGCGCCCGGGCTGACCGTGCCTCCGATGTATTTCCCATAGTCCCCTCCTTTTAGCCTCAGTATTAAATAGTCGTAATGCCGGAAACAGCTAATAGACGCGCCTGTCTATAATGGTCTTCTCGCCTTCAGGAATGCTGCCTGGCGGCATCAACTCGAGAGAGTCGAACCTTACCTTGCAGGTATTCTGGAATTCCTTTTTCAGCGATTCTTCCCAGGTGCCCCGGTCCGCGGGTTCCGATTTTAGCTCCACCTGCAGCAGCATCTCGTCCCTGTCGGCCGGTCGGTTGACCAGGATCCTGTAACGCGCTATCTCGGCGAATTTCGAGATGACCTCATCGGTCTGCCGGGGATGCACGAACATGGCGCGTATACGCACGGCATCGCCGCTTCTGCCCATGATTTTAGGCAGGCGTGGGGTGGTCCGTCCGCATGCGCAGGGCTCGGTCACGAGCATCGACAGGTCTCCCGTCCCGAACCGTATCAAGGGGTACACCTCATCGAAGGGGGTTACCACCACTTCGCCGACCTCTCCGGGAGGCAGGTCGCGCCCTGTAGCGGGATCGACAATTTCCACTATCACATCTGTGTTGACATGCATGCCCGCCAGCTTGTCGCAGGAGCCTGCGATAGGACCTATGTCGGCGGTCAGGTAGTTGTCGCCGCCCACACAGTTGATGCCGTATTTCTCGGTGAACATCTTCCTGAGGGGATCGCCGCCCATTTCGCCGAAGACCTGCGCGTATTTGAGGTTGAAGTTTTTTTTAATGTCGAAGCCCATCTCCTCCGCCCTCTTGATGATGGCGGCCAGAAAGGAGGGGGTACCCACGAAATAGGACACCTTGAGGTCACGCATTATCTGCACCAGCAGGTCGGTATTGCCCGTCCCGGCCGGGAAGACGGTAAAACCCATCGCCCTCAGCATGCGATCGATCAACAGGCCGGCCGGGGTTATATGGTAGGACCAGGTGTTAACGGCTATCTGCCCTTTACCCATGTCGGGGGGCAGCGTGCCCTGTTTCAACTTTCTCTGAGGATCGTAGATTGGGCCTGGAGACTGGTAGATATGGTCGATCTCAGCCAGCGGTACGGCCAGATAGCCGCCGAAGGGCGGCATCTCCTTTTGCAGCCTGATCAGGTCGTCTTTGCGCAGCACCGGAATTTTCTGCAGGTCGGCCGCGGTCTTGATATCTGCCGGTTTGACGCCGGCCCCGTCCATGCGCAGCTTGAAGCCCGGCGCCTTTTCATATGCATAGCCGATTAGAATTTGCAGCTTGCGGGACATTTTCTTGTCCCTTTCGTGCACGGGCAACCGCTCAAGCGAGCTATCGTGAGGAAACAGGTCCGCTTTCTCCGCCATGGTCAGGGCCTCCCCGGTATTTTGGAAGAATTATATCATCTGCCACGGCGGTACGCAGACCCTGTATCAGGAACAATATGTCTATTTAGTCCGCTTTTTACCGATCTTGAGGAACTCTTCGATCGTGAGACCCGCCATTGTTTCCGTGTGAGCGACGCCCTTGCCCGAGAGGTTCGCTGCAGCCTTTAAAATCGTCGCCTCGTTTTTCGCCTCGAAGATATTGACAAAATCGTATCGTCCCAGCGTTATATACTGTCCCAGCACCTTTACTCCCATGGCCGCTAAAGCTTTATTATTGGCCTGGATTTTCCTGGGGCTCACCTTGATGGTCTCCCTGCCCATCTCATTCAAATGGGTCATCGTGATGTAAATTGGCATAACAACCTCCTTGGAATAAATATTTCCACCCTGCCGGTTAAAGGATATTTATATTATCCATCTTATTGTGGGAAATTCTCAAACGAAATATGCGTTTTTCGGTTATGTACGTGAGAACCGCGAGAGCACCCTCTCCGTTGCTGAACGCGGTAAAAACCTGGGCAACATCACTGCAGTTTTGAGATGGTTGGGGAAGAGGTATTCCTTGCGCTCCGATTTCAGTGCGTTCAGGATGTGCCTGGCCGCCTCGTCCAGAGTCATCGTGAGCGACTGCGGAATCCCCGTATGCTTGTTTCTCTCCGTGACCACGAATCCGGGACATATCGTCAGCACCCTGATATTGTACTGCTTGAGCTCGATGCGGGCGGTATCCAGAAACATGCGGCAGGCCGCTTTGGCGGCTGAATACTGGCCCTGCGAGGGAAGTCCCAGGAATCCGGCCAGCGAGTTGGTGTTGGCTATTATACCGCCCTGGGCCTGCGTTTTCATTTGCTGGACCAGCGGGCAGAAAAAATTGACCATCGTATCGTAGTTGATCCGCATATTCTGCTTGATGTCCTCCGGCAAAGCCTGCGCGATATTGAGCGAAGGGCCGGCGCCTATATTGAGCAGGGCGATGTCGATGCGTCCGAACCTCTGCACGACCTGGCGGACGGCGTCCGCGGCCTGCTGCTCATCCAGGGCGTCTCCAACGATCTCCAGGGCTTCGCTGCCGTTTTTATGGATGCTTTCCGCCACGTCTGATAGAAGCTCTTTTCTGCGAGCAAATATGGCGATGCGGTTGCGCCCATGGCTCAGCGCCAGCGCGACCGCTTTACCTATGCCTGACGAGGCGCCCGTTATCAATATAACCCGGTCTTTCAGTTCCATATTTAAAACTCCCTTCTCATAATTCGAGCGAGATATTTTTAGTTGACACAAACTTGAAGCCTGCTTCAGGCCGTGTAAATTCCACGTATTCCGGGCGGGCCTCAGGGACGATTTGCGGTTATCAGGCCGCTGCCGCGCTGCTCATTGCCGGCAATGAGGGAAACATCATTGAAGCCGGCTTTGCGTATGACCGCAATCATCTCGCCGACAGTGTATGCCCCCAGCCAGAGGTTGAAGAGGGATGCGGGCAGGGGGCCCGATTTGTCGTTGTTCAGCAGGAAATCGTTTACGATCAGCAGTCCGCCACGCTTTAAAGCCTGTTTGGCCTGCTTCAGCCTGGTATCTGCATGGCTGCCCGGGCCGTGCAATATGTTGGACATCAACAGGCAGTCATAGCCTGAGCCGAACTCGTCTTTGCTCCAGTCGCCGGCCTGGACTTTGACCTGCCTGCCCATACCAAAGCGGCCGATCACCTGCCTGGCGATGACCAGCGTCTCGGGCAGGTCCCATACAACAGCCTTGAGCTGCGGGAAACGCTGGCATAATGCGATGCTGTAGGTGCCGGGCCCGCCTGCTACATCCAGTAATAGCTTTCTGCCGCTCAGATCGAGCTGCCTGGCAACCCATTGAGCGGGGCCGTTGGACGCAATTCCGTGCATGGCCCATATCCAGTTGTCGAAAAGGTGCTGCTTGAAACGGTCCGGCGGCTCCGGCGCTGCATCACGTTTACCCGTGCGCACGACTTCGGGCAGGCCGGTGGTGGCCCACCACAGGATCTCGTTGTGATCGATGGTGCCGCCGATGAAGCGAGGGCTGTCCGGCAGGAGGAGGTCCGATCCCAGCTTGGTCAACGAGAAACGTTCGTCCCTGCGCTTCAATACACCCAGCGCGCAGCAGACGGTCAGGAGCTTCTCGGTCATCCTCGGGTCAGTGCCGCACTCGGCTGCGACTTCATCTGCCTGACGCGGCTTGGCCAGCGCCTCGAAGAAACCCAGCTGATGCGCTGCCATCAGTGCGCGTGACGAGCGGAATTGCCAGTTCAGCTCCAGTAAAGCTGCCGCCTGCTCCAGATTATCGATTTCGAACAGGTCTATCCGATCTCTTTTCTGCTTCCTCATCGTTAAACGAGTATGCCCAATTGACAGGCACCTGTCAACGCCCGGCACTAAATTGCCGTAATACCGTGCATTTGTATCGCACAATCAAATGAACGTGCAAATTTGACACAATTTTGTCTGTGATGTTACCATGTGCACCACCAATGAGTCAGGCAATTATTAAAACGGTCCTTAACGTCAACAGCTTTAGCTGCTGGTGGTGGCGCGACATGCTTTTTGCATGTCCGGGAGGACATTGCCTGAGACCATAGCCTCGTAGCAGAGTTAAGATAATCTCAAAACCCTCCTGGATAGCCAGGAGGGTTTTTTATTTACCCAAATTCCAATGAAGGAGGATTATCAATGAACAATAGAAATATACCGGGGCCGGCCCGCCGGGGGAGGCTATAGAATGTATCACCCCACACTGGAAGAAGTTAAAAAGCTGGCCAGGGACGGCAACCTGGTACCGGTTTATCGCGAGATAGTGGCCGACATGGAGACGCCCGTCTCCGCCTTTTTAAAGGTCAGCCGTGGAAGATATTCCTTCTTGCTGGAGAGCGTGGAAGGCGGTCAGCGCCAGGCGCGCTACAGCTTCATCGGCACAGAGCCGGAAAAGGTCATTGCCGTCCATCCCGGCGATCCAGAAGGTCCTCTGCAGGCTGTGAAAAAGGAACTGGATAAATATAAACAGGTACAGGTCTACGGCCTTCCCATTCTGTGCGGCGGCGCGGTCGGCTACCTGTCCTACGAGACCTCCACCCGCTTCGAAGAATTGCCCTCACCCTGCGAGGATCCGCTGGGTTTACCTGAGGCTGTCTTCATGATCGCCAACACCATACTCGTGTTCGACCATGTCACCCATAAGGCCATTATAGTGTCAAACGTCCATATCAAGGACGATGTAGATAAAGCCTATGCCGAGGCTGTCGGCCGCATCGATGAGCTTGCGCAGAGATTAATGGCGCCTTTGCCCGCCGCCCCGGTGATTCGGGAGCAGGCCGGTATACAGGATATACAGTCCAACTTCTCGCAGCAGGACTTCGAGGACTGCGTAAACAGGGCCAGGGAATATATCGCCTCGGGAGAGGCCATCCAGGTCGTGCTCTCCCAGCGGCTTTTCACGCAGACGACTGCCGACCCGTTCGATATATACCGCGCGCTGCGTTCCATCAATCCCTCGCCATATATGTATTTTCTGCATCTGGATGACTTCCACATCGTGGGCGCTTCCCCTGAGACGCTGGTGCGGGTGGAGGACGGCACGGTCACGGTACGTCCGCTGGCGGGCACGCGTCCGCGCGGTGAGGACCATCTGCAGGATGCCGAGCTGGCCGATGAGCTGCTGCACGATGAGAAGGAAAGGGCCGAGCATATCATGCTGGTGGACCTTGGTCGCAACGATGTAGGCCGCATCAGCGCACCCGGCACGGTGGTGGTCAGCGACCTGATGGAGATCGAACGTTACTCGCATGTGATGCACATGGTCACCAATGTACAGGGCAATCTCGCAGATGAATACAGCGCTTTCGATGCTCTGCGGGCCTGCTTCCCGGCGGGGACGGTCTCGGGCGCCCCTAAAATACGCGCCATGCAGATTATCGCCGAGCTGGAGCCGGATAAGCGCGGCCCCTACGCAGGTGCGGTCGGTTATTTCTCGCATAACGGCAATATGGATATGGCTATCGCCATTCGAACTATGGTGATAAAGGAGGGCACGGCTCATGTGCAGGCCGGCTGCGGAATAGTCTATGACAGCGTTCCACAACGCGAGTACCAGGAGACGATGAACAAGGCACGGGCGCTGCTCAAGGCCATCGAGCAGGCAGGTAATAAAACAGCATCAAGGAGGGAACATGCTTATACTGATCGATAATTACGATAGCTTCACCTACAACATTTACCAGTACCTCGGCGAGCTGGGCCAGAGGGTAACGGTGGTCCGCAACGACCGCGCCACACCGGCTCAGGTGCGCGAGATGGACCCGGACCGGATCATCATCTCGCCGGGGCCGTCCACGCCGCTGCAGGCCGGCATATCCAACGATGTTATCAGGGAACTGGGCGCCACCATACCCATACTGGGCATCTGCCTGGGACATGAATGCATAGGCTACAGCTACGGCGGCGTTATCTGCCGCGCGGCCAGCATTATGCACGGCAAGTCTTCCCTCGTATATCACAACAGCAGCGGTCTTTTTGACGGTCTGCCCGATCCCTTCTACGCCATACGCTACCATTCGCTGGTGGTTAACCGCGACACTCTGCCGGACTGCCTGGAGATAACGGCCTGGACGGACGACGGCACGGTGATGGGACTGCGCCATCGCGAACATCCCGTGCAGGGCATACAATTTCATCCCGAATCATTCATGACACAGGGCGGCAAGGATATCCTGAAGAACTTTCTTGCCATGAGGAGAAATTGAAATGATTAAAGAGGCGATCAGCAGCCTGGTATCGGGCAATTCACTGACCATGGAGCAAGCCTCCTCTGTAATGGAGGAGATTATGGATGGCTCGGCCACGCAGGCGCAACTCGGCGCTTTCCTGGTTGCGCTTAAGCTTAAAGGTGAGACCGCCGATGAGGTCGCCGGGCTGGCCAGCGTGATGCGGGCCAGGTCGAGCAGGGTGTCTCTGGCGGGGCCGTTAATAGATATCGTCGGAACGGGCGGTGATGGGTCCAACACTTTCAATATTTCCACCACCGCTGCCTTCGTCATGGCCGGGGCGGGACTCAGAGTGGCCAAGCACGGCAACCGGGCCATGAGCAGCCGCTGCGGCTCGGCGGACGTGCTGGAGGCTCTGGGCGTGAAGATCGAGTTGAAGCCGGAGCAGGTCAGGAGTTGCGTGGAGAATGTCGGCATCGGATTCATGTTTGCGCAGGCCTTTCACCCTGCCATGAAATACGCCGCTGCGCCCCGGCGCGAGATCGGCATACGCACCGTTTTCAACATACTCGGGCCTCTCACCAATCCGGCCGGCGTCGAGTTTCTGGTGCTGGGCGTGCCCGGCGAAGACCTGGGCGATAAGATCGCGGAAGCGCTCTGCCGCTTGGGCACTAAAAGGGCCCTGGTCGTGCACGGCCTGAACGGCATCGACGAGCTGTCAATCTCAGGACGGTCCGCAGTATGGGAGATAAATGACGGATGCGTAACCTCCGCCCGCCGGTATATATGCCCGGAAGACGTGGGACTGAAAGGCGCAGACGGTGGCGCTCTGACGGGAGGCTCGCCGTCGCAGAACGCCAATATACTGCACAATGTACTGAACGGCGAGCGTTCAGCCAGGCGCGATGTGGTCCTGCTTAATGCGGCCGCCGGCATCTACACCGGAAGGATAGCAGGCTCCCTGCGTGAGGCAGTGTCGACAGCGGCGGAGGTGATCGACAGCGGCAGGGCCGCAGGCAAGCTGGAACAGCTCATCGCCTTCAGCCGCAATCTGGAATAACGAATGGGACAGCGCCATGATACTTGACCGTATACTGGATGATAAGCGCACCGAGCTGGCCGCTGCTATGAAAAAGGTCCCGCTCGAGAAATTATCGGAGACCGCGCGCCGGGCGCCCTCTCCGCTCAGCCTCGCCTCGGCAATTCGAGGGAACGGGGTAAGCCTGATAGCTGAGGTGAAGAAAGCTTCGCCCTCGCGGGGCGTGATACGCTCTGACTACGACCCGGTTGGGATCGCCTCTATCTATGCCGACCATGGGGCGGCGGCCATATCGGTATTGACCGAGTCGAAGTACTTCCAGGGCAGCCTGGCCGGCCTGCAGGCGATAAAGCGCAGGTTCCGCCTGCATAATATTCCGCTGATCAGGAAGGACTTCATCTTCCATCCGTACCAGGTTTATGAGACAAGGGCCTGCGGCGCCGACAGTCTTCTGCTGATCGCCTCGGTACTGGACGCATCTTCCTTGAAAGACATGCTGGGCTTTGCCCGTCACCTCGGCATGGACTGCCTGGTCGAAGTGCACGACGAAGAGGACCTGAAAAAGGTGCTCGACAGCGGAGCCGGGATAATAGGCATTAACAACCGCGACCTGCGCTCGTTCAAGGTCGATACGGCCGTTACACGCCGCCTGCGGCCCCTGGTGCCGGCGGATAGACTGGTGGTCAGCGAAAGCGGCATCAAGACCGTCCGGGATATCGCTGTGATGAAAGAACTCAGGGTCGATGCCGTGCTCATCGGTGAGGCACTGATGGCTTCGCCGGATATCGGTCGCAAAATACGGGAGCTTTTCCCATGACTGTCGTTAAGATCTGCGGTGTTACCTCCGCGGAGGATGCCGTTCAGGTGGCCGGCCTGGGCGCCGACATCGTCGGCCTGGTCCTTGCTCCCAGCAGGCGCAGGGTCGATGTTCATCAGGCTGCTGAGATAGTGAGGCGTGTAAAACATCTGCCGCGGCATCCGGCTATGGCGGGCGTCTTCGTTAATGAGCCTGTGCAGGCGGTAAACGATACGGCGGCATACTGCGACCTGGACATGGTCCAGCTCAGCGGCAATGAGAGCTGGGACTACTGCCGGGGGCTTGAAATACCCTTCATCAAGGTCATCCATGTTGCGCAGTCCGGCGATCTTGAGAAGGTCGTGCAGGATGTAGCTGCCGGATATAGGATGGTGCTCCGGCGCCCCTACATATGCATGCTCGACTGTAAAACTGAGGGCGGCTACGGCGGGAGCGGACGGATCTTCGACTGGGATATCGCTGAGGCCGCCTGTGCGCGTTTCCCCCTGGTGGTCGCAGGAGGGCTGTCTCCAGCCAATGTAAGGCAGTTAATACGAAAGGCGGGTCCGTGCGGCGTGGATGTCTCCTCGGGTGTCGAAAGCGCGGGACGGAAGGATATGGTGAAGGTGCGCGATTTCGTGCGTTCGGTCAGGATGACCGGCGGGCGGACCGGCGGGCGGACCGGCGAGGGACGTGAAATACTGGAAAAGATTCTATTTAAGGGAGAAAGATATGCTACCTGATGAAAAAGGCTATTATGGAGAGTTCGGCGGCAGGTTTGTTCCCGAGATTCTGATGCCGGCGCTGGAAGAGCTTTCCGCTGCCTACGATAGGTGCAGGAAAGAGCCGGGATTCCTGTCCCGCCTGGCCTCGCTGGAGCGTGACTATTCAGGCCGGCCCACGCCGTTTTATCATGCGCAGATGTTGACTCAGCACTGCGGCGGGGCCCAGATATACCTCAAGCGGGAGGACCTGGCACACACCGGCGCGCACAAGATCAACAATGCCCTGGGCCAGGGGCTGCTGGCGGAGGCCATGGGAAAGCACAGGATCATCGCTGAGACCGGCGCCGGTCAGCATGGGGTGGCCGCCGCGGCAGTCTGCTCCATGCTGGGGCAGCAGTGCATCGTTTATATGGGTGAGGAGGATGTTCAGCGCCAGTCCCTTAATGTATTCCGTATGAAACTGATGGGGGCCGAAGTGCGACCTGTCGCTTCAGGCAGCAGGACGCTCAAGGACGCCATTAATGAAGCCATCAGGGACTGGGTCAGCAATGTTTCCGACAGCTATTACCTGATCGGGTCGGTGGTGGGGCCGCACCCGTACCCGCAGATGGTGCGTGACTTTCAATCAGTGATCGGACGCGAAGCCCGCAGGCAGGCCCTGGAGATATGCGGCAGGCTGCCGGATTGCATCGTCGCCTGCGTGGGAGGGGGCAGCAACGCCATCGGCATCTTTCACCCTTTTATCCAGGACGAAGGAGTGGCCCTGGTAGGAGTCGAGGCTGCGGGACGCGGCCTGCCGACCGGCAAACACGCTGCCACCCTGGCTGCAGGCAGGGCGGGCGTGCTGCACGGCGCCAGGTCATACCTGCTGCAGGATGACAACGGACAGGTGATGGAGACGCACAGCATCTCGGCGGGGCTCGATTATCCGGGCGTCGGCCCGGAACACAGTTATTACAAAGACAGCCGGCGGGTGAAATATGTCACGGCAGGTGACGAAGAGGCGCTGGAGGCATTTCAACTGCTCAGCAGGCTCGAGGGCATCCTGCCCGCTCTGGAATCGTCTCATGCGCTTGCTCATGCGATCAAAGCGGCGCGCGGCATGGAACGGGATAAGATAATCGTTGTCAACCTGTCCGGACGGGGGGATAAGGACGTTCAGGTCGTGGCCGGCGCGCTGGGGGTGCAGCTATGAGCCGCCTGTCCGGTGTATTCAATAACAGGAAACATAAAGCACTGATCGCCTATATGACGGCCGGGTATCCCGATAGCGAAGCCAGCGTCAGTGCGGCTCTGGTGCTGGCCGAGTCCGGCTGCGACATCATCGAACTGGGCATTCCCTTCTCCGATCCCATGGCCGACGGCCTTACCATCCAGCACTCCAGCCACCTTGCGCTGCTCAACGGGGTTACAACGGAGACGTGCTTTGAGATTGCCGGGCGCATCAGGGGCGAGAGCGCCGTGCCGCTGGTCTTTATGACCTATCTAAATCCCGTTATAAGCTACGGTGCGGAGGAGTTCTGCGCCCGCTGCGCTGCAACGGGCGTTGACGGCCTGATCATACCCGACCTGCCGCCCGGCGAGCTGCCCGTCTTAGACGCGGCCGCGAAGAAGCACGGCGTCGATACAATTTATTTCGTGGCGCCCAACAGCTCGGAGCAGCGCATCCGGCTGGCGGCGGACAGATCAAGCGGATTCATCTATGTGGTATCCGTGACGGGCGTGACCGGAGTGCGGGAAGGGCTCTCCACCGGCCTGGAGCAAGTGGTCTCAGAGGTGAGGAAGGTCACTGATATGCCTCTTTGCATCGGATTCGGCATCGCTGCTCCGCAGCAGGCGGCTGAGGCCGCCGCGCTGGCCGACGGTGTGATCATCGGCAGCCGTGTAATCCAGATAATGGAAGGCGATAGGCCGCCGTTTAAGAAGCTGGCCGGATTCATCAGGCGCGTAAGGGAAAGCATCGACAGCGCGGGGCCTTAAACTGCGCTATCGCTGCCGTGTGCCGGTGGTCGCCGTTCTCCTGCCGGCCATGTATTGAAACAGCCCCCGGAAAACGGTGCAGGCCAGGCGAGTAGTAAGGCGCGGTATGAAGACAACCTTCTTTTTACCCAGGGCCTTCCAGGACAGCGCCGCCACTTTTTCTGCGGGCGCCCACAGGAAGGCGGGTATAGAGGAAAAATCCACGTTTTTAAACTCTTCCACCGAATGGAAGCCGGTGCGGGTGAAGCCCGGGCAGAGCGCCTGCACCTTTATCCCGGCGTCCTTGACCTCGATCTGAAGGGTCTCGGAGAACGAGATCAGGAAAGACTTGGTGGCGTTGTATATCACGTTGCCGGATATCGGTAGGAAGGGTCCCGCCGAGGCAACATTGACGATGGCGCCCTCCCTGCGCGCAAGCATGCCGGGCAGCGCAGCTTTAACCAGCCGCACCGGGGCGGTGACATGCAGATCGATCATTTTGAGCGATTTGGTCAGATCGACCTCAGCGAAAGTACCGAGTGTGCCGAAGCCGGCGTTGTTGATCAGCACGGACAGGTTCTCCGTGTCATGGATCTTTTCTTCGACCGTACGGATGTCCGTTTCACTGCAAAGGTCGCACTGCATCACCGACACCGAAACGCCGTATTCTTTCTCTATCTCACCAGCTATGGCCTCCAGCCTGTCTTTGCGCCTGGCGATTATGATCAGATCATAGCCCAGTGAAGCCAGCAGGCGGGCGTACGCTTCGCCGATTCCCGATGATGCTCCGGTCACCATTGCGGATTTCAACAGCCTGTTTTTCATATAAACCTCGCATAATCGCATCCCGGCGTGAATGCCGGTCTCAGGATGATATATCTCAATCTTGATATAATTCTCAATTATACGGGTTGCAGGTAACTGTGAAAACAAGGAGAGGATGAAAGTGTCCAAACAAAAACAAAATAACGACTCAGCAGCGCAGCATTATATGCCTACCATGACGGGTGATTACAGCCGCATTTCTGATACGGCCAAGGCTGTTGATTTTAAGATAATGCCTGTAATCCTGGACTATATCAGGTCCAATGCGCCGCAGATAACCCGCATGGATGCCGATACGCCCTTCGTTATTGCTGATTACGGCGCTGCGGACGGGGTAAACTCGAGCGCCCTGTTTGAAAACGTCATCGGGCAGATACGTGCCATAAATCCCTTGCTTAAAATCCGGCTGGTCTACAGCGATATAGCTGTGCAGGACTACTTCGACCAATTCTGGGTCAGCTCGAGGTTGAAGCAGGTGGAGGGTGTGAAGGCGGAATATATCCGGCGTTCTTTTTATAAGGCCTTCCCCGAGATAAAAGGGAAGCTGAACCTGGGGTTCTCCTCTACATCGCTGCACTGGCTGGATACGGAAGATGTGGGCATGGATTTCTTTCAGCACCCTGCTCATATACAGGCCAACCAGCTGTCCGATAAGGACCGCCGCAAGTTCGTCGATAAATGGAAGAGGGACTGGAGGGTATTTCTGAAGGAGCGCGCCGATGAGCTGGTTAAAGGCGGCGCATTATTCATGGCCAACCTGACCAATCGGGGCGGCGACCGCTGGCCGGCTTCGGCGGGGTATAACAACCTGCGCGATGCATGCCATGAGCTGTGCGGCGAAGGCCGGATCAGGCCTGAGGAGTGGAAGGCCATCTTCGTCCCGGACTATTTCGCCACGCCGCAGGAGATGAAGTCATTGCTGGAAGAGGATGGGCTGGCGAAGCAGTTCAAACTCCGGTTCTTTGAAGAGATGACCGTGCCCTGCGCCTACTATTCGCAGTTTAAGGGCCGACTGGACGATGATCAGGCCAGGGCCAAGCTGGCCGATACGCTGGCCCACGTGGTGCGGGCATGGAGCGAGTCCTCCATCAAAACAGGGCTTGCGGCAGATGACAAGGCGGAGATCGACGAGATTTATCAGAGGCTGAGGGACAAGTTTTATCATAATCCCAAAGGTCTGCCCTATGAGTATTGCCTGACGGAGCTGACAAAAAAGTGACTCTAATTTCCAGAAAATGGGAGATATTTTAAATGCAGGATCCGTTCAGAGTCTGTGAC
>Ga0209609_10001467_pt1 | contig 13606 bp, 9 predicted proteins | sample LakKivw325mmetaG_FD_184136 | JGI IMG/M metagenome (GOLD analysis project Ga0209609, IMG submission 184136) | Anoxic lake water microbial communities from Lake Kivu, Rwanda to study Microbial Dark Matter (Phase II) - Lake Kivu water 325m metaG... | ecosystem: Environmental > Aquatic > Freshwater... | reverse complement strand
AAATAACATATTATGTAGGGAGTATTTATGCCTGAAAGACTGAAGCGCTGGCTCAGGCTGAAAGCTGCACCCGATATCGGAAACCAGGGCGAACTCAAGCTTCTGCAGGTGTTCGGAGATCCTTTCACCTGGACCAGAGAGTATATGCAGACTGCGCTCAGGCAGCGTCTGATCTCGCAGACAACCTTTGATTACCTGACCTCGGACGCGGACCCTGAAAACTTCGCCAATATCTGCAAGGATATGGAGCAATACAACATCCGCTACACCACCTTTCTGGATGACGACTATCCCGCTCTGCTCAAATCCATCTTTTCACCGCCTCTGGTGCTGTATTACAGAGGTGACCTGGTCCAGGCCCAAAGCGACTGGAATCTTGCCGTGGTAGGCACGCGCAAGCCTTCCGAATACGGCAGAGGCCTGACCCGCGCCATCACTGAGCCCATTGCCAAGGCGGGAGTGACCATAGTCAGCGGACTGGCTTATGGCATCGACACAGCGGCGCATAAAGCCGCCCTGAAAGCTGATGGCAAGACCATTGCCGTGCTGGCCCAAGGCCTGGAAAGGATCTATCCGCCTCAGAACCATGAACTGGCAGAGCAGATCCTGCAGAAAGGCGCCATCGTGTCTGAATTCGAGCCCGGCAGTAAAATGGAGCGCTGGAATTTCCCTGCCCGCAACCGCATCATTTCAGGCTTGTCGCATGCCGTTCTGGTGGCCGAAGGACCCATCACCAGCGGCGCTCTGCTCACTGCCAAATTCGCCCTGGAACAGAATCGCGACGTTTATGCCCTGCCCGGTCAGGTCAACCTGCTCAATGCCCAGGGCCCCAATCACCTGATCAAGAACGGCGCCCGGCTGGTCACTCAAGCGGAAGACATCCTGCAGGACTTTGGCATCGACCTGACCTCGCCTGACCAGATCGACCTCTTCCCCGTCCTGAGCGAGAACGAGCAGACCGTCTATACTCTTTTTCAGACCGAACAGCGCGCTTTCAGCTTTGACGAACTGGTCTTCAAGACCGGTTTCACCATAGGCCAGGTCTCCATTGTCCTGCTCAACCTTGAGCTCAAGGGCCTGCTGATCAAATCCGAAGGCAACCAGTTTGCCTTGAGATAAGCTTGGAGAAAATGATGAAGATAGAAAGATTAACCCGCATCCTGACAACCGCCGACCTGGACCAGCTGCGGAAGCTGTATCTTTCCAACAACTGGATCGAAGCAGCGGACGGCTCGACAGACGCCCTGATCGAGAAGATCGTGACGAGTACCTTTTGCTTTGCCATCGCGCGTGACGGGGACAGGATCATTGGCATGGGGCGCGCCATCTCGGACGGCGTGAGCGACGCTTACATACAGGATGTGACTGTCCTGCCGGAGTATCGGAAGCAGGGGATCGGCGGCCTCATCATCAATTTTTTGGTTGACTTTTTGCACTCACAGGAAATTGAGTGGATCGGGCTCATCAGCGAGCCGGGTTATGAAAGCTTTTATCAGAACCTGGGCTTTGCAGTGATGCCTGCCTACACACCCTTTCTCTATAAAGGAAAACCTTAATTATAAATAAATGCAGAGGAACAGCATGAACAAGAAGAAACCCGAATTTGAACTCAAACTGCTCACCGTTGACCTGGCGCCCATGATCATGGATTGCCTCAAAGCCTTTCCCAAACAGGCCTGCGACATGAACCTGAGCAACCTCTTCACCTGGGGACAGCTCTACAAACTACATTACTTCATCTGGAAAGGCGCTTACGTCATCTACAACCCCCGTTTTCACTATATCGCCTTCCCCTTCTGCTATAAGTTCGGAGCCACAGAACTGGCGGAACTGGTGAAAGATTTCCGCGCCCTTGACCCCAAAACCGAGATGATCCTCTTCCCTCAGGAGTGGCTGGACAACCATCCCGAAGCCAAAGAGCTCTTCCGTTTCAGAAAGCACGCCAACTGGTCCGATTACGTTTATCTGACTGAAAAACTGGTCAATCTGTCAGGCAAAAAACTCGCCAAGAAGAAGAACCTGATCGCCCAATTCAAGAAACTGCATCCGCATTACAAGGTCCAGAACATCGTCAAGGGCGACATGGACGCCATTTTGGACCATTACAGGCATTGGCAGTCCGACCGCAACATCAGGTCCATTAATCTGACCATGGAATACAGAGCCATCAAAAACGCCTTTAAACATTGGGACGATCTGCCTCTGGATGGTCTTAAGATCATGCTTGACAAGGACATAATCGCCTGGTCCATCTTCAGCCCCCAAACCGAAAACATGGCCACCATCCATTTCGAAAAGTTCTATCCCTCGCTCAAGGGCTGCGCCCAGATAATCAACTGGGAAACGGCCAAATACCTGCAGCGCACCTATCTCTACATCAACCGTGAGCAGGACATGGGCGTCGAAGGCCTCAGACAGGCAAAAAGGAGCTACGAACCCGAATTCATGGTAGATTTCATCACCAGCCGCCTGAAATAAAAAAACCGGGCTTGTCTGCGCAAACCCGGTGTTTCAGGAGAAATCAGACCCTGCTTTCCGGAGTTCAAATTACCCATGCAAGCGTGTCACCCTGAGCTTAGTCGAAGGGCGGACACGCGGTCGGTGTCTTATCCTTCGACTGTGCTCAGGATGACACCTCAGGGTGCGCAACAGAAGAAATATCAAGGCAATTCGGACTTCGTGGTTTAAGTCAATGGCATGAAAAAAAAGGGTGTTACGAAGTCCGAAATCTCCTATTGGTAATATACTATCCTAGGTTTTTTTAAGGAGATTTCGAACTCCGGTTACACCCTTCGTAAAATGCCAAACCCTAATTCATCAGAATGACCTTTTGGGTCAGGCTGCCTTGCGAATTGGTCACTTTCACATAGTAGATGCCTGCGCCGGCTCTGCCTCCAGCGATCGTTCTGCCGTCCCAAAGCCATCTGTTGAAAACGACCGGGATGTTTTTACTGACCAGTTGTCCTTTGATGTTGAAGACTTCATAACTGGTCGGCTCGGCGTTTTTCATCCCGGACAGCATAACGTTAACATTGCCGCGGCTGGGATTGGGATAGACGCTCAGCGCCATTGGACTGGCGGACAAATGGTTATCCGCGTTGGAAGTGATGTTGACCTCGATGATGTTGGAGGGCAGTGATTCGCACCCAGTGTCAAAGTACGCAACCACATACACCTGATGACATCCTTCACAGACGCTTTCCATCAGGCAGTCTGTGACATCGGATCCTGAAATGTAAGTGGCGATGCAGCCGTTGCAGTAGATCCTGTAGCCCATGGGCAGATTCAGATAGACAGGATTTTCCCATATCAACAGAACGTCATTGACGCCGAGGACCTGCGCCATCAGGTTGTAAGGACCGTCATTGTTTCTATCAGACCCGTTGTTACTCATCGTTTCAGCTTGAGCAGGCGCAATCGCCGCCAAGCCGATGCAGACCGCGATCAATAGAAGGATCAAACTTGCTCTTTTCATTTTGGCCTCTCCAAAATATGTTCTACCCCTCTAATTAGCAAACCTGAAGCCAGTTTATTACTAAAACATATCTGCTTGTTTATCAACCTGATAAGCTATACTCCGCTTTGCCCGACAAAGTTGTCTCCATATCAAATGGATATAATCCCATATGTTTTTCATATCGCTTTGACTTTCAGATGCCTGGGTTTTAAGGTTTCCGGAGTTCAAAATTCCCTACTGAGACTATCAGATGAGAGAAGGCCAGAGGGAATTTAGGACTTCGCGCATGAAAAGACAGTAAACACACTTTGCCCGGGATTGCCAATCCCGGACTCCAACAGATTGCCAATCTGTGTTACGACATATTTCCACTTTTTCACTTTTCCACTATTCCACAAACATACACACTTAAGTGTGTGGAACAGCCACTGCCAAGAATGGGCTACATTATTTCCTCACTCAAGTTTTCGTGTGTTTCGTTCATTTTGTGTATTTCGTGTTCCTTCATTTTCCGTGTTCTTCTGTGCTTTCCGTGGTTATAAAAATCGAACGGAACTGCAAACTCCGGCGCAGCTTTCCACTTTTCCACATTTTCCACTTTTCCACATTCTTCACACTTAATCTCATAAGTATGTCTGATGTATGTCAAAAGTATGGTTAAAGTATATCAAATGTGTTTTAAAATACATTTACTATACATTTGATATACATTTGATCTGCTTTTGATTTACTTTTGGTATTAGGAAACAGGATAGAGATCAGGGAAGGCAATTTTGAGGTAGAAAAAGGGAAAGGCAGGCGGAGAAAGGGTTCCGCCTGCCTTAATAACATCTGATGTAGAAGCGGATTAAAGTTTTAGAAGTTTGGTTACAAGCTGCTGTTGACCGGAGTTGATTTTGACTATGTAGAGTCCGGGGCTGACAGTGGTATGAAAGTTGTCCGTGCCGTCCCAGAGCCAGTTCAGTTCGCTTTTGCCTGAGACAGCGATACGGCGCACCAGTTGCCCCTTCAGGTTATGGATCGAGATTTGGGTTGAAACGGCTGGATCGAGTCCCTTAATCTGCAGATTTACCCCTTTCGTGAAGGGATTGGGATAGGCATCATGCAAGCTGAGAGAATTTGAAAATTGAGGTAAGGTCTCATCGTTGACGACAACATTGGATGTGAGTTTTGCGACAAAGAGATCAGTGTTACCGGCGTTGGTCAGCGTAACGGGGCCAAAAGTGGCAGTTCCTTCATAACATCCCGTAAGATAGGCATTTGCAAAGTCATCAACAGCTATGCCGTAACCGACATCCTGATCATTGGCACTACCCGCAGACAAAGCCCATAACCAATTACCGCCACTGTCCAGTTTTGCGGCAAAGACATCAAAGTAACCAAAACTGGTGACAGAATTTGTACCAAAGGAAGCTGTTCCGAAGAAAAAGCCCGTCAAACAAACATTAGCCTCTGCATCCACGGCAATGCTCCAAGCCTGATCACCACCTATCCCGCCTGCTTTTGCCACCCAGAGATAATTTCCGCTGCTGTCCAACTTGGCTGCAAAGACATCATGATACCCGTTGCTAATTAGTTGAATAGAACCCCAATTTGCCGTATTGTCAAAGAACCCGGTAAGATAGATATTGTCAGCGTTATCAACTGCAAGACCGGACCCCCAATCATAATCATTTATCCCTCCGGCTTGAACCGCCCATAGAAAGTTTCCGTTACTGTTCAGCTTGGCAACAAAAATATCCCTTAATCCGGCACTGGTAAGCTGAAGAGTGCCAAAGCCGGCAGTACCATAGAAATATCCTGTTAGATAAGCGTTGTCGGAGCTATCCACAACAATGTCAGTACCTCTTTCATCAACTTCAGCCCCGCCGGCTTGAACTGCCCAAAGGAAACTTCCAAATTCATCCAACTTAGCGGCAAAGATATCATCACCTCCGCTGCTGGTCAGAGTCTGAAAGCCAAAAGCGGCAGAATTTTCAAAACGTCCCGTCAAACAGGTATTTGCGGCGCTATCGACGGCAAGGCCATATGCTGCATCAGAACCTGTTCCCCCTGCCCGGGCTGCCCAGAGATAATTTCCACTGTTGTCCAGTTTGGCAACAAAAACATCATAACCGCCGTTGCTGGTTAACTGCAGAGACCCAAAGCCGGCGGTGCCTTCAAATCTTCCAGCAATATAGACATTGGCAGAAGTATCAATAGCAATGTCATTGGCGTTATCATTACCTGTCCCGCCGGCACTGACGGCCCAGAGATAATTGCCGTTATTGTCCAGTTTGGCCACAAAGATATCAGTTCCTCCATTGCTGGTGAGTGTCAGGGACCCCAAACTAATGGAACTGCTGAATAATCCTGTCACATACAGGCAGCCCAGACTGTCGATGGCAATGCTCATGCTATTATCCGAACCAGTCCCGCCGGCAGAAACGACCCAATCCCATTCGTAGCTTTGTGCCAACAGAGAGATAAATGCAAGAAACATAACCAGGCAGACAATTAATCTTTTCATCTGATCCTCCTTTGCTGAGCAGGTAACAGAAATAGACATTTATAACATAGTAATAAATAGTAAGATATATGTGTCAAGAAAAATAGTAATCAGTTTATTATCTTGGGCCTGTTTATTGCACTGCCAGGTAATTCAACTATTGCGCCCCAAGATCTATGTTTGTTTTCTCAAGCCGGATTTTTTCAAGAAAACCCGGCTTAAGAAAGTATGGCTAGATATTCACTGCTTAAACAAACTCAATCTGATCCATGCTCCTCGAGTTCCTTAAGTGAAACCGGTTCTTGTTCTTTCAAGCTTTTTATGATATCCAGAGTTTCTTTGGTGGGATTAAACGGCACGACCAATAAATCCGTAACATCAACAAACTCAACTCCCGGCAACTGATAGACAATGTCCCATTTACTGACAATGACATCAACCTTGGCCTGTTTGGCAATTTCGGGAATTTTATCCTGGATCTGTTCAAGGATGTCATCCACCGGCCAGGTGCTGAAACCCTGCTTGTGAATCATTTCCTGCATGGCAGGACCTTCTGCTTCCAATTCTTTGACACGTTTCTCGTCCCCTGCGGCTTTGGCTTTTTCATATTCATCCATTAAGCCTCTGATGTGTTTCATGAAATTTTCCGAACGGGCATAGGCAACCGCCACAGCGCGGGAATCGAACGTGCCAACGCGCATCACAACCTGGGATGCATGCTCATCCGGTTGCTGGGCAAAAACGGCTGTGCACACAACCAGCACGGCAAACACGATTAATAGGGAAATGATAATTCTAGACGATGCCATGTTTTTCTCCTTTCCTGATGATTAGTGGGTTGGTAATCCTGACCTTCGATATTGAACTCCAGTAAATGCTCATTGTTTGAGCAGTTTGGCAGTAAGCTGCTGTCGGCCGGAGTTGATTTTGACTATGTAGAGTCCGGGGCTGACGGTAGCACGGGAGTTGTCTGTGCCGTCCCAGAGCCAATCCAGGCCGGTTTTACCGGAGCAGTTGAAATGGCGGATTTTCTGGCCCTTGAGATTGTAAACGGTGAGGGAGGACGGGGCGTCCTGTTTCATGCCCCTGACGAGCAGATTTACGCCATTTACAAAGGGATTGGGATAGGCGGAGACAGATAAGGGCATGGGCAGAATACTGTCATCCTGCGTGCCGGTGATATTGACCAGGACGGTGTTGGAGGGCGGGGATTCCTCATTGTCATCATACAGGGCAGTGACATGGAAGCTCCATTCCCCAGGCCCCAGGTTGGCGATGTAGTCCTGATTCGTGCTACCGCCTGCCACCAGATGGTAAAATATATCATTGCGATAGACTTTGAAACCGATGGGGTCATTGGCCACTTCAGGAAAATCCCAGGTCAGAAGTACGTTGTTTTGGTCGACGACCTGCGCCATCAGGTTATAAGGATGCGGTTCGATCATGCCCAGTGAGCCGTCGTAGTTGAGCCGCATGGCAAAGATATTGGAGGGATCAGTCTCCTCTTCCCAGACGACTACGCCCCATTGGTTCAGGTAAAGCGAATGATCATAATGCAGTTTTCTGGTATTGGTGGAGGCGATCCAGCCCAGGCCGCCATTCCAGACAGACAGGCCTTCCGGATCTGCGCAAAAAGCTTTCAGGTTACTGATCTGGTCGTTTGAGGCATAAGGTCCGATGGCATAAACAAAGGCGACGCCGCTATCCATATTGAAAGCGCAGATGGGGTAGGTGGGATAGCTGTCCAAAGTAACGATGGGCAAGCCGTAGTTCGCCCATTCTCTGGTGCCGTCCAGGGCCAGTTTTTGCATCTGCAGGCCCCACATGTTCTGATTTCCATTGACCCTGTTCCAGAAGACATAAGCTTCCTGCAGGGTGGGTTCAAAGGCAAGTTTGGGATAGAATTGATTAAAGCCGGTCTCAGTGGAGACCAGGACACCGTTGGCGGGCATGGTCACGGTGCCGTTGACCAGCACGCGCTGGATGTAGGAATAGGAGATATTTTCCTGGTTGCGGTCGTCGTGCCAGACTAGAATGATGCCACCCATGCCGTCAGAACACAGACTCAGCCATTGCGTCCAGGCCGTGATCCCTCCCAGGTTTTGAACATAGGTCGGACTAGTCCACAGCGGCATGCCAGAGGGACCGATCTTCTGAACCAGCAGCTTGCGGTTAGGCGCCCAAAAGGGTCCGGTGTCTTCATAAAACTTGAGCAGGACATTGCCGTCCACGGATTCCACCCATTGAGGCCAGGTGTAGCTGCCGACATCGGGAGTCAGCGTGATCCCGTCCAGGCCCCATTCCAGAACGCCATCAGCGGTAATGCTCTGGATGACCACTGAGGTGGTGTTGCCCATTCTCTGCCAGGCGGCGACAGTCCTGCCCCCGGACAGGCAAAGCACAGTGGGAGCCATGTTGCTGTAAACGTCACTGGTGTCGTGAGAAAGCATCAAACCGCTTGGTCCCCAGAGAAATTCACCCAGGGGCGATATTTTGTAGGCCACGACGTTGTTGGTGCCCAGCCGGATGTCCTGAAAGACCAGCACTGCGTTGCAGCAGGGATCGCAACTCATGTCCCATTCCGTGAGCCAGGACATGGTGGGGTGGCTGCTGACCAGAAGCGGAGTTGCCCAGGCCGGGGCGCCGTTGATGTCCAGGCGCTGCAGATATGTATTGTAGTTGCCTGTGGTATTGTCCATCCAGGCGATCCAGGTCACGCCTCCGCAGGAAATGGCGGTTTTGGGAAGCACCTGGGCGCTGGTTAAGTTGTAGATCATGGTTGGATTGGCTGCATCTGTACTCCATTGGGCATAAAGTCCAAGACAGAGGACGACCAAAATAACAGTAAGCAAAGTCCTAGTCATAGTATCCTCCTTGCCTGAGCAGGCGAGATTGTCTATCTAAATTGCATGTTTACAGGAGAGTAATATCCGTGTCAAGAAATATATTCAGATTTTGCTCTAAACCACGGAAAGCAGAGAAGAACACGGAAAATGAAGGAACACGAAATACACCAAATGAGCGAAACACACTAAAGCATGATTGAAACAATAATGTAGCCCATTCTTTAGAATGGCTGTTATAACATGAATAAATGACGACCGATCAAATCTGCTGAATATGAATTACAGCTATTCTGCTTTTCTGGTCAACAGTTTGGTGCTGAATTTACTGTTGAGCAGAAGCGACACGGGAGCCGTCAGAATGATGGACATCACCGCCAGAGCTAGGATGATGCCTCCACCGGGGATGCCAAGCGCCAGAGGAATTGATCCCAAAGCTGCCTGGACCGTGGCTTTGGGCAGATAAGTAATGATGCAGAAGAGCTTTTCCTGCCTATTCAGATTGGAAAAAGCCGTGGCGGCAATTACACCCAGACTGCGGAAGACCAATCCCAAAACAATGACCACAATGCCCTTCCAGCCTGCCGACCAGAGAGCATTCAGATCAACGGAAATCCCGATCAGGACAAACAGAATTATCTCCGCCAGAACCCAGATCTTGCTCAGCTTCTGAGATATCTCATGGGCAATCTTGTTCTCTTTTTCAAACAGGACATAGCCGATGGTCATGGCGCCCAAAAGTGAAGCAATCCCGATCAGATTGCCGATCTCCACCAAAGCAAGGCAGAATCCGAGCAAGACTATGACCTTTTCCGTGGCACGGATGTTTTTGTAGTGCCGGCGGAAAAACCAGACCAGGGCAAACCCGAACAGCAATCCAAGAATTATACCTGTTCCCGCCGACCAGGGAATATACAGCAGATCCTGGTAGGCAAAAGGTTTGACAGACTTAAACTGACGCAGGAACAGGGCATAGACAGTGATGGCAAAGACATCGTCTACTGAAGCTCCAGCCAGGATCAGAGTAGGGATCTCCTTGCGACTGCCCAATCCCAATTCCCTGAAGTTGAGCATGGCGGGAACGATCACGGCAGGAGAAACCGCAGCCAGAATGAATGCTGCCATCCCCGCCACCAGAAAACTGAAATCAAAGAAATAATGCAGGATCAGGATCAGGGCAACACCTTCAAACAGGCAGGGAATGAAAGACATGAGAATGGCTGTTTTGCCTATCCTGCGGAGCAGTCTGCGGTTGATGCCGAGTCCGGCACGCAGCAGGATGATGATCAGGGCCAGGGATTTGAGAAAAGGTTCGATCTCCCAAAGAGCGGAAGGTATGTAGGAACGGATGAGCGCCCCGATCAGCATGCCCATCAGCAGCATGCCGATGATCGGTGGCAGGGTCACACGTACCTGGCAAGCTTACCGCCTGCCCAGCCTGCCAGCAGAATGATGGCGAAAACCAGACTGAATGACATTGTTATACTCCTTCTTTATCTATAAGCAGGAGTCATCAGCTTTTTTTTACATCAGCGGTTAAGGTGAACTCCATCACCATCAGTTTTTATAACTCAATTTATTCAGTGGCTTTGGCGTCAATGATTTTATCTGTATAGTATTACTCCAATACTGCCGTGACCCGGAAGAACCTCTTTACTGTAGTAGTCGGGACAGGGATCTCCATATACTTATTGGCGGTTGTTCCGTACACCGTGTAGTTATTGTAAGGATTGGCTGTACTGTGGTATATGACATAGGTGGCTTCCGCAATCGGATAATCCCAATCCAGGCGGACACACTCACTTGAGCCTGTGTATCCAATGTAGTTGACAGTGAGGTTTTCTACCGGTGGAATCGCCATCTGGCTCCAATTGATACGACCATCGGGATCCTGTTCATAAGACTGGCCTCCGAATGTACCCATATAGAGCACAAAGTGCAGACTGCCCATGTTATTGGTCTTACTGACGTTGTAAGCACCGCCCCAGGTGTTTTCCGGGAAAGTGACATCATACAGGGTCAGGTCTTGACTATTGTTGATTTTGAGCAAAGTACCGCCGGGTGCGCCATTGCGGAAGGTGCAGTGGTGAAATGGATAGGTCGTATGAATATAAGATCCGTTCATCATATTGACACCGTTGATGTCCATGTATTCAAAGATAACTCTGTCGGCCAGAATTTTTCCACCTGGCTCTATGGTAAAGCCATAATAATGCGATAATGGATTACCACTGGTGATGACGACATTGTCTGATTCTATCCCATGCGCATATAAGCTTCCACCGGCATGGATTATAAAATCGCCCCAATCGATCTGAAGGTTTCCTGTCAATTCCATATCGTCATAAAGCTCAACATTCTGTCCCACTCTCAATGAATGACCCAAGGTGCCGAAATATCCTGTCTGCACGGTCAATGAGCCTGACATCTGCAAATCTGTAGTAGTAGTGACGTAGGATGCGCCAGCATTAATCTTGAGATTTCCCAGCATCGGGGCGTTACCCATATTGATGCTAGAATCGTCTCCGCACATTTCCAGTAATGAGCCGGAAAGGTCAAGTTCTTCCGTCATATAGGTGCCCACATTGCCGTTCACCCGAATAATGCCACCGCTAACCTGTTCTGTCATACCTGGATAGAAAAAGATGCCATGGTCAATTACATCCAGTAATCCGCCCGTCATCTGCAAAGTACCATAAATGATGAATGTGCCGTTCCCGCCATACAGATTAAGAGTGCTGCCTGCTGTGATTCCTATATTAGCAGCACTGACGAGGGATTGAGATGGATCCTGATGCAGATTGACTACAGAATTGGAATTTAAAAACAATCCCCCTCGAAGAACGTCATCGACCAGGTCATTCGCGGTAAAAACACCGCCTTCAACATATAGGTTACCGGCTTCCCAATCATAATAAAGGCACTCGACCTGGCAATTTATCACACTCAGATTTCCAGCGCTTTTATTCAAGGTTATCTGTCTTAAGTTAAGAGGACTTAAAATGACCTGATCATAGATTCCATCTATCACCACCGTCCCTGTTCCAGCATTGAAATATCCTCCCGGATTACATTCATAATGTCCGCCCAGATAGAGCGTGCGGTCATGATTGTAAAAAGTGCCGGAACGAATCCAAAGTTTACCATTAATGTCAGCATCTGAGTCCAGTGCGACAGCTCCTCCGGCTGTTTTATTAATGTACAGATAATATAACTTGGCTGCAGGATTGCATTGAAGTTGTCGATAGCCGGAACCTATCATTTCAAAAACTCCGCTTATCTCATTGATAGTAGAAGATAGCACTCGCAGGTCTCCGCCGGTTTTGATGGTACCATAAATACTGGTAAAACTAAAGCCCTCATTAATAGTAATGCCAACATCATTTATGGCTAATACACCATAATGTACAAAGAGGGATGCTCCCGGCATGAATTGACAGGGATTTGTGCCTCCATAAATATTAAATGTACCGCTTTCGACTGTCACCGATCCTGTTATGTTCACACCGTGATTATCATCCTGGTTTATTTCCAAACTGCCTGAAACATAGATTGTCCCGTCAATCGAATTATCCCACAAAGTGTATATCTCAAAATCACCATAAACAACCAATCCTCCGCTTGTCCTTGAATAAGCATAACACCATACAACTGCAGCAGTATCAATATACAGAGAATTGGAACTTTTATTCAGATAAATCTCATCAAAGTTTTCTGTAGAATAGATAATTTGAGCGCCTGATCCGTCAAAGGTTACAGCGCAACTGCTGCCGTAATTACATACAAATCCGTTATCCCCGGCATAATTCTGCCAGTTACCACCCAAATTTATATCATAAGAACCAGGCACCAAAGACGAGGTGGAGCCAATGGTCAGATTGCCATTTATATCAATATTGCTGAGCAGCGTCACAGTAGTGCCCGTGTTTTTTGCTATGTACAGATTATTGAAATAACTTCCGCTCCGGGTTGTCAGATTTACACTATTGCCCTGCAGGCGAAACGTTCCGCTGTTGCATTGCAGTATACCGCCTGTGCCGACAGATATGGTTCCATAAATATAGGTATACACGTCAACATTGCAGATATATGCATAAGAGCTATTCACGGTGAGGTTACCCTTGATGGTCAGGCTGGCACTGCCCGCCTGATGCCTGAGGTTTGTACTGCTGCTGATAATACTGTAAATGGATGCTTCAGCATTAATGGTAATGGATGGCGTGGAACCGCTGAACCGGAAATGCCCATAGTCTGGATTAATATTGCTTCCGGCATTGAAATAAAGATCATCCGAGATATAGATATTCGCCCCGTTGTAAGGAATGTACATTGTAGCGCCGCTGTTGAAAGTAAGGTCTTCCACATACAGATTGGCCAGCTCAGTTGTCAACCTCAGTTGTCCACTACTGGTCAGTCCTGTTGTGATAGTAAGTGTTCCATTGCCAATTTCCAGACTGGCACCGGATGCAATGGATACAGAATTGCAGGTTTGTGTGGTCGATACTATCGGGTAGCGTGCTAATCCTGTTGGTATTACAACATCTTCTGCCAACAGCGGAACATGTGCCGGGGTCCAATTCAAGCTGTTGTTCCAGGCTGTGTTGTTGTTGCCGTTCCAGGTGTTGGTCACTGCTATTACTGAAATTGTCATTAACAAGAAAATCAAAATTAAAGTAAGCTGCCTCATATCAAAACTCCCCCGCCTGCAGAATTTTCGGCCTGATCTTCCGCAGACTGTATTTAAAATAGCAACTGATTACTCAGATAATGAATATTTACAGACTGTCAAACAATTTATTGAGAACATAGTTGGTAAGG
>Ga0209609_10001466_pt1 | contig 13612 bp, 17 predicted proteins | sample LakKivw325mmetaG_FD_184136 | JGI IMG/M metagenome (GOLD analysis project Ga0209609, IMG submission 184136) | Anoxic lake water microbial communities from Lake Kivu, Rwanda to study Microbial Dark Matter (Phase II) - Lake Kivu water 325m metaG... | ecosystem: Environmental > Aquatic > Freshwater... | reverse complement strand
ATTTTGTGCAATAATTAGTGTTAAAATAACTATTAAAGGAATTTAAACTATGCTTATTGAATTTAAAGTTACCAATTATCGTTCGATTAAAGAAACCCAGACCCTAAGCTTAGTTACAAGCAAATATTATGATGATCTGGAGGAAGAAAACTGTTTTGATTCCGGTGTGAGGAGTCTGGCTAAATTATTGCGCACGGCGGTTATCTACGGGCCAAATGCATCAGGTAAGAGTAATCTTATCAGGGCAATCCATTTTATGCAGAGTTTCGTTCTTCAGTCTCACAAACATCAAGAGGGACAGCGGATCAATACGATGCCTTTTGCCCTTTCTTCCGATTCACGGACAAAACCGAGTGAATTTGAAGTTCTCTTTATTCAGGATGGCGTGAGATATCAATATGGTTTTTCCCTTAATTACGAGCGAGTAACAGAGGAATGGCTTCTTGCCTATCCGGGAGGTAAGCAGCAGCGGTGGTTTCAACATGTCTACGATGAAAAACTGGGAAAGGATAATTGGTATTTCGGCAGCAAATTCACAGGCCGAAAGCAGCTCTGGCAGGATTCAACGAGAAAGAATGCCCTTTTTCTGTCTACCGCAATCCAACTCAACAATGAACAACTGAAGCCGGTTTTTAACTGGTTCCAACATAAGCTCGCAGTCATTTTACCTCGCGACCCGATCAACCTGAACTTTTCAATTAACCAGTGTGCTTCTGAGGAAGGAAAAGCTAAGATTATGAAATTTATGAATTCTGCAGACTTAAGTATCTCCGGAATTAATATTGAATTAAAGAAGATCCCTATCACTCCAGAGGTTTTACCGCCAGACATTCCACAAGAATTAAAAGAAAAGATGGTAAAAGATTTACATGAAAAAGGGGTACCGCTTATCCGTTTCCAGCACCGTGATGACAAAGATGAACCCGTCTTTTTTGACATCTCCGATGAATCGGATGGAACACAAAAGCTCTTTGCATTCGCAGGCCCCTGGCTTGATGTAATGGCGAAAGGCCGCATTCTTTTCATCGACGAACTGGATACGAGCTTGCACCCGTTGCTTGTCCGGTTTCTCATTGAAATCTTTCACAACAGCAAAACTAATCCACATAATGCCCAGTTAATTTCTACTACACACGATACATCGCTGCTTGATGCGGAACTTTTCCGGCGCGACCAAGTCTGGTTTATGGAGAAGGATAGTAATAACGCCACAAGCATGTATCCGTTAAGTGATTTCCGTGCACGCAAAAAAGATGCCCTCGAAAAAAGATATTTACAAGGCCGTTACGGTGCCCTACCCTTTATCGGAGACCTGAGGTCTTGATGGGCTCCGATGATCTCTTTCGTAAGCGGAAGGCACGAAAGGCTGAGTTGCTTCGCCGAGAAATAGCTCGTCGTGATCCCTATGAAAGGGTTTTGATTGTCTGCGAAGGGGAAAAGACCGAACCAAATTATTTTAAATGGCTGAGAGAGCGTTTTCGTCTAAACAGAGCAAATGTGGTAATTGCTGACAAAAAGGGTGGGCTTGATCCAAAAAGCCTTGTAGAATATGCCATTGAGGAATACAACAAGGATAAAGATTTCGATCACGTCTATTGCGTTTTCGATAAGGACAAACATACTACTTATCAGGCAGCCCTTGATAAAATACAATCCGTCCGGTTTAGAGGAAAGACAAAAATCCACGCTATTGCTTCTGTGCCCTGTTTTGAGTTTTGGCTGCTTTTGCATTTTGCTTATACCACACACCAGTATTGTGCACCCTTCGATGGTTCAAACTGTGACCTTGTAATATCTGATTTACAACAATATATTCCGGGCTACAAAAAAGGTTCTAATGATTTCCTTGTCTATATTATTGACAGCACGGAAGAAGCTATCAAAAATGCAAAAATACTCGAAAAGTTCCATGAAACAAGTGGAACTGATAACCCTTCAACCAAAGTGTACCAACTTGTGGAATATCTGAAGAGGTTGACAAGGTAAATGTAGTAAATCTCACTACATTTATAGTAAAATTCACTACATATAATTTATAGAGGGGTGGGTAGTGAAAAAGGTCAAAGATATTCCAAAACAAGACCGGCCAAGGGAAAAACTTCATCAAAAAGGCGCTCATTTTTTAACCGATACTGAATTGCTTGCAATTCTTCTTGGTAGCGGAACACCAAAGCATGATGTTCTCACAATAGCAGAAAAGGTCTTAAAAACCGTCGATGCAGCAAAAGGGAATCCGACAACTAAGGAGCTACAGGAAATAGACGGGGTTGGACTTGCAAAGGCAACTATTATTTTAGCCGCTCTGGAGTTTTCACGCCGCCGAATTAAACCTGAAGGGCTAAAAATAACCTTTCCGGCCGATGTACTCCCTTTAATCCAGCACTATGCCGATCGGAAGCAGGAACATTTTATCTGTATTGCTTTGAACGGAGCCAATGAGGTTATTGCAAGTAGGGTTGTTACAATTGGTCTTGTAAATAAAACCCAGGTACACCCAAGGGAAGTTTTAGCTGACCCTCTCAATGACAGAGCATCAGCAATTATTATTGCCCATAATCATCCTTCTGGCGGAGTAATGCCCAGCAATGAAGATGTTGAAATTACACGTAAACTAAAGAGTGCCGGAGAAACCCTCGGTATCAAACTTCTTGACCACATAATTTTTGATCGTAAGAACTACTATAGTTTTTTAGAACATAAAGAAATATAGATAAATATAATATTTTCATAATTTGTCTGAAGAACTTTCCCCTTGCCATAGATACGGAAGTAGATGAACCCCATTGCCCGCGCAGGCTTTGAATGAGGACGTCACTGTAGTATAAAGAAACACTTGAAATTCCTCTACGAAAGTCCTATAATAATTAGCTCAGGGACTAAAATCTTTAGCAAAGCTGAAAAGGAGGTAACATGGGATATCAAGAGGTAACATGGGATATCAAAAAGGTGGCGGCGGTGGATACGGCGGAAGGCCACGGGAGATGCACAAGGCGATTTGCGCAGAATGTAAGAAAGAATGCGAAGTCCCTTTTAAACCCAGGGATGACCGTCCGGTATACTGCAAGGATTGCTATTCAAAGCGCAAGAACGAAGGCAAATAATAGGAAAATAATGGGGTCAAATCTTTATTCTTGACATTTAAATAAATTTAACTTAACTTTCAGCATGGCAAGACCTCTCCGCATTCAATTTGAGAATGCATACTATCATCTTACCTGCAGGGGGAATGCCCGGCAAAAGATATTTTTTAATGATTACGACCGCAAATATTTCCTGGATCTCCTGAAACGTTCAAGTGAGATCTATCAGGTGCAGATATTAGCCTTTGTCCTCATGGCAAACCATTTCCATTTCATTGTTAAGACACCCTCGGCCAATCTCCAGGAGTTTATGCGCCATTTTAATATCTCCTACACGTCATACTTTAACAAACGACATAAAAAAACCGGGCATCTCTACCAGGGACGTTACAAATCCTTTGTTATAGATGCAGATAGTTATCTTCAAGAGGTTTCCCGGTACATCCATCTCAACCCGGTTCGGATGAGAGGATTATCCAATCTTCCTATCGATGAGAAGAAAAAGTATTTGAGGGATTACCCGTGGAGCAGTTATCCGGATTACAGTGCGAAAAAGAATCGGTATCCGTTCCTTTCCCTGGACGATACCCTGAACTACTGTGGAGGAGACAAAAAGCGCTATAGAGACTTTGTTGAAGGTGGATTATCGAAAACATTCAATCCATTAGAAAAAGGAAAAGGACACGGTATCGTTGGTGACAATCCTTTCGTAGAGAATATAAAGAAACATATTATTGAACCTATCAAAACAAAGAGAGAAATGCCGGCCATAAAGATGATATTGAAACAGGTTGAACCAGAAAAGATCTTTCAAGCAGTCACCAAACATGTGGGGGTAACAAAGAAAGAGATTCTCAAAAAAGGATACCATGGCATTGAGCGTCCCCTTACAATGGATCTCTTATACAGATACGCTGGTATGAATCAGAGAGAGATTGGTGAGATTATGGGGGTTGATTACAGTTCAGTAAGCGTAGGAAGGAAAAGATTGCATATTCAACTGGAGAAAGATGCCCAACTGCAAAGGCAGATTCAAGGAATTATTGAATATATAAGTCAAGGATAAAGATTTGACCCCCATATGCGGTTGTCAGGGGTGCGAAGATGAGAAGAAAAAAATATACGGTGCGTAGCAAGACAGGAACAAGGTGGAAGGAAAGCGGCAAGTCCACTGAAGAGATAGTAAAGGAATTGCAGGACAATCTCCCGAAAAATGATTATAGAGAACAGTCGCTCCGGATCCACGGCCTCATCTGTGCCAAGTGCGCACGGGAATTTGACCATAAGGACAGGCATCTTCTCACCGTTCACCATAAAGACGGCAATCACAGGAATAATCCACCGGATGGTTCTAACTGGGAAAACCTCTGTGTTTACTGCCATGATGATGAACACAGCAGGGGACTGCTCGGCGATTATTTAAGCAATGGGGAGTGACCTTGAGAGCAGATGCTGTCGTCTATCTTATCGAGCGTTTTCAGCTCTTCGATGACGTCAAAGAGTTCATCTGCCCTGTCTGTCCTGAAAGCCTTGTCGCGGAGCAGTTTCATGCCCGCAAGTCCCCTCGTGTACCAGATAAAGAATTTGTGGAAGCTGCTCACACCCTTTCTTTCCCCATAATGTTCCACCGACAGATGCAGATGGTTCTTCATTACAGCTATGCGCTCATGTACATCTGGCCTTTCGCAAAGCGTGCCATCCTGGAAGAAGCGGATTATTTTCCTGAATATCCAGGGATTTCCGAGGGAGCCCCGGGCGATCGCCACGCCGTCGCAACCGGTCTCGTCAAACATCTTCTTGATTAAGGGCACTGAAATATTATCGCCGCTCGCAATCACGGGTATCTTTAAGGCTTCCTTCACCTCTTTGACTACCTGATAATCTACGGTCCCACTATATCCCTGGGTCTTTGTCCTACCATGGATAAAGAGGGCGCTGATGCCGGCATCTTCGGCATAGAGGGCAATCTCCCTTGCATTTATTGAATCGGGGTCCCACCCTGCCCTGATCTTCACAGTCACAGGGACTTTCGAATGGTCAACCAGTACCTTGAGAAGTTCCCTGAGTTTGCGGGGCTCTTTGAGGAGTGCTGCCCCTTTTCCCTTGCGCGTAATTTTGGGGGTGGGACAGGCAGCGTTGAAATCGAGAAGGTCAAACTCGTATCCTTCGAGGGCGTCAAGGGCTTTCAATATATTTTTTTCATCGTTACCCAGCAACTGTATACCTAAGGGGCGGTCATCAGGGGTTGAGGAGAGCATGTGGCGGGTTCTCTTATCCTTGTGGTGTAAAGCCCTCACATCGATCATCTCCGTAAAGGCAAGGGGAGCGCCAAAGGCACGGGTAATCAGGCGGAAGGACAGATCGCTCACCCCGGCCATAGGGGCAAGCATGCAGGGGAGCGGCAGCATAAGGTTACCGATAATGAGCACGCCTCATTCTAACCCTCGCCTGCGAAGGTGTCAAATATCAAAAACTTGTTGACACAGGACAGGAAGGTCACAGGTTCAAATATTCAATGGGAGATTGAAGGAAAAGTGCCCTCAAGCCTTTTCAGCAGTTAGTCGTGCCCTTTTACGCTGAAGGTTGTTGAGGATGATCTTTCTTAATCTGATTGAGCGGGGCGTTATTTCAACGAGTTCGTCCTCATTGATGTAGGAAATGCAATCTTCCAGGCTCATTTTCCTGTAAGGGGTAAGAATAACAGCATCATCAGAGCCTGCGGCCCTCATGTTTGTAAGCTTTTTTCCTTTTGCAGGGTTTATCACCAGGTCATTTTCACGGCTGTGTTCTCCGATGATCTGGCCTCCATACACCTTTTCACCGGGACCGAGAAACAGTTGGCCCCTTTCCTGAAGGTTGAACAGGGCATACGCTACGGTGCTGCACTGTTCCATTACCACGAGAGCCCCATTGTTGCGGTTCTTTATTTCACCGGCATACCGGTCGTAGCTGTCAAATATGTAGCTCATCGTGCCCATACCTTTTGTCTCGGTCATAAATTCTGAACGGAAACCAATAAGCCCTCTGGTTGGAACCCTGTACCTCATCCTGACCGTCCCGTTATTCTGGTGCATTTCGACCATCTGGCCTTTCCTTTTCCCGAGGTTTTCGATCACGTTTCCTGAGTAAGGTTCATCGACATCAATCGTGAGTTCTTCATAAGGCTCAAGCCTTTCCCCATTTCTCTCTTTAAATATAACCACGGGTCGTGTAACCTGAAATTCATAGCCCTCCCTGCGCATCCTTTCGATAAGGATCGAGAGGTGAAGCTCACCTCTCCCGGATACTTTATATCCGATGCCATCGGTTAATTCTTCTAATATGAGTGCAACGTCCGATAGCGTCTCACGAATGAGTCTTTCACGGATATGTCTCGAAGTAAGAAATCTCCCTTCGTTTCCGGAAAAGGGCGAGTCGTTAGGGATAAAGTTCATGGATATTGTTGGCGGGTCTATTTCGATACCGGGTAGGGGTCGGGGGTTTTCAGGGTCGGTAAGGGTCTCGCCAACCATAATAGATTCCATACCGGCTACCGCAACGATTTCGCCGACACCGGCAGTCTCGACCTCTTCCTTGCCACTACCTTTGAACCGGTAGATCTTTGTGATACGGGCAGGTGTTGTGAAACCGTCAGTTTTTGCAACAATAACGTCTTTGTTTATATTTAGAAGTCCCGAGGTTATTTTTCCTATTGCCAGTCTTCCGAGAAAGGAAGAGTAGGCGAGCGAACTCACAAGCATCTGCAGGGGGGCTTCGGGATTTCCGGTTGGAGGCGGAATAGAATTTACGATCATTTTGAAAAGCGGGATCATCGTACCGTGGTTCCGGGTATGATCAAGCGTTGCGTAACCTCTCTTTGCGGAGGTATAAATAACGGGGAAATCAAGTATATCATCTGGTGCGCCCAGTTTTACAAAAAGATCAAAGACCTGATCTACTACCCAGTCGCACCGGGCTGCCGGTTTATCTATTTTGTTGATAACGACAATAACAGGTATGTTAAGGGTGAGCGCCTTTTTGAGGACGAAACGTGTCTGTGGCATTGGCCCTTCCGCTGCATCCACAAGGAGAAGCACACCATCAGCCATTTTAAGGACCCTTTCGACCTGTCCGCCGAAATCTGCATGTCCTGGTGTATCGATAATATTAATAAAAAAATCCTTATACATAAAGGAACCATTCTTTGAAGAAATTGTTATGCCACGTTCCTTCTCAAGATCCATAGAATCCATGAGTCGTTCTTCGACCACTTCGTTATCGCGGAACATTCCGCTCTGTCTGAAAAGCTGGTCTACAAGTGTTGTCTTCCCGTGATCCACATGGGCGATGATTGCGATATTTCTAATTTTGTTCTGTTCCATACTCCCTCATTATAGCATGAATGGTTCGGTGGCGGTTCTGATTAACAGTCCTATCTCGGGGTGTTCTAAAGAAAAGCAGGTCCAGATAACCTGAACCTGCTCTATGGGCTTAGCCTTTTACTACGTTTGATGCTGCGGGGCCTTTTGGGCCGCTTACAACATCAAAGGTTACACTTTCGCCTTCAGCCAGGGATTTGAAACCACCGTCCTGAATGGCAGAATAGTGAACAAAAACATCTCCGCCGTCTTCTTTTGTAATAAAACCAAAACCCTTTGACTCGTTGAACCATTTCACAGTTCCTTTCGCCATATCGACATACCTCCTTTTTAGAATGTGGAAGAATACGGAACTGTGTTACGAAGTGACGACAAAAATGAAGATTTTTGCGGTAGCAGCTAACAAAGGTTTCCGAAACTCCAGGTGAATCATATCACAAAACCAGGATGATTGCAATACTTATTCGAGATCTTTCTTGCTTTCCTCTGGAACTGTTTCTACTGTGCCGGTTTCCTTAGCTGTCTGTCCACCAAACCGACGCTGCCTCTTTTCTTCTTGTTTTTGCAATCGTGATAATTCCTTTTGCCTTTTCTTACTCCTGAACTCTCCACCGTGTTTTGCCAAGATAACCTCCTAATCCCCATGTTTTGCCGGACATGCAATTAAATAACATGAGGTTTTGTAAGCTCTATATAACACAACTTCAAAGAACGATCAGATACCGGAGGGGATGGGCTTATTATGCTTCTATTTCCGATAGTTTCTTTTGTGCTTCCCGCAGGAGATTGATCACAGTATCAACCTTTTCAGGCGCAAAGGAAATGCCTTCTGCGGTTGGCATCAGTTCACCGTCATTGATAATCTGATACGCCCGTAAATCAATAACCTTTATCCCCTTGTGGTCCTCTACCGTCACCAGGAGCCTTTGTTTAGAGTTTGTCATAATCTTTCCTATTAACATGAAATCTCCATCCTTTATATAGGCCACACATTCTTGATTCAAGATGCGGTGCAGCCCGTTTTGGTGTAAAACTATTTCGTAGTCTCTCAAAACAACTACTATGGTACTCCTATTTGAGGCAGGTGTGTGAAGCGGCTGCGTATATGTTTTTATTCTACTACACATTCCGTCGTAATTCAACGATTAATTGGGGGCTACCCATTAAATATGACAACCTATGTAGGATAGGTCTTGAAATATAATATTTATTTTGCGACAATCACTTAATGCTTGTCCTTTACACAAGGCATTTATATTTTGAAAAGGAGGCATGATGTATGAAAAAATGGATTTTTCTTGGTGCTGGTGCCTTTGTCCTGATCGTTGTGATCCTTTTTGTAGTCCTTGTTTCTAACCTCGAACCCACCATCAGGGAGGCTGTCAATGTCTATGGCCCGAAGATCACCAGGACTGAGGTTCGCCTGGGAAATGTAAGCATTTCTCTTTTTGGCGGGACGGCAACGCTTAAAGATTTTTACCTCGGCAACCCCCGGGGATTCACATCGCCGGAGGCAATGACTGTGGCGTTAATCTCTATCAATCTGGAAAAGAAATCCATAACTTCTGATACAATTATTATAGACAGGATTGAGCTACTTCGTCCAGAGATAACCTACGAGCTAAGGGGCAACACCGACAACTTCAAGGCCATTCTCGAAAATATCAAAAGGGAAACGGGTACCGAGAATACAGCAAGGAAGGAACCCGGCAAGGAGGGCAAACAAAAGAAAATCCTGATAAGGAATTTCATCGTAAAGGATGGTAAAGTTAATCTTGTTGTAGCCGGGCTTACGGGTCAGCGTATAAGCGCCTCACTTCCAGAGCTCCACCTCGGAAATGTAGATACTGGAAAGAATGGTAAGTCCCCTGCGGAGGCATTCAGTGAGATTTTCGCGAGGCTATATGAGAAGATCACCTCTTCAGCCGTAACCAAAACTTTTCAGGAATAACTCAAGGCAGCCTATTCCGCATCGAGGGATGTGGGTGAGGGTGTGGAGAAATAAGTTGGGTCAGCAACGGAAAAGCTGAAGGGAATCTTTAGAAAATAATGGAAATTATTAAAGATCACATCTTTACTTTTCACTCAATCCCCTGGAAACATAATTGGAGTCAGGGATTGAACCATGACATTTTTGTCCCTTAATTACCTCATGGGGTTATACGGTAAAGGGATTTTTATAGGGGTTGCACAACATCAAAACTGGTGTTATATTTATAGTATGACAGCAGAGGAAAGACATTTAATTACGATATATGCAGATAAGGTATTCCATGGAAAGACAATCCGTCAGGAGATTCCGGCCTGTGTATGCGGTAAGGTTTATAACGAAAAAGAACTCTACGATGCGCCGGGGGTTTTCTTCAGGGAAGTGGATGTCTTCGGAAAGACCTTCACTCTGATAGAACCTTTGTGTCCGGTATGCAAGCGGAGGATCACGGCGTACTTTAATATACTCAACTGAAATCTATAGAGGATTATTTAGATATACCTCTTAAATGGGGCTGAAGGTACTGCCATTCTCCGGAGAACCATCATGAGAAATGAGGATTTGTTTTCCTTTTGGGTAAGGGAAATAATCATAGTTCTATGAATCGTAGGGAGTTTTTAAAACTCGGGGTTATGGGGGCCACAACCGCAATGGCTGGCCTGAGTGAACTTGGTAGGGTTTTAACAGCAAATGCAAGCTCGATCCCAAACCCTGTGTATAGAACCCTGGGCAGAACAGGCCTGAAACTGACCATTGTCAGCTTTGGAGCCATGCTTACACCAGAGCATGAGGTGATGAGGGCTGCATTTGACCTCGGGATCAATTATATCGATACTGCACGCAGGTATATGAATGGGAGGAACGAAGAGATTGTTGCAAGGGCACTCAAAGGCTCTCGGAACAGGGTGTATGTGGCGACAAAAACCCTCGCTTCGTCTGATTCGAAAAAGGATATTTTCCGTGATGTTGAGACGAGCCTCTCAAAACTTCAAACAGACTATATTGATGTGATTCAGCTCCATAACCTGAACAGCAAAGACCGTGCCTTTGTTCCTGAAACCCGCGAAGCGCTGGCTGAACTTAGAAAGCAAGGCAAGGTCCGTTTTTTGGGCATTACAGCCCATACCAATCAGGCTGAGATTCTCAATGCCCTTGTTGATGATCCGGATAAGTTTTTCGATATGGCACTTGTGGCTTACAATTTCAAGAGTGAGCCTGCGGTCAGACAGGCAATTGCACGTTCAGCGAAAGCAGGCATTGGTATTATAGCCATGAAAACCCAGACAGGAGGGTATAAAACTGATGCGCTGGGGCCGATAAGTCCTCACCAGGCTGCGCTCAAGTGGGTACTACAGGATACCAATGTAACTGCTGCAATTCCAGGCATGAAGGATATGAACATGCTTAACGAAGACATGGCTGTTATGGGAATGAGGTTGACCAGAACTGATGAGCAAATACTCAAACGTTATTCCGAAGCTATCAGCCCCTATTACTGCCATCTCTGCGCGCAGTGCGAGCCAACATGTCCGCAGAATGTTGCCATAAGTACCATCAACCGCTGCCTGATGTATGCGGAAGGGTATGACAGTATCGAGCTTGCCAGAGTAACCTATAGTGAGATTCAAAAAGGCGCAAATGCCTATACCTGTCTCAACTGTTCTCAATGCACTGCGCACTGTGTTAATGGTATTGATATTGCTAAGAGGATGCACGAGGCGCGGAGACTTTTTGCATAATTGAATGCGGATATATCATACAGAAAGGGATTAATGCATAAGTCGAGCATAATCTTATCTATATTTTTTTTCTTTTTAGTTGTTATTGCCAGCGGTTCTTTTTCAGCCACTGATAAGCCGCCCATTGAGAGCATGTTGCCATCACCGGGGTTTTCAGAAGGATGGGTTATGGAAGGTAAGGCAACCACCTACAGAGAGGACAACCTCTATGTCTACATCAATGGTGAAGCAGAACTCTATTTTCCCTACGGTTTTGAGGTACTTGGATCAGCCCTTTATGCGAAAGCATGTGACCCGAAAATCGCTATTGTTGCTGACGTTTACAGGATGGGGTCGTTACTGGATGCCTTTGGTATATACTCCAGGTACCGTGATCCTGACTCAGAGGTTATCAATATCGGGAGCGAAGGTTTTGTGAGTGAGTCTCAGTTAATGTTCTATAAAGACCGGTATTTTGTAAGACTGTCTCTTTCTGGCACTGTCATCCAGGACCGCTCGGTGTTTATTGCCTGTGCAGAAGCGATTGCAAAAACACTTCCCGGTAAATCATCCCGCCCAAGACAGCTGGAATTCCTGAAAATTCCTGGCATTATATCGCAGACAGAAATGTTTATTGCCCAGAGTGTCCTGGGGTACAGATTTTTTAAAAAAGGGCTGACAGCCGAGGCAACTCACAATGGAGAAACAATACGGGTCTTTATTATTCTCGATGAATCTATGAAAGCATCCGAACACACACTCGACCAGTACGCTCAATATCTGAAGGAGGGAGGTATCCAGCCAAAGCTCAATTATCATAACAGCGGTACTACCCTTGTCGCTCAGGACCCACTTTACGGGGGTGTCATTGTACGACAGGCAGGTCACTATCTCCTTGGTATTGCAAAATTGAAAGACCCTTTGAAGGGTATCGTACTCATCGATCGATTGCTGTCCAGAATCGAAGACCTATGAAATTTGGGTAAATCAGCTTATAATTAGGAGGCCATAACAGCCTCCTGGTTATATATTCAGTTATTAGTTGCAGCCCCCGCACTTCAAAGAACCATCACAGTTTGTAATGTCCTGACCATTATTGATACATGCGTTGTAGTTAAAACCAGAATTCGGGATCGTCTTACCTTTTTGTATCCTTTTGCAAATAGCCGTTAAGAAACTCTCGTTCCAGGAGATATTGCTACAGGATCTCTTGAAGCTTCCCTGGGGTGTACATCTCAACTTTGACTTATCATTCCAGATCTGGCCACTTTCACAGATTTTGTAGGAGAGGGATGTGGGTGAATATTTGCCCTTGTATTTGCATTCACACCTTAACGTATTACCATCGTCAGTACACTTAATGCAGGTTTGTTGATAGCTTCCATCAGGCAGAGAGAAGGCGTTGTTTGTGAGAAAGAATATACCGATAACCATAGAAACCGCACAGACTGTAAAAAAAATTCTTTTTTTAGGCATTTGGACCCCCTTATTATGGTATTTGAAATAATGAAAATAGTATTACAACATAGGGGAAGGAAATACCATACTTTTTATTCAATTTTTTTTGTAAAGATAGTGATTCAGGAAAATAGGCTGTTTTTTTCGTCCAGGACATCTGGTATCATAGAAAAAAGGTCATAATATGAAGGTAGCATAATAGTTCCATAGGTGAGAATGTGAATGGTAGGGAGGTAAAACCATGAGCAAGTTAAAAAGGTTAAATGTGCCGGTGTTCTGGGTAGAAGGCCATCCAGGTCTTTTAGACCGCGAGAGCTGGAAGATTGAGGTTCAAGGATTGTGTAAAGAACCGAAAACTTTTACCTGGCAGGAATTCTCTAAAATGCCCAAAACTATTGCCGATGCCCGTCTTACGAGTGTCACCAGGTTTTCAGTTCGGGGCGGGTGGGGAGGCATAAAGGTTTCTGATATACTGAAGGCGGTGAATGCAGAATCCTCTGTGAAATATGTCCATTTCTGGTCAATGAGGAAAATCTACGACACATCAATCTCTATCGATGTGGCTCTTAGGGAAAGAACCCTATTGGCTTATGAATTTGATGGGGAATATCTGGATGAGGATTATGGAGGTCCGATAAGGGTATTTTGTCCCTACCTGTGGGGCTATAAGTCAGCAAAGAGTGTTGTGAAAATAGAGCTAATGGATTACTACATTCCTGGATTCTGGGAAAAGCGGGGTTATACAGACGATGCTGTGATTGAAGCAGGCATGGTACGTGATATGAATCAGGGAGGGAAAATGCGACCCATCCCGGATGGCGAGGTCATTAATTTTCTCGATGAGTAAGGGAAGATACCTTTGTGAAGATTATGGGTGGATAATAACACCTGAGGTTATTAAATAGATTTCCACGGGCAAGCCCGTGGCACTAATACATACACGCATTGCGTGAATAATAATACATTCACCCACGCTTGAAAGCGTGGTCCTCTGCTTGCCTTGCACCG
>Ga0209609_10001465_pt1 | contig 13613 bp, 14 predicted proteins | sample LakKivw325mmetaG_FD_184136 | JGI IMG/M metagenome (GOLD analysis project Ga0209609, IMG submission 184136) | Anoxic lake water microbial communities from Lake Kivu, Rwanda to study Microbial Dark Matter (Phase II) - Lake Kivu water 325m metaG... | ecosystem: Environmental > Aquatic > Freshwater... | reverse complement strand
GTAGAGACTGTCACCCCGGAAATGATGGAAAAAGAATGATGATCAATGCAATGCATGTTGCAGCAGAGTTGATTGCAGCTATTCCGCCAGGACAAAGACCAGAGACAACAGACGGCCGCCAAGGATTCATTCACCCAATTAGTACAAGTGGCGACGTCAGTAAAGTTGGAATAACCTTCCTCTTGCGTGACTTTGACAAAGAAAATATCAAAATATTATAATGATAAGGTTAAAGTATAATAAAGCAAAAAATAGTTTAAAAGATAAAGAGACAGAAAAAATTAGAAAGAGAGGTTTTTTATATGAATTGGACTAAAACCTTGAGGGTAGCCAGTGTTTTTATAGTAATTTTTGTTGCCCTTTTATTATCGCTTCCTCTAAAGGAGAAAATAAATTTGGGGTTAGATCTACAAGGAGGTTCTCATATTATTTTAGAATGTGTAGATACTCCCAATGCACCCGTAGATAATGATGCGGTAAATAGAGCATTAGAGATTATAAGAAATCGTATTGATCAATTAGGAGTTTCAGAACCGCTAATTCAGAGGCAGGGATTGCGACGTATTTTAGTTCAGTTGCCTGGCGTAGAAGACCCTGAAAATGCAGCAGAAATAATTGGCAAAACTGCTCTTTTAGAGTTTAAAAATGAAGATGGAGAAACTCAATTAACCGGGGCGCATTTAATAAATGCTAAAGCATCTTTTGACCAATTTAGTCGATCTATTGTTTTGATTGAATTTGATAAAATTGGAGCTAAAGAATTTGGGGAAGCTACTAAAAATAATGTGGGTAAAATTTTATCTATTACTTTAGACGGAAAAGAAATAACTCACCCTCGAGTAGAAGAACCGATACTTAATGGTAAGGCTGAAATTACTGGTAGTTTTACAGTAGATAGTGCAAAACAGTTAGCTTTACTTTTAAGGTCTGGTGCGCTACCGGTCAAAGTGGAAATATTGGAAAACAGATCAGTGGGACCAACTTTAGGGAGAGATTCTATTACTAAAGGAATACGAGCAGGAATAGCGGGATTGATAATAATTTTAATCTTTATGTTAATTTATTATAAGGGTTTTGGATTAATAGCAGATTTTGCTTTAGTTGTATGTATGATATTGATTGTTGGAGCCTTAGCTGGATTAAAAGCCACTTTAACTCTTCCTGGAATAGCTGGGATAATCCTTACTATTGGTATGGCAGTAGATGCAAATATACTGATTTTTGAAAGAATAAAGGAGGAGTTAAAATTGGAGAAAACTTTTCGAGCTTCCATCGATGCTGGCTTTAATAAAGCCTTTAGTTCCATATTTGACGCTAATTTTACTACTTTAATTGCAGCTATTGCCTTATTTTATTTTGGCTCGGGACCAATTAAAGGATTTGCAGTTACATTAAGTATAGGTATTTTAGCCAGTATGTTTACGGCAATTGTAGTAACTAAAATTGTTTTAGAATTAGTAACTAATAAATTTAGCTCTAAAGCTTTATTATAGGTATAGTTAAGGAGGGTATATTTAATGGATCTATTTAGGGACAAGAATTTTAATTTTATAAAGAATAGAAAAATAGCCTATACTATTTCCGCAGTTATCATACTGGTTGGCTTAATTTCGTTTATTTTTCATGGGTTTAATTTTGGGATTGATTTTATTGGAGGGACTTTGCTTCAATTAAAATTTGATAAGTCAGTTTCTACTGCGGAGATTCGAAAGATTTTAGGTGAATTTAATTTGAGTCAAAGTACAATTCAAAAATTATCTGAGAATGAATTTGTCATACGAACAGAGAATATTGATTCAGAGAAAAGAAAAGAAATTTTATCAGTTTTAAAAGAAAAATTGGCTAATCCGGAAGTATTACGTATGGAAGCAGTAGGACCAGTTATTGGAGAAGATTTAAAAAGATTATCTCTTTATGCCTTATTTTTCGCCTTTATAGGAATCATTCTTTATGTTACTTTAAGATTTGAATTTAAGTTTTCCATTGTTTCCATATTAGCACTTTTACATGATTGCTTAATTGTTTTGGGTATCTTTTCTTTGTTGAGAAAGGAAATTACTATCCAGGTAGTTGCAGCAATTCTCACTATAATAGGATATTCTGTAAATAATACTATTATAATTTTAGATCGGCTTAGAGAAAATATAAAGTTTAAAACCAGAGACATTTTTGAAAATTTAATAAATCTTAGTATTAATCAAACTTTAACTAGAACAATATTTACAACCTTAACCACTATTTTTCCAATTTTAACTTTATATTTTTTTGGCGGGATTATACTTTCTGATTTTGCTTTAGCTTTGCTTTTAGGAATGGTTGCCGGGACCTATTCTTCTATTTTTATTAGTAGTCCCTTATTAATAGAGTGGAACAAAATATTTAAGGTACATCAAAAAGGGCTTAAAATTAACCAGAAGAAAAAAGTTAATTTTTAACTTACTATAAAAGTTTATTAAATACGATTCCAAACCGAATAATAATTATTCTATGATAAAAAGAAAGATAAAAAATGCCTGAGTTTAATATATTAGGTAAAACGCTACTACTTTTTGGAGTAGTGTTGATCATTTTAGGAACTATATTTTTATTGGTGGGGAAGTTACCTTTTTCTGGCAGATTACCTGGAGATATTGTAATTCAACGAAAAAATTTTGTCTTTTACTTCCCTTTGGGTTTATGTGTGTTAATAAGTATTATTTTAACCATAATTTTTCGAATATTTAAACATTAATAAAAGAGCGAAAAACGAAAAGCGCAAAATGTAAAACTAAATTCGTATCTCGTATCTCGTCATGTTATCTTTATGCAATATGCGATACGAGGAGGGAGGGTAGAGAAGATAGAGTGGCATATACTTAAAGAAGATAAAAAATTACAATCAGAATTGTCTAAAGAATTGAATATTTCTCCAATTTTAGCCCAATTATTAATCAATAGAGGAACAAAGGAAGTGTTAAGTGCTAGAAGATTTTTAAAAGCAGACCTGAAAGATTTAAGAGATCCTTATATCTTTAAAGATATGGAGAGGGCTGTTGATAGAATATTGAAAGCAATAAATAGTGATGAAAGAATATTAATTTATGGAGATTATGATGTTGATGGAATAAGCAGTGTTGCCTTGTTATTTTTTATTTTGAAAGAATTTACCCTTAATTTATACTATCATATACCTAATCGCTTTCAAGAGGGATATGGACTAAATGAAAAGGCTATAGATATTGCCTTTGAAAATAATTTTAAATTAATTATTACTGTGGATTGTGGAATTAACTCTATTGGTGAAATAAGGAAGGCAAATAATTATGGTATAGACGTCATAGTAATTGACCATCATCAACCTCAAAAAGATGTTCCTTCTGCTATAGCAATAATAAACCCTAAATATGATATAAATTATCCCTTTGGAGAATTAGCAGGGGTGGGGGTAAGTTATAAAGTAGCTCAAGCCCTATATTTAAAATTGAAAAGAAATCAGGGAGATTTACGAAATCTACTTGATTATGTAGCATTGGGGTCAATTGCTGATTCTGTTCCCTTTATTGATGAAAATCGTATTTTAATTAAGTGTGGATTAAAGGTACTTAATCAAACTGATAAAGAAGGTTTGAAAGCATTAATAGTGGAGAGTGGAGTAAATTATGGCAATTTGGGTACCAAAGAAGTTAATTTTGCTCTTGCTCCCCGAATAAATGCAGCAGGGAGGTTGGATGATCCCAAATTGGCTTTAGAATTACTACTAACTAATTCTGAATCCAAAGCTAAATATTTATCCCGAAAATTAAGTGAAATAAACAAATACCGACAGGATGTTGGAGATAATATATTAAGGGAAGCTAGGGAATTTGCTTTTAAACAATTAAAAGATGAAGATAATAAGATATTAGTTTTTGCTTCAGAGGATTGGAATCAAGGGGTGATTGGCATAATAGCCTCTAGATTAGTAGATGAATTTAATCGTCCTATAATTATTATTTCTAAAAAAGATGGAATAGGGAAAGGGTCAGGAAGGAGTATCAAGGGTTTTCATTTATATAAAGCTCTAGAATTATGTAAAGATATTTTAATAAACTTTGGTGGTCATCAGTTAGCTGCGGGTATCACCATAGAGTATAATAAAATTCCTGAGTTTAAGTCAAGGATAAATAAAATTGCTCAAGAATTTATTAACGAAGATGATCTAAATCCAGAATTAGAAGTAGACGCCCAAATTTCATTAAGTGATATTAATTTTAACTTAATTAAAGATATCAATGTTTTGGAACCATTTGGGTCAGGAAATCCTCAACCTGTATTTTGCAGTTTTAAAAACATGATATACGATTGGCAGTTGGTTGGTCAAAGTAGAGAGCACCTTAAACTAAAAATTAAGGAAGAGAATAAAATATTAGAAGGAATTGGATTTGGACTAAGTAAAATAGGAAGCCAAATATTTCCTGAAAGTAAGGTGGTAGACTTAGCCTTTAATATCGAATTAAATAAATGGAATGGAACAGAAAATATTCAATTAAATATAAAAGGTATAAAAACTATTTTTTAGGAGGCAGATAAAAAGTGATAGATTTAAAAGAAAAAATTAGAAATATTCCAGATTTTCCCGTAAAAGGCATTCAATTTAAAGACATTACTACTCTACTGAAAGATAGAAAAGCTTTTAAATATAGCATTGATGAAATAACTAAGTACTGTAGTAAATATCAAATTGACTATATTGCCGGAATAGAAGCTCGTGGTTTTATTATAGGTGCTCCAGTAGCTTATCAATTAGGGGTTGGATTTCTACCCATTAGAAAAGCAGAGAAACTCCCGAGTGAAGTGGAGAGAGTATCTTACCAGTTAGAATATGGAGAAAATATATTGGAAATGCATAAAGATGCTATCAATAATGGGGATAAAGTTATGGTAGTTGATGATCTTTTAGCTACTGGTGGTACCACAGCTGCAGTATTTAAGTTGATAAAAAAATTGGGTGGAAAAGTTATAGGTGCTTCCTTTGTAATTGAACTTAAATTTTTAAATCCCCGAAAGAAATTAGAAGGATACCATATTTTTTCTTTAGTTCAATATGATTAAATTATCAATATCGTATCTCGTATCCTATGAACTAAAAACTTGCATTTAATACTAAAAACTAATGACATTACTCACTATCGACTAGTAAATTGGTCAATTGGAAAATTGGTTAATTAAACATACTTGCATCTTACATCTTACTTCTTGTATTTTAACTAACGACTATTCACTATATACTATCGACTAATAAAGAAGGTGCATATTATTTCTGAATTAACTTTAATAAGATATGTTTTAAAAAGAATATCCCAATATACTCCCCAAGCCGATCTAAATTTAGTGAAAAAAGCCTACAGGTATTCTATAAAAGCTCACCAGAGTCAAAATAGGTATTCTGGACAACCTTATATTTTTCACCTTTTAGAGGTAGCTAAAATATTAGCAGATTTGGAGCTTGATGTAATTACCATTGCAGCAGGAATTTTGCACGATGTAATAGAAGATACTGATACACAATTATCTACGATTAAAGAAGAATTTGGTGAAGAAATAACCATGCTGGTTAATGGTGTTACTAAGTTAAGCAGAATTTCTTTTAAAACCCAAGAAGAGCAACAAGCGGAAAATTTCCGTAAAATGTTTTTAGCGATGGCTGAAGATGTAAGGGTAATCCTGATAAAATTAGCAGACCGCCTAAATAATATGAGGACTTTACAATATATACAGCCATTTAGGAGATTAAAAATAGCCCGAGAAACATTAGATATTTATGTACCCATTGCTAACAGATTGGGAATTTCCAAGATTCAATGGGAGTTAGAAGACCTTTCTTTACTTTATTTAGAACCAATACAATATAAGGCGTTAGTGAATAGGATTTCTAAAAATCGATTAGAAAGGGAAAAGTATGTTGAATCAATAAAAGAGACTATAAAAAAAGAATTACAAAAGGTAAAGATAGAAGCAGAAATTCATGGTCGACCAAAAAATATATATAGTATTTACACAAAGATGAAAGAGAGAGAAAAAGATTTTTTCCAGATATATGATTTAATAGCAATTAGAATAATTTGTAATTCTGTTAAAGATTGTTATGCTATATTGGGATTATTGCATTCAATTTGGAAACCTATACCAGGTCGATTTAAAGATTATATTGCTATGCCTAAATCAAATATGTATCAATCTTTACATACTACAGTAGTTACATCTCAAGGTGAACCTTTAGAAATACAAATTCGAACTTGGGAGATGCATAAAACTGCTGAATACGGAATAGCCGCTCATTGGAAATATAAAGAAAAGATCGATTTAAAAAAAGATAAAAAATTAGAAGAAAGGCTTTCCTGGTTAAGACAGATATTAGAATGGCAGAAAGATTTAAAAGATCCCAAGGAATTTATGGAGAGTTTAAAAATTGGCCTTTTCCAGGATGAAGTTTTTACTTTTACTCCTAAAGGCGATGTAAAGATATTACCTTCGGGTTCTACCCCTATAGATTTTGCTTATATTATACATACAGATGTTGGCCATAGTTGTGTAGGGGCTAAAGTTAATAAGAAGATAGTGCCTTTAGATTATAAATTAAAGAGTGGAGACATTGTGGAGATATTAACTTCTAAATTAAATCGAAATCCTAGTAGGGATTGGTTAAAATTAGTAAAAACATCAGGGGCAAAAAATAAAATTAGACTCTGGTTTAAAAAGGAGATGAGAGAAGAGAATATTCAAAAAGGAAGAGATATTTTAGAAAAAGAGATAGAAAAATATAGAATTGAAACCTCTTCCGAACTTACTAAAAAATTAAAAAACGCTAGTATTGAATTAGGTTTTTTAGAATTGGAGGCAATGTTTGAGAATATTGGATATGGAAAATTGACCCCCTTTCAGGTTTTATCTAAAATAATCCCTCAAGAAAAAATCCCTCAAGTTCTCCCTATGGTAAAAGTAAAAAAACAAATCGATCAAGGTATTAGAGTGCAAGGAATTAATGATGTTATGATAAAATTTGCTCGGTGTTGCAATCCTGTTCCTGGTGACGAAATAATTGGGTATATCACCAGAGGAAGAGGTGTATCTGTACATAAAATAGATTGTTCTAATATTGATTTTATTTCCGCCGAAAAAGATCGATTAGTTAAGGTTGAATGGATAAAGACAGAAGAATTGTTTTATCCAGTAAAAATAAAGATAACAGCTGATGACCGATCAAATTTAGTAGCTGATATTATGTTAGTTTTTTCTAATTTTAAGATTTCAGTCAGTGCTATACATGCAGTAACTAATAAAAATAATATTGCTAATATAGATATAGCTCTTTCTATTAATAATCTTGATCAACTTAAAGAAATAATCAAGAAAATAAAAAAAGTAAAAAGTGTATTAACTGTGAAAAGAGCAAAAACATTTTAATATTAATGGGATAAGAAAAAGAATTTTTTATCTGGAGGAGTAAATAATGAGAGCAGTGGTACAAAGGGTAAAAGAGGGATCGGTAGAGATTAAAGAAAAAGAAATAGGAAAGATAGGACAAGGTTTGGTAGTTCTTTTGGGAGTTGGTCAGAATGATTCCGAAAAGGATGCGGAATATATTGCTGAAAAGATAATAAATTTACGAATATTTGAAGATAAAGAAGGAAAAATGAATCTTTCTTTGAAAAATATAAATGGTCAAATTTTAGTTATATCACAATTTACCTTATATGGAGATTGCAAAAAAGGGAGGCGTCCTAGTTTTATTTCTGCTGCTCTTCCTGATAAAGCAGTGAAATTATATGAATATTTTGTAAGATGTATAAAAAATTATAATCTTAAAGTAGAAACTGGGCAATTCCAAGCAATGATGTTAGTAAAAATTTTTAATGATGGTCCAGTTACCATTTTTTTGGATAGTGAAAAGTTAATTTAAAAAATTGTTTAGGGATTCATTATTTTTAATTTTATTAAGATAGTTTTTTAAAGGAGAAAATATGAAGTTACCTCTTATTATTGGACATAGAGGAGCGAAGGGAATTGCTCCTGAAAATAGCCTTTCTGGTTTTAAAAAAGCAATTGAGTTAGGGATAGATGGAGTAGAGTTGGATATACATCTTACTAAAGATGAAAAATTAGTCGTAATTCATGATATGGATTTAAAAAGATTCAGTGGATTAAAGATTCCTATTAAACAACTTACTTTAGAAGAATTGAAAAAATATAATATTTCTGAGCAGTTTATAAAAAATCAGGAGAAAGTTTTGAAGAAATTGCCTGAAGAAAAAAGGTATTTTTTAGAATTAAGGGCAATTCAAGCTAATGTATTTAATCTGAATATTTTTGAACAAATAACTAAAAAGAAAATTAGTTTTTATTTACATTGGGATGGCAAGCAATTTGACATAGTTAAAAAGTTATTTTTGTCCAGAAACGATGGAGAGAAGATAGGATTTAAACAAGTAAAAATTAAAAAGAAAGAAATACTGGATTTAAACAATAAAGGGATAAAGAAATATCCTAATGAACACATTCCTTCGCTTAGAGCAGTACTTAATATTTTAAAAGGAAAACTTTTTGTAAATATTGAGATTAAGGGAGGAGAAAGAATTTATCCTGGAATTATAGATAGTTTAGTAAAAGAGACAGAGAGTTTTGGATATAATAATATTCTTTTTTCTTGTTTTGATAGAAATACGATAATTTTATTAAAAGAAAGATATCCCAAACTAAAAGTGAATGGTTTATATTCCAAGCTGATAATTCCAAAAAGTTATATTAATGGATTAGATGGATTAAACCCAAGTAATTTTTGGTGTACCAAAAGACTTGTTTCTTATTTGCATCAGATAGGTAAGACAGTGTATGTATGGACAATTGATAAAGATCTAGATATGATACGCTTTATTTTGTATGGAGTGGATGGTATTGTTACCAACTATCCTCAGGTTCTGAAAAAAATAAGCAAAGCACTACAAGCTATTTTTGGGGATATTTGTTAAATGATTCTCCTATTCTAAAACGAAAACTGCTTTAATAATTGGTATGGTTTAAAGTGAATATTATTATGTGGAAGGGTTATAAAAAATGTTTCTAAAAAAACTAGTAGTAGGAGCGTTAGAAACCAATTGTTATTTGATTGGTTGTAAGAAGACTAAAAAAGCAGCAGTGATTGATCCGGGAGGGGAAGAAGAGGTAGATTTGATTTTAAAACTTTTACAAGAAAATAATTTTGATTTGAAATATATTATAAATACTCATGGGCATATCGACCATATTGCTGGTAATAGAAGGCTTAAAGATAAGACCATGGCTTCTTTATTAATCCACAAATTAGATGCTGATATGTTAGTGGATACTAATAAAAATTTTTCCATTTTCATGGGTAAAGAAATATGTTCTCCTCCCGCAGATATCTTTTTAGAAGAAGGAGATGAAATAATTTTAGGTTCATTAAAGTTGACCGTATTCCATACTCCAGGTCATACTCCGGGTGGTATTTCTCTTATTTTAGATAATGTAATCTTTACCGGCGATACTTTATTTGCTGGAGGCATTGGCCGTACTGACCTGCCTGGTGGCTCTTATCAAGATTTGCAGAGGTCAATTAAAGAAAAATTGTTGATTTTGGATAATAGTAAGATAATTTATCCTGGACATGGCCCAGATTCAACTATAGGTGAGGAAAGAAGAACCAATCCTTATTTGAAAAATTGACCAATTTACCGATTTAATATAAACTAAGATACAATTTATAAAGGAATTTTAATAAAAGAAAGGAGTACAAGGGATGAATTATGGAATAAAGGATATTAAATTAGCTGAAAAAGGGAAAGATAGAATTGAATGGGCTGAAAATCAAATGCCAGTACTTTTAGCTATAAGAAAAAAATTCACTGAGAAAAGACCTATAAAAGGGATTAAGATAGCAGCCTGTTTACATGTAACTACTGAAACAGCTAATCTGGTAAGAACTTTAAAAGCAGGAGGAGCGGAAGTATCTCTCTGTGCTTCTAATCCTTTAAGTACCCAGGATGATGTGGCTGCTTCTTTAGTTAAGGATTATGGGATTCCAGTATTTGCAATTAAGGGAGAGGATAAAGATATTTATTATCAACATATTAACCAAGTATTAAATTATAGACCTAATATTACTATGGATGATGGAGCAGATCTGGTCTCAACTATCCACTCTCAGAAAAAAGAATTAATTAAAGAGATTATTGCTGGGACTGAAGAGACTACCACTGGAGTTATTCGATTAAGAAGTATGGAGAAAAATAAAGCTTTAAAATATCCAATTATAGCTGTGAATGATGCGCAAACTAAATATCTCTTTGATAATAGATATGGTACAGGACAGAGCACTCTTGATGGTTTGTTAAGAGCTACTAATATCTTAGTTGCCGGAAAGAAATTCGTGATCTGTGGATATGGTTGGTGTGCTCGAGGTCTAGCAGTGAGGGCTAATGGTATGGGTGCTCAGGTTATAATTACCGAAGTCGATCCCATAAAGGCATTAGAAGCAGTAATGGATGGTTATCAGGTTATGCCTATAAAAGAGGCAGCTAAAATCGGAGATATTTTTATTACTCTGACTGGTGATATAAATGTGATATCAGAAGAGGAGTTTCCTTTAATGAAGGATGGAGTAATTTTAGCTAATTCTGGACACTTTAATGTAGAAATTAATATAAGAGCTTTAGAAAATTTAGCAGTAAGTAAAAAGAAAATTAGAGAATATATAGAAGAATATACTTTAAAAAGCAGTAAAAAAATAAATCTTTTAGCAGAAGGTAGACTTTTAAATTTATCTGCAGCTGAAGGACATCCTGCTAGCGTGATGGATATGAGTTTTGCTGATCAAGCTTTATCTGTTGAATATTTAGTTAAAGAAGGTAAAACTTTAAGTAAGAAGGTGTATAGTGTCCCTGGAGATATTGATAAAGAGATTGCCAGACTAAAATTAGAATCGATGAAAATAAAGATTGATAAACTTACTGAAGAACAAGAAAGATATCTCTCTTCTTGGAAGGTGGGAACATAATTTCTGGCAAATAAGGAATCAAATAACTATTGAATTAAGGTTAGCATGAATCACCAAAATGTGGTAGAATATATAAAAGAAGGGTTGCTTAATTTTATTTTTCCTTTAGATTGTAAAATATGTGAAAAACCAATCCGGGAATCTAAAGGATATTCAATCTGCGAGGATTGTTTTAAAACCATTGACTTAATTGATAAGCCCTATTGTGTAAAGTGTGGTAAACCCTTCCTAATATCTACTGATTTATTTATGCAAGATAGGGAAATTTTATGTGTTGATTGTAAGAAGAAAAAATATTCATTCGAATTCGCTCGTTCTATTGGAATATACCAGAAAGTATTAAAAGAGTGTATCCATCTCTTTAAATACTATGGAGAGAAAAAATTAGCTGAACCATTAGGAAATTTAATGATAAATTATTTATTAAAGAATGATGAATTTAAAAAGAAGATTGACTTAATTATTCCGGTTCCTTTACATAAGAATGATTTAAAAAAAAGGGGATTTAATCAAAGTGTTTTATTAGGTAGAGTTATAGGTGATTATTTTTCTATCCCGGTAGGGAAAAGAGTCTTAATAAAGAAAAAAATAACTCCATTCCAGGTTAATTTATCAAAAAAAGAAAGAGAAAAAAATATTATTAAAGCCTTTGCTGTAGAGAGACCGGAAGAGGTTAAATACAAAAATATATTGATCTTAGATGATATATTTACCACCGGTTCTACTGTTGAAGAATGTGCTAAAGAATTAATAAAAGCACAAGCTAAGAATATCTTTGTTTTAACTTTAGCTAGGAGCGTTTAAAAAATAATATAATGCCTTTCCTTAGAGCTGTGGTTGAAAGTCGAAGCCAGTCGCAGGCGAAACGACCCACGTAAGGTAACTCTGATTACTGAGCATGGTGCGGCTTTGGAGTAAGTCCTGCCTTAACCTTAAGTGGTTATAAAAATAAGAGAAGAGTAATAGTGAGGGATAAAGTTCCTGAGCAAACCTCTCCGCAGGCGGGTGTGGGGGCAAAGACCAGGTCAGTCTAAGGAAAGGCGAAAAAAGGTGTTTAGATATATTTAGGTAATTAAGGAAAGGAAAATAGTTAGAGAATAAATAGGAGGTAAAATAAGAAAAAATATTTTTATGAAAAAATAAAAAATATTAAAAAATAAAAAGGGTTTTTTTATTGGGATGGAGAATATAACTACATAAGTAAAATAACTATTACTAAGGGGGGAAAAGATATGAAAATTGTTATTAAAGGAAAACATATTGAAGTGACAGAGGCGATCCGTAATTATTTGGAAAAAAGGTTAAGTAAAATTGAGAGATATCTTGACCATATCTTAGAGGTAATAGTAACTTTTAGCGTTGAGAAAAATAGACATATTGTTGAAGTAACTTTACAGGCAAATAGGGTTTTGATAAGAGCAGAAGAAGAAACAGATGATATGTATACATCTATAGATAAAGTAGTAGATAAATTAGAAAGGCAGATAAAAAAGTATAAAGAAAAATTTTATCAAAAACCATACCCTAATACAGACAGAAAAGATTTGGGTTATGAAGAGGTTAGCCTTGGAGATGACCAACCCACAAAAATTGCTAAAATTGTCAAAACCAAAAAGTTTGCCATTAAACCAATGTCAGTGGAAGAAGCTGCAATGCAGATGGATTTATTGGGACACAACTTCTTTGTTTTTGCCAATGATACTACCAATAAAGTAAATGTAGTATACAAAAGAAGAGATGGGAATTTTGGATTGATTGAACCAGAATTCTAAGGAGAAAATTTATGGATAAAGGCAAATTACATACATTTAGAAATTTTATCATTCCACCTCGTTTTAATTATGAAATAGAAGAAATCGAAAATGCTTTGAAAAATTTAAGCGAGATTCTTTTTGTAAAGATAATATTATCTGAAGAGAAAGATATTAAGGAAATTCATGTAATTACTAAAGATTCTGCCAACCCCAAAAAAATAATACGAGATATAGAATCATTCTTATTAGCCAAATATAATATTCAAGTAGATTATAGAAAAATTAGCATAGCGCAAGTAAAAGGTGAAGGAATAGAAGATGGACAAATAAAAGCAGAATTAGAATCTCCTTTAAGACTTAAATTCTCTAATGTTAAAGTTTCCAATACTGGTAATCATTTCGAAGTCTTAGTGCAATTAGAAGGTAATGAAAAAATATATGAAGGCAAAGTCTCTGGAATAAATTGGGCTCAAAATCAGGAGTATTTAGTGGCTAAAGCTACCTTAGAAGGGATAAGCTCTTCTTTAGAGGGTTCGGTTTTCTTTCAAGTGGAGGAAATAAAAAAAGTTAGATTAGATAGTAAAGATATTGTAGTGATTTCAATTAATCTAATTGATTCAAAAAGAAAGGAAAATTTAGTAGGTTCTACGGTAATTGAAGATGACTTTAATAGAGCAGTGGTAAAAGCAATTCTTAAAGCTACCAATCGTAGGATCTTAAAAAAGGAAAATTGAATATAATTTTAGGTCGGTGAAGCCTTTATTTAGAACTAATAACGCAATAAATGATCTAGTAAATTTTTGAGCGAAGCGAAGCGGTTTTAAATGTCT
>Ga0209609_10001464_pt1 | contig 13619 bp, 12 predicted proteins | sample LakKivw325mmetaG_FD_184136 | JGI IMG/M metagenome (GOLD analysis project Ga0209609, IMG submission 184136) | Anoxic lake water microbial communities from Lake Kivu, Rwanda to study Microbial Dark Matter (Phase II) - Lake Kivu water 325m metaG... | ecosystem: Environmental > Aquatic > Freshwater... | reverse complement strand
TCCCTCATGGCTACATATGGGTAAATCGGACCGGGCGTGTACTCAGTGATGCTCATCGGCACATCCAGAGTGACGCCAGCGGCCTTGGCCAGTTGCTCGGCGCGGACTTTGGCGTCGGCCATCGCTTTATCGCGGGCTTCGGCTTCCAGCTTGGCCGGATCGTCTACACTGAAGGTCACACCGTAGATGTTGTTCGCCCCGGCTTTCACTACCTCTCCCAACACCTTGCCCACCTTGCTGAGGTCGCGGATGGTCACGGTCAAAGTGTTGTCCGCCACGTAAGTGAACGTGTCCTTGGGCTTACCGGTCTCCGGGTCGTAGTCCTGCTGGGCATATATCGAGAAATTGGTGGTCTGGATGTCCTTTTCCTCAATGCCCAGTTCCTTGAGCGCGGCCATGATGGCGTTCATCTTGTCAGTGCTGTCGCCCACGGCTTTGGCCGGGTCTGAATCGCGGATCTGCACCCCAATCTGCGCTGTGGCGACGTCCGGAGTGCCGTAGGCAATGCCGTTGCCAGTCACGGTAACGGTGTGCGGTTGTGGTTCACTATTACTCGCTGTGCTGGGAATTGCACACCCGGCGAGGGCCAGCAACCCAAGCAGGGCCACTAAAGATACGGATACGAAAGTCATTTTGCGGCTCATTTTTTATCCCTCCTGGTATGGTTGAAGTTTCATGGTTATAGACGCTTCGACCCCCAGTTTGGTTCCCCATCGTTTCAACGTCACTTCCAGTCAAGCGCGGTTTCGCTCCTGCGGAAAACCGGCCTGCTCATTGAATCCGTTCCAGGCCAGCGAGAACAACATCGGCGGGCGATGTTGCACCGGTGCAGACGATACGACCTCGATCCAGCGGGCCGTGGCTTGGGCCGCCCGCTCAAAGCACGAGGCAGTGAAAGCGGCCAGGGCTTTGGCCCGTTCGCCAGCGCTCACATCTCGATAGGAAGCATACATCTCCGCCGCCTCGCTCAGGAACGCCGCTTCCAGCGAATCCCGGTCCTCGCGGTACAAGGACAGGCGGGTAGGATAATCACGGATCACCGCCCGGTGCAGGCGCTCGTGAGCCCACCACAGCGACTCGGAATCGTAGGTGCCGGTCGGTTCAGGACCCAGCTCTGGCAACCCGGCTCCGCCCAGATACACCGGCTTGAAGATGCCAGTACACGTGCCGGAAGTGCCGGTCAACCAATAAGTCGGCAGGTCGGCGGCCAGATGGGCGACCATCGCTCCGGTGGATTGGCTGGGCCGGGTCGGGCCGAAACTGGCGTGTACGCAGATGGTGTCCATAAACCAGCCTTTGCCCGGATTCCAAACTGGATCGGTGATGGCCCGCGAACCGTGATCGCGCAAGGCCGCCATCATCGTCTCCACGGTGATGTGACCCTTTTTCGCCTCCAGCAGGGCAGTAGAACATCGCTGGCGGGCCTGGCAACCGTCCATCCTGGTGTACAGGAAGTCGGAGTAGCAGCGGGCGAAGTGAAAATCGTCCCTTGACTTGCACCATCCCTTCTCGATAGCGTGCTCCACCAACCCTGGTGAAGCCAGGTCCCACTCGTTGCCGATGGTCAGACCATTGGAAATAGTGCGCACGTCGCGCACCCTTTCGGCGGCCCAGAATCTGCCTGCCGTCTCCAATATCCAGGCTTCCCTGGGATCGGCGATGATAAACGAGTTGTGGTAATAGGTCTTGTGCTGGAAGCCGCAATTGCCGCCCTGGCCATAGGTAGTCAGCAATTCAATGATGACGTCCAACGCCTTGCCCGCTGTATCGGCCCGCTCCAGCGCCAGGCGGATGAAGTCCATCCCGATCAGGCCGGGCTTCTTGGCGTAGGGTTCCCTGGTGAACACTGCCTCGTTGCCGATAGCTACGCCACACTCGTTGGCTCCCATCTCGCAACCCCAAATCCAGAAGGGCCTGGACAGCAGCACTTCGTAGGTCTCCGGCACCTGGGGAATTTCGATGTAGGTACATTTGACCGTAGCTCCAGGCTCGTGCCTGGCCCGTGGGATGTGGGTCAGTACCTGAGCCTCGTTCGGCTCGCGGTCGCTGTTCTTGGCCAGGATGACCGTGCCGTCGGCGGTGGCGTTACCGACGGCGACCAGGGTATCGCACATTTTCCCCTCCTTCAGGCATCATCGCAGCTTCTCTCCCAATCTCGCCGCTGCACCCTGCCAGGCGCAATAGCGTGGCCGGACGAATAGTGTACGGGCCGCTCAACATCTGGCATGTGGCAGGCAAATTCGTGTAGGCTCCAGCCATTATAGCATGAAGTGCGCGGGAGCTCAAAGGAGTATCAGCATTGGGGATGTAACGGCTGGTGACCTCGCCTCGAGCAAGGCCCCGCAACGGGGCACGTTACTCTGGTCATCCGTCAATTTATGTGCTATTTGAAGAAACCCGGCCCTGTTGGTGAAAGGGCCGGGTTTCTGGTAGTTTATCCGTCTTAAGTGGGACGGTGTCGTCCAGGCTGAGGTGTTTCAGGAGATCGAAGTACAGGCATGTGTTCTGGCGAAGCAATAACGTTACAACAATTTCACAAATCCGTCCACGCTGAGACCAGTCTGCCTAATGATGGCACGCAGAGTCCCTCTATCCAATTCCTTGTAATCGGGGACGACGATTTGAGCAAAAGGATCATCCCGACGCAGGATCATATGACTTCCTTCTTGCCGCTTAAGATAGAAGCCTATCTTCTCTAATGTCTTGACACACTCCCGACCAGAAACCCGCGGCAATTTGCTCATACCGCCACCAGTAATGTTTCAAAGCGTTCTTCTGGCACAGCTAAACCGTCTTCCTCTAATGCTGTAATGTATCCTTGGATTGCCTCCCTGATGTTAGCAAGAGCCTCTTCCTTTGTCTTTCCCTGACTGATGCAACCTGGCAGAGTGGGACATTCAACTACCCAGTAACCATCTTCGCCAGAGTAGATTATAACTTGTCTCATTATCTCACCTCCGTATCAACGGTGTTTCGCCAAACACACTCTCGCGGCGGTCCATGACGATGGCTATCCCCCTGTAGTGGCTTGCAGGGAGGCCCACACTGCCACGCCGATCAAGCCGGCACTGGTGCCAAGCTGCGCCGGCACAATCTGCACCTTGTCTATGGGGGGTACACGAACGCGCTCGCGGGCTACTCGCCGGATGGGTTCCAAGAGAAGTTCGCCGGCCTGAGCTACACCGCCACCGATGACCACCATCTGCGGGCCAATGATGGTGATCAGGTTGGCCACGCCGATGCCAATGTAGAAGCCGGCGCGCTCGTAGATGTCCCTGGCGATGGGGTCACCAGCCTGGGCAGCTTTGCTGATAACCTCCGGCGTGACTTTATTCAGATCGTAGGAGACCATCTCGCCTATCCTGGTAGTGAGACCCTGGGTGATGGCCTTGAGAGCCATGGCGGTGATAGCCGCCCCGCTGGCAAAAGCCTCTAAACAGCCATGACTTCCGCATCCACAGGGTGGACCGTAAGGATCAATAATCATGTGGCCCACTTCACCAGCCGTCCCGCCCAGACCCAGGTGCAATTGGCCGTTGATGATCATCCCCCCGCCGATGCCCGTCCCGATGGCCAAGCCGACCATCGTATCCACATCGCGCCCGGCACCAAAAGTCTTCTCGCCGAGAGTGAAGGACCGTACGTCGTTAAGGATGTAGGTCGGCAAACCTACCCCTGCTTCGATGGTCGCTTTCAATGGGACGTTGCGCCAGCCGCCGGGCAAGTTGGGTAGAAAGAGAACGACACCCCGTTCCATGTCCAGTGCGCCTGGCAAGCCGACACCAATACCACCGAGGTCTTCCTTGCTCAAGCCAGCATCGGTTATGATGGCATTGACTAGATCCACCATGCGTGCCATGACTGCATCGTGGCCCTCTTTGGCTAATGTAGGAATTTGATGGCGACCGGCGACCTGGCCTGAGACGACGTTGACCGCTCCCGCGCTGATCGTCGTTCCCCCCAGGTCTACTCCAATGAAGTTGACAGGTTGAGCCATAGTCAAAACGCCCCCCTTCTTGATACAATTAGAAAAACAAATCTCGGCGGGCAATTAACGCTCGATCTCTACCCACTGCTTTTCCCGCGCGCTGCGCTCGATGGCGTCGCAGAGAAGAATCCCCTCGTGGCCGTCGGCAAACGTCGGAAAATCCGGTGGGGCAGTGAAATCACCGGCCCGGATGTAACGGTACACGGCATGATAGAGTTGCTTGAACGTATCAGGGAAGCCCTCAGTGTGCCCACCCGGGTAGCTGGCGAAGTCCCGTGCCTGAGGGGTGAGCAACGAAGGGTCTTTCATCAGCATCTCATTTGGCCCATCACGATGACCGATCCACAGCTCATTGGGGTGCTCGGAATCCCAGGCCATCGCCGCCTTCGACCCGTCAATCTCGAAGGCCAGACGGTTCTTTCGTCCGGCACACACTTGTGAGACGGTCATCACTCCACTGGCACCACCCTCGTAGACCAGGAGCACCGTGGCGTAGTCCTCGGTGTAGATGGGCTGTGCGATGTAGTCCTCCGGCCGCAGTGTGTGGGCAGTGAAGGTATCAATGGACTTGGCTGGTTTCTTGCGGATGGGAATGAACGTATGGAAATCGGCCAGGACAGCCTCGACGCGCAGACCGGTGATGAAACTGGTCAGGTCTAGCCAGTGGGTGCCAATGTCGTTCACAGCGCGCAGACTGCCCCCTAACTCCGGCTCCAACCGCCAGTTCCAAACGGTGTCGTGGAAGAGCCAGTCCTGCAGGTAGGAACCACGAATGATGTACACGTCGCCCAGGTCACCACGCGCCGCCCGCCCGTGGGCTTCCTGGCACATGGGATAGAAACGGATGTTGTAGTTGACGGCGTGGACGATTCCCGCCTGCTGCGCCAGGCGCAGCAATTCGGCGGACTGTTGGGAGTTCAAAGCCAGTGGCTTCTCACATACCACGTGCTTTCCGGCCTCGATGGCGGCTTTGGCCATGGAATAGTGCAGGTAGTTTGGAGTAGTGATGTGGACTACATTGACTGCAGGATCGGTCACCAGATCACGCCAGTCCTCGTAGACTTTGTGGATATTGAGCGCCTCGGCTTTTGGTTGAGCACGCTCCGGTCGGGATCCGGCGATGCCCACCACCTCGATGCCCAGACGGCGCAATGCCTCTATGTGGGCTGGGCCAATGAATCCCGTCCCGATGACGCCTGCTCGAATCACATCCACGTGCCGCCTCCTCATTTCACAGAGTGAAGACCTCCGGGAGATCAGATAAGCGTGTAGTTTACCTTATAATCCAAATTCTCCACTTTGTCAAATTTTCCATCCAGGGAATGTCTCGCCCCTACAAGTTCACCTTGCAGGTTGACAGCCAGGGCAAGAGGGGTTATACTGGGAGCAGTGCAGGCGGTGCGCCTGTAACTTGACCGGGGACGAATAACGAAACTCAACTGGAGCAAGGAAAAGGACATGATTAAACTACGCACCACACAGGAAAGATACGATCCTGCACTGAAGAAGGCCCGCGAGGACTTGCGGCGCGTGGATCCCTATAAGGCAGCGTTTTGCAGTGACACGACCTATCGGCAGATAACCGACGCCAGCGGTCTGTTTGAAACGTCGTTCTGGGGGCGGCCCTGCCTGGTACGCTATCCGGAGGGGACAATACAGGATAGTGACACTGGCGAAGAACTGCCGATTGTCACCCAGATCCTGGTGCTCCATTACCTGATCCACGCCGACGGTACGCCGATGGCCCACCACTGGATCGCTTTCCGCGAGCTGCCCGGCGGGCTGGGATATAATGCAGCTTTTCAGAGCCGGGCTGAGCATCGCCTGTCCACGGAGTTTGGCCGCGATTTAGAGGGCTTCACCCGTGCGGCTGAGGCACTCGGCGGAGAGCGAATCACCTACGGGGACGCCGCTTTTCTATTCCGCATCTTCCCCCGCCTGTGGATGGCCGCCATCCTCCACCTGGCCGACGAGGAGTTTGGGGCCTCGGCCAGCGTGCTGTTCGACGGTTCGACGGAGCACTACCTGCCCACCGAAGACCTGGCCGTGTTAGGCGGGATATTGGCCGGCGGCCTGATCAAGGAAGCGCGGGGGAAGTAACACAAGTTGCGACGCACCTCTAAGTTGCGTCGCAGCTTGTGCACGTCTGGCCCCCTCCACTGATTAGAAGAAGTTTTTGGCCAGTTCGTAGAGTTCCACGTTCACCGTCTTTATGCTGCCGGTGGCTTCTTTCAGCAGGAAGGGCACGACCATATTGCCCTGCAGAGCGGCCATGTAGCCGAACTTCCCCTCTTTGATCAGATCAACGGCGTACACGCCCAGACGCGTGGCCAGTATGCGGTCGAAGACCGTAGGTGAACCGCCACGTTGCAGATGGCCCAAAACCACAGAGCGCGACTCGAAGCCCGTGCGTCGCTCGATCTCCTTAGCCACGGTCTCGGCTAACCCACGGCGATCCAGCCGCACGTGGCCAAACTCGTCTCTATCGCCCAGCTCTTCCTCGGAGTAGGTTATCTCTTTGATCTTGGCCCCTTCGGAGACGACGATGATGCTGAACGTCGAGCCGTGTCGCCAGCGGCTGTTGAGATGCTCGCACACCGCTTCCAGGCTGCCCTCCACCTCCGGGGTGAAAATGTAATCGGCGCCGCCGGCCAGCCCGCCAAAAAGCGCTACCCAGCCGGCGTGGCGGCCCATCACCTCGACCACAATGGCGCGGTGATGGGCGCTGGCCGTGGTGTGCAGCTTGTCCAGCGCGTCGGTCACTGTGGTCACCGCCGTATCGAACCCGATGCAGTAATCGGTGCCCATCACATCGTTGTCCATCGTCTTGGGCACGCCCACCACTGGCAGGTTGTGCTCTTCATAAAACCTGGTAGCCACGCCCAGGGTGTCCTCTCCGCCGATAGCCACGATAGCGTCCAGCCCGAACTCTTGAAAGTGGTCCAGGCAAATGCGCACCATAGCTTTGTCGCGGAAAGGATTGGTCCGCGACGCGCCGAGGATGGTGCCTCCTACGTGCAGGATGCCGGATATCATGCTCCTGGTAAGGGGCACGATGTTCCCTTCGACCAGCCCGCCCCAGCCATTCCTGATGGCCCGCGCCTCGTAATTGTGGGCAAAGCTCCGGCGGGCCACCGCCCGAATTGCCGCATTTAATCCAGGTACGTCTCCACCACCGGTCAGAACTCCTATTCGCATACACCCTCCCTATACACTCAGTGAACATGATTTCTCAAATCGTTTTCTCGGTGGTCTCCCCGCTAAGGGAGACCACCGTCTTTTCTTGCAATAGCCTCACCGGCACTCAGTCGCCCAGGTCCTCAAACTTGTCCTGAAACTTTTTCATCACCTCGGGCATGGTAGTGTATTCCATCGCCTCCAGGGGCAACCGGTGTGGTTCAAAAGGCCCGTGGCGGCGCAGATGTTCGGCGATGACGTTGCACATCCGCCTAGCCTCGTCATAGCTCGGGTCATCAAACATATCGCGAGGCCCCACCAGGCGACCGTCGGCCAACTGGAAACCCAGGGCTATCACTCGCGGTGGGCCGTCAAAGCGAGTGGGGTTGCTCTGTTCTACTGATACGGGCATCAACGGCCCGTAGTGAGAACCACGCATCCAGCCCTCCACAATGTGGGGCATGGAGAACGGCTCCAACGCCTCACCCACTGCCGGAAATTCCCCCTGACAGCGCACGATGCACACGGGATCATCCTTGCCCACATAACGGCCGGCTATGAGCGCCAGACGTTGAGTGGAAGACACACCCCCAATCTCCCCCGTTACCTTGTGGTAGACCGCTTTGACGATATAGCGCCCGGAAGCTCCGATAAACAGGAGCAAATCGTAGGCCTCCTCTGGACAACTGAAGGTGATGCGCTTGTGCTCCTTGACGTCGTGTACCTCGAAGCGGAATCCGTCGTGCATCTTCGAGGAGATGACCAGACCAGCCGTGTTGAAAGGATCGGCGAACATCTTGTACAAGGGCATGTTCCACGCGCCGGCGCTGGTCTTATCGGCCATGAAGATCAGAATCGGCTCGCCCTCCCGCTCGATAAATTCCATCTCGGCCACCCCAGGCCCCATACCCTTGACGTTGCCGGAAAAAGCATCAGCCAGCAAGTCCTGGCCTGCCCCGTAGAGTTTGAGCTCCCTGGCCACACGGGTACATTCCTCGAAGGTGTTCCAGGCCAGGTGGTGAATCCCTGGATCGTCCACCCCTTTTTGGTGAGTCATGATCAGTTCCAGGTCGTCGCCAACCCGTGTTACGTGGAAGTCCACGATTCTCCCGTCGCGTCTGGCCACCTCCAGGCGATTCCGCGCCTCTTCCAATAAGTCAGGGTGCATACTAGAATGTCCCACGTAACCGCCGACGTCTGCTTTGATCACGCTCAGTGTAATCTTCTCACCCATTTTCTTCCTCCTTGAGAGAATCTACCGAGCTACATGATGCAGCTCTATTCCTCCGCGCCGCCTAGCTCAACGCCGCGATGTACCGTGGGCGGGCTAGCAAATCCTCCACCCGCCGAGATGCGACCACTGCTCCTGAAGAGTCGTATCTTTTCTCGTACCCGCTCCTTGACTGCCTCGCGCGCCGGGACCAGGTGCTTGCGCGGGTCTATCTCGGAGGGCCTGACCGCCAGGCTCTCCTTCAATGCCTCGACGAAGGCCTGGTTCAGATACGTGGCTACATTGACTTTGCAGATTCCATGCTCGATAGCAGCTACCACGCTGTCGTGTTGCACCCCTGAAGAACCGTGCAGCACCAGCGGAACGTCCACCTTGCGGCGGATACGCTCAATACGGTCAACGTCCAGCATGGCCTCGCGGCCAGTCATACCGTGCACTGATCCGACGGCCACGGCCAGCGAGTCCGCACCAGTGCGCTGGATGAACTCCAGCGCCTGGTCAGGATCGGTCATCGCCGCCTCGACTTCCTCGGCGCTAACTCCATCGGTGGCCTGCAGCACCTTGCCCAGCTCGGCTTCCACCGGGATGCCGGCGATGTGCGCGATCTCGCAAACCCGGCTCGTGATGGCCACGTTCTCCTCGAACGGGAGTTTGGAGCCGTCGAACATCAGCGAGGTGAAACCTTCCCGCAGGCAGAGCACGTTCTGCTTGAAGTCGGTACCGTGATCCAGGTGCAGGACGACGGGCACGTCCACCATACTGGCCGCAATTTTCACCATCCCGGCGGCAAAGGCCAGACCAGCGTAACGAATGGCCCCCTGGCTCACTTGCAGAATCACCGGGGCACGCTCCTCCTGCGCCACTTCGATGATGGCTTGCACCTGCTCCATGTTGTTCGCGTTGAAAGCGCCCACCGCGAAGTGCTCCGCGAGCGCCCGTCGTAGAATTTCCTGACTGGTTACCAGAGGCATGGCTACTCCTCCCTTTTTTGAGTTACAGGTTCCGGGTTGCAGGTTGAGCGAGGCGAACCTGGAACTTTGAACCTTGAACCCGAAACCCTAATGAGATGGCGCAACTTCAATTTGACCCAACAAAATCCGCGTGTCCTGGGTGCCGTCCGCCATCTGCACAGCGAGCCGTTCGGCGCCAGGCAGTTGATACATCCCAATCTCAATCTGGTAGCGCCCCGGCGGGGCCTGCGGATCAACGACCAGACGGTGCTGGTCACGCACCGGGACGCCGACCAGCCACTGCGTCGTGGGATAGCCTCCCTCCACCGGCAGTGTGTCATCCTGACCCCACAGCGGCCCGCCGGTGGCTGGGTTGTACGCCTCCCCAACGAGGTGGACGAAGACGGTGTAAGAGCCTTCCGCTTTCCGCTCGGCCCGCCAGTACAGGTCCAGGGTCAAAGTGCTGCCCGGCGTGATAGGCTCCACGCTGGACAGATCGTAGCCCAGGAAGCGGATGTCCTCACCCAGCGTGGCCTCCAACGGGTGCCGGATGGCGCCTACGGGCAACAACGGCTTGGTGGTTGTCACCTGCATCCGCCCCACCTGGATAGGCCCTGCGTCCGTGGACAGGATAAACCGGTATTCCCCGGCTGGCGTGCTCTGGTACACCGGGAAATCAATTCCCTGGAGAATAATGTGCTCCTGGTCCCGTCCTGGCAGCACCACTCGCCTGCTCTCCACCACCCGCCCGCGACTGTCCACCCAGTCCACCGTCACCCATACGTCTGGCTGTCCCCCTGCCAGGTGAAAGTATAGCCCCAGGTGGGCCGCGTCACCTGGGCGAAACTCTACCGTGGGCAGATCGTAGCCCAGCAAACGCACGCCATCGGCTGCCAGCGGGCCGTCCAGCGGATACTGAGGGGCCAGGTTCGATGGAGGCACGACAGGCGTAGTCCCATCCGCAGTGTAAAGTATCAAGTGGTTATAGCCCACTGGCACCTGCAACGCGCGGCGGTAGCGTTCGTCCAGCCACTTCTCGACCAGGTCGTCCGGGTCCTGCAACGCCCGCTCGAAACTGGCCAACCACAGGCGGGAGTGGGCAGCGGACACGGGTGACAACTGCTCTTCCACGTTCTCCGCCGTGAAGCGCATCGCGTCCCGAGGCAGCAGATACACGGTCGGGCCAGCGTTCTCATCGCCCACCAGGCGGCGATACTGGTAGAAGAAGAGAGGATAACGATCCCCGGAGACGAGAAGCACGCCGTCGTCGGGTTGAGCGTAGGCGGCCAGTGCGCGCAAAGCCGTCTGGTAATCGTCGCGCATGTAGCGCCCGCTGTAGTGGCCGGGCAGAGACCAGGCAAAAACGCCGACGACGAGCAGCCCAGCAAGCACGCCTCCCCAGCGCACCCATCGCCACAGACCAACGATCCCGGCGGCCAGCAGAATGTAGAAACAGGGCGCGAAAAGGATCAGGTAGCGGGCTTCCACGTGGGGCGAATAGAAAAGCCCCCGGTTCAGGGTCAACAGGTAAACCGCCGCCGGCAAAAGCAAGACCGGCAATCCCAGGTAAAGGCTCGTTTCTCTGCCCTGCCAACGCCCATTTCCATCCTGTCGCCAAAGGAAAACGCCGCCCGCCAGGACCAGAACGACGACAGCCAGCGCGGGCAATAGATACCGGCTGACCTCGGTGGAGATGCCCAGCGAGAGGGCGACCATGTACAATTCCAGAAAAACCCTCACGTCGAAAGGTTGGCTGACCGACCAGGTGCGCATCCGGCCTGCAGCAAAAACGACCCAGGGAGCGAAGAAGGCAGCGATCAGAAACTGTGAACCGATCCAGCGGACGAGGAAACGGCGTTGCCCGGACATTCGCCGGCGCAGAGTGAAGAGCACGAAGAGTCCCTCGGCAACGAGGGTCAGAACGGCCAGGTAGATCGTGTACAGAGCGGCCACAGAACTGGCGACGTAGGCCAACCAGGCCCATCGTTCTCCCTCCTGAATCGCCCTTACGAAAAAGTAGAGAGAGAAAAGGGAGGTGAGTGTAGCCAGAATGTACATCCGCAGCTCTTGCGACCACCAGATGGGGAAACGCGCTGTGGCGGTGAGGAATGTGGCGATCAAAGCGACCCACCGTGAAGTCTCGTCCTGAATTGTCAACCGGCGCACCAGCGGGTAGACCAAGGCCACGGTGAGCATCCCCCAAATCAGGGAGAGGTAGCGAGCGGCAAACTCACTTTCGCCGACCAGCCGCGTCCACGCCCAGAGTGACCAGAAATAGAGCGGCGGATGGACGTCGCCCGCCGTCCATCCGGCGACGCCAGCGAAGCCCTTGCGTATCGCCCACATGGCCAGCCCTTCGTCCCACCACACGTTCTGATCGCCCAGGCGGTAGATACGCAGAGCAAAGGCGACTAGGAAGACGCTCACTGGAGCTGTGAGAGCGACCCACTTTGGTGACCATCGCCGCCCGATACGGTCTTCGTCACTCACAGCGATTGTCATGACACCGATTCCCTATTCCACCCGCTGGAATATCACGCGCCACGCGGCAACTTCCCCATCGCCAGAGCAAGGTGAAGCGGAGATACCATCAGCCACCTCGCTGCCCATTCCCCCTATCCTGACCTGGTAATTGACGCCAGCCCGCATCTCAAAATCGGCGTAACCGGGGTCTATCTCGGGTTTGAGGCCGGTGAAGAAGCGATCCTCGCCCGTGGCCCACGAGACCCGTATCTCGACGTTGGGCAAGCCCACCCCCTGCTGGTCTTGCAGATATACCATGATGTGCCCCGGCTTCTCTGCTCCCGCGCATATTCGCTCGCTTTTCACCAGGCGCACCGGCGGACGCGGTGTTGGCAGTGGAGTAGCTGTCGGGGCGCGCTGCGGGATTGGGGTGGCGGTGAACATCGTCGTCGCCGACGGCGTAGGCGAAGCCTGGACCGCTGTCGTGCGGACAGTGGCTGTGGGCTGGCCGGCTACGGCGCTCCCGCCCAGCGCATCCGCTAACGTCACCAGCGCTCCCACCACCTGTGGGGCCTGACCCTCCGCCGCGTAACGCGCCGCCAGATCGGCCACGGCCTGGGTGCGACCCCACTCACCCAGCGCAGCCAGACGTTGCCTGGCCCGGGGCAGGTTATTATCCAGCGCATAGGACTGGCCGATGAGCACCAGGTAATCCTCGCGCAGAGCCGCGCGCAGGTCAACGGGATCCGCGTTGACTATCTTCACCGGCCACAGGCCCCAACTAATCGCCAGACCCAGAGACAGGCCGAGAGCTACACCCAGGAACAGGGCGACCAGCGGCCAGCCAGAAGCTCGGCTCATCAACGTTGCACCTTCCCGACACGAACTTGAAAGCCGGTGGATGGTGTCGGCGACTGGCCGCCATACGCGCCCAGGGCATCCGCCAGATTGACCAATCGTTCGATGTCGCCGGGATCGGCGCCACGGGCGATGAGGGTCTCGGCCAGGAGCGCCACCCGGCGGGCCGGGTCGGGATCGTTTAGCCGGGCCAGGCTGGCCTGGGCCTGTTCCAGGTCGCCGTTGGCCGCGTAAGCCGCACCGACCATCAGAATGTACTCGTCCTGATACGCCGGTTTGAGATCAGCGATGTCTGTATCCGTGTATTGCACGGGCCACAGGACCCAACCAACAAACAGGCCAGCCAGCAAGCCGACGATTACACCGACACCCGCCATCGCCGTAGTAAGCACGCGGTCACGGTCGTGCATCGCTGGTCCTCTCCCAAAGCGGTTAGACAAAAGAATAGGGCCACTCCCTACTATCAGGGACTAGCCCCACCGGCTGTGGTGGACATCTTTGGCATTTCTCGGCGAAACCTGGTATAATTAAGGTGTAACGCCAGCCCATCGAGACCTCCGAGTGCCGAAGGTGGGACTCGAACCCACATGAGGTCACCCTCACGCGATTTTGAGTCGCGCGCGTCTGCCTGTTCCGCCACTTCGGCCCGGCAATTGTAAGTATAACGCAACTGGAAAATTTAGTCAAGCGTAAAAGCGCTAAAGGTTACGCTTGTAGTGACACCTATATCTGCCAAAGGTGGCAGGCTACAAGCCCGCCCTACAAAAGCGCAATTTGTGACCGCGCACAGTAGGCCGGTTGCCAGTAACCGGCGACCTGCACAAGGAATGATATTTGCAGGGTATGGATGAGAAAGCCCTAATCACAGCGGCGCAGCAAGGCGATGTGGATGCTTTCAATCGCCTGGTGCTGGCCTATCAGAATATGACGTACAACCTGGCGTACCGTATCC
>Ga0209609_10001463_pt1 | contig 13627 bp, 16 predicted proteins | sample LakKivw325mmetaG_FD_184136 | JGI IMG/M metagenome (GOLD analysis project Ga0209609, IMG submission 184136) | Anoxic lake water microbial communities from Lake Kivu, Rwanda to study Microbial Dark Matter (Phase II) - Lake Kivu water 325m metaG... | ecosystem: Environmental > Aquatic > Freshwater... | reverse complement strand
GAACCAGCATAGAAAATAAACAAAAAGGTGAAGCCTTCGCCCGAAAAATCAAAAGATATTTTTAAACAAAAAAGGACAGTATTACTACTGTCCGAAAGGGCTCGGCTTTTTCATAAAATATCTTAACGAGATATTTTATAAAACTGGTACTCCTTTTTTGTCTCAAAAAAGAGTACCACGGCGAGTGCAATAAGCATTGCCGCAAGAGAAAAAATGCCATAGGCTGGATTCAGCTTTGCAAATTCTGACAAAGGTCTAAACAGCCGATAGATACCAATGCCAGTGGCGATCAATCCACAAACACTGAAAAATACGGTGCCCACTGCTTTAATAACTACCATAAACAACTCAAATCACCTCCTTCATCTACAGCAATATAAGGTCATTTCTTATAATTTTAAAAGTTGATCTCAATGATGAGTCTAAAAAATAGCATATTTTGTTATTTCTGTCAAATTGACAACAAAAAATGGCTCAAGTAAGCCGTTTTTTTTACAAGCAGGGGCGGAGGGAATCGGACCCCCGACTTCTCTTTTGGAGAGAGATGTTATACCACTTAACTACGCCCCCGGAATAAAATTTCTAATTTTTCTGGCTTCGCCAGATCTCGCAAAGCGAGACGAAGCGAGACAATGGATTTTCAATGACTTAATTTTCAAACAATTTGAACATTAAAACATTTTATCATTGAGAATTGTTTGAAAATTTGTAAATTGAAAATTGAAAATTATTTTTTTACTTCTTTATGCACAGTATGTTTGCGGCAATGACGGCAATATTTTTTTAGTTCTAGTTTTTTCGCTTGTGGGTCTTTTTTATTGCGGCGACTAAAATAATTAATGTTTTTGCAAACAGTGCATTGAAGGCGAACTAAATTTTTTTGCGGCATAAAATTAAGTTAAAAGTGAAAAATTAAAAGTTAAAAGTTTCGGAGCCGAGAGGGGGACTTGAACCCCCGACCTGCATATTACCATTATGCTGCTCTACCTCTGAGCTATCTCGGCTTATAATAATTTTTAAGTGTTCCTTTACACCATCTATTAATTATTTTTTTCAACTTTGTGTTACATACATAGATTGTCAATGTCCCATATTTACTTTTATTCTTGTAACTTCCACCTCTACTTTTTCTAATTTGAGAATTTTTAAGTTGGGATCTCTTTAAATCTGTTTTCCTTTGCCAAAAAGCTAAAGCTTTTTGTAAATCTATATCATCAAAAATATTTAATTCGGTATTAATCTTCGATTCCTGGACATTACATATATCTCTTAGAAACTTCAAAAATATATTCAAGATTTTAGGATTAGTGTTAGCCAATTTAATTTGCGATGTATCCCTTTTATCTCCTTCGCCCAAATATAATCCGATTCCCAGGTTGAATAATTCAAAATCCTTTTCACTTTTTAATATCTTGATCTTAAACGGATCGCCATTAGGATTACGTTTCATATAAGTTGCTTCACTCCACGATCTTCTTGGAATTTTACATTTCTGCATCCAGTAAACTACTTTTTTATAATTACAACCTGTTCTATTAGCTATTTCCATCATAGATAAACCACTCTTATATAATTTTTCCAGATTTTGTTTCTTTATCATATAAGTGCTCTAACCATCTAGAGCTACTTTGGCTTTGATTTCAAAGAATAAACAACAGAAAATAAAACTTTGTACAATTTTAAACTTTGCACTGTAATTTTTCACTTTTCACTTGAAACTTTTAACTTAATTTGGTGGGGAGAGCAGGATTTGAACCTGCGTAGCCCGAAGGCGCGAGTTTTACAGACTCGAGCAATTGACCACTCTGCCATCTCCCCAAATCAGTTCAAGGTTTAAAGTTCAAAGTTCAAAATTACAAATTCACTTTAAACTCTAAACTCAACTTTGGATCTTTAACTTTGAACTTTGAACTAAATCGGAGCCTGAGGTCGGGTTTGAACCGACGACCTACTTATTTACCCGCCCACCAAAGCATGAGCCCACGGTCGGAATCGAACCGACAACTTGCTGTTTACAAAACAGCTACTCTACCATTGAGTTACGCGGGCTTTGGCGAATGCGGGCAGGCAAAACAGTTGCTCTACCACTTAAGCTACGTCGGCAAATCATAAATTATGAATCAGGAATAAGAGAGAGAGAAAAAACATATATAAAAGATAACTCATTATTCATTATTCATTATTCATTATTCATTATTCATTATTCATTATTCATTATTCATTATTCCTACTTCCTCATTTTCCTCTGTTTTTCTAAAAGCTCAAGATATTTATAATTGCCTGGATACGCCCTCGCTAGTTCCTCATAAATTCTCAAGGCCTTATCAACATTATTTTGATTGCGATATATTTTACCTAGTTCCAAATAAAAATACTCCTTTGTGCGGTTATTTTTAATCGCTCGACGATAAATTTTTTCCGCTTCCTTTGTTCTTCCCTCCTCGGTGTAAGCTAAGCCTAACTTCCTATAAAGATCAGTGCTATCCGCTCCTCTTTTCAGAGCGGCGCGAAAAGAAGCTTCTGCATCGCGAAAATTGCCTTCGGCAAAATAAAGATTGCCCAATATCTTATAAACTTGGGCATTTTTAGGATTCTTACGGATAATGGAAAAACAAAGTTTTTCTGCTGCCTGGAAATGTTTTAGTCTAACAGCATTCTCGGCATCAGTCAATAACTGCTCTATATTTAATTCTTCACGTTCCAGAGGCGCAGAATGAGCTTCTATTCTAACCTCTTTTATTTTGAGTTTTTGAGATGAAAAAGGTTTGCGTTCTTTTAATCCAGGCATTATTCTTAAGCTATTTGACTCTCTTAATATTGTTTTTTCCTGAACTTCTTCCTTTTGCTGGCGTACCTCCCTATTTTTTTTTCTCTTCTCAAGAAAATTCCTCATTCTACTTCCTAAAATCTTAAATCCTCTCCCAGATAAAACGAAAAGTTGCACTATCATTCTTCCGCTTCCCTTGAAAGCAGACAAAATAAAATATCCCAAGCGAGGCAGGCTCCCTTTTAAAACCGCCAAAAATCTTTTTCTATTTCTTTTTGGAACTGATATGGCATCTATTTTTAACTCTCGGACCTCGGGAATCTTTCGACCCAGAATCACAATGATGCCTACCAGTGCCAAAACAACCCCGAATTGAGGAATAATCTCATAAGTCATTATTGTAGAATGGTTTAAATGAAAATTTACGACTCTAAAAGAACTAGATTTGGATTTTAATTTTCCGCACCTTCAAGAATAAAAAAAATAATTAATGAAGCGGTTATTTTTTAACAAAAGGGATTTCCATTTCTGTTCCATCCTTTTTTAGCTTAACTTTAATTTTCTGGGCTAAAAGATTGCGACTTACCACTGTCCCTTTGCCTTGAGGAGTATTAATTATTGCATTGATTTCCGGCATTTCACGTGCTAATTCTTCATACACATCTGCTTCATAAGCCAAGCAACATTTCAAACGTCCACATAATCCAGAATTTTTCTCGCTCCCTTTATGGGTCATCTCTTGCATTCTGGCCATATCCGTGGTGACGCTTTTTAATTCCTCCAGGAAACGACTACAACAAATCTCACGACCGCACATTCCATAACCACCCACCACCTTCGCGCCATCTCTAGATCCTACTTGTTGTAGACGAATAGATTTTTGAAAATGATGGGTTAAATCCTTTAAAAGATCACGAAAATCAATTCGCCCCTCTGCTGTGAAAGCAAAAGTAATACGGCTACCGTCTAAGGCAAAATGAATATCCACTAATTTCATCGTCAATTGATATCTTTCTATCTTTTCTTGAAAAATTTTAACCGTTTCTTCCCTTTTAACCTCATAATATTGTATCTTTTCTGTATCGGCCTCAATTGCCTTTCTTAAAATCGGCTCTAATCTCGCGGCCAATTGTTCCCCTACATCATCTCTAATATAAAGGACTTTTCCTAACTCTAACCCTTGCTCTGTCTCTACAATCACAGCATCATTTTCTTTTAAGTTTAAATCCCGCGGATTAAATTCTTCTGTTGCCTCCCAGGATTTGATTTTGACACCTACCGCCTTCATATTTTAAAAATCTAGATTTCAAATTTAACAAACTCCCCTACCTCCATTTTTTCACCTAACTTTAATATTTTTTCTTGTACTAATTCTTTAATGGTTATGTCAGGATTTTGAAAGAATGGTTGACTCATAAGAGAAATCTCTTCCCGATATTTTTTTAATTTTCCTTCTGTAATTTTTTCCCAAATCTGCCGCGGTTTTTTTTCTTTTTTCAGCTGTTCTAAAATGATTTCCTTTTCTTCTTGAATTTTGTCCGCGGGAACATCTTTAGGATGGACATAAAGCGCACCTGCAGCCAAAACCTGCATCGCTAAAAGATGAGCTAATTCTTGGAACTCCTTGTTTCTTGCCACAAAATCAGTTTCACAATATAGCTTAACAAGAGAAGCAACTCTACCATTATTATGGACATAACAACCGATTATGCCTTCAGATGCAATGCGATTCTGTTTTGCTCTTGCAACATTTTGGCCTTTTTTTCTTAAAACTTTTTCTGCCGCCTCCAAATTTCCCCCTGCCTTAAGGAGTGCTTTCCTGCAATCCATTATCCCCGCACCGGTCATTTCTCTTAATTTTTGGATGGAAGCAATAGTTAATTTCATTTTTTATAATTTATGATTTTATAGGTTTTGAAGTTTTCTGAACTTCTAAAATGACTTCGGTGATTTTGGTACAGATAAGATCAATCCCTCGAATAGCATCATCATTGCCAGGTATAGGATAATCAATGAGTTCTGGATTGCCATTCGTATCTACAAGGGCAATAATAGGCACTTTCTTTTTCCGCGCTTCATGTACAGCATTCTTCTCTTTAACTATGTCAATGATGAAAATTGCTTGAGGAAATCCGTTTAAAGTAACAAGACCTCCTACCATTTCTTGAAGTTTCTTCTTCTCTCGGCTAAGGGCTAAACGTTCTTTTTTGGTATATTTTTCCCATTCCCCTCCTGCCTCTCCCCTTTCCAGGTCCTTAAGTCTATTTATCTTTTTTTGAATTACTTCAAAATTCGTAAAAGTACCACCCAGCCATCTCTTAACTACATAGGGCATTTGTGTCTCGGAGGCTGTTTTGCGAATAATCTCTTGGGCCTGTTTTTTGGTACCTAAAAACAAAATTTTCTCCCCTTTTGAAACTAATTCTTGAATAAAATGCAAAGCCTCTCTTAGCTTTTCTTGGGTCTTCTGTAAATCAATGATAGAAATTCCGTTCCGTACCGTAAAAATATAAGGCTCCATTTTAGGATGCCTTTTTGCCTTTTGATGACCAAAATGTAATCCTGCTTCCAACATTTTAACAATTAAATTTTCATTCTCCATAAATAATTTCTAAAAGTATAAATTAAGAGACTCCTCATCTCTTATTTTGTACAAAATTATAATATTATAAGCAACATTTACAAAATTAAAATCAGCTTTTACTTATTCCTCTACTAGCGAATTATAAACAGAGTTTGAAATTCTTGTTCGGTCTAAATGAAAGTAAACTTTCATTTATTCCTCACTGCGAATTATAAGCAGAGCTTGAAAGTTGACTCACCGGCCGAAATGAAAATTTCATTTTCATTTCTTCCTTCACAGCCAATTATAGCACATAAAAAAATTTAAGCAAGAAAATGAGAGAAATCAAAATTCTTGCCTAAAACTACCTTTTATACTATACTAACCCTATAGTAATTAAATTATATGAAAGAAAAAATTCATCCTAAATATGGCAAATCAATTGTGATTTGCTCTTGCGGCAATACTTTTGAGACTGGCTCCGTGGTTCCTGAAATCCATGTGGAGATTTGTTCGGCGTGTCATCCCTTTTATACAGGAAAAAAGAAACTTGTGGACGAAGCGGGAAGAGTGGAGCGCTTTGAGAAGATTTTGGCTAAAACAAAAAGTCTTAAAAAAAATAAAAAAACAAGAAAATTGGAGAAAATAAAAAAAGGCAAAAAATAAATATTTTATTTTGTCTAATTTGGCTATAACTTATATAAGCCAAATTTTGTTATATTTTTTAAGCTATGAAATATTTTGCTGTAGGGGCGGACCAGGGTGTCCGCCCGATTTCGGACCCGTGGGTTCGTCCGCAAACCGCGTTAGAGGCAGACACATAGGTCTGCCCTTACAATTCTTATGCAAGAAAAAATTCAAAAAATTCAAAATGAATATGAAACAATTCTAAGGACACTTTCCGAGCCTGCTGTTATTTCTGATCTCGAAAAACGAACCTCTCTTGCCCAAAGAAAATCGCATCTGGAAATTATTTTGACAAAATACGAAGAGTACCAAAAGATTCAAAAGGAAGTCATGGAAACAGAGGAGTTGGTGCGCGACCCTGAACTCGAAAAAGAAGCAAAACAAGAGCTGCAAAGTTTAAAAAACGAACTGGTTCAAGTTAGAAAAGATTTAGAAGAAAAATTAAACCCTCAAAATCTTAATGATATGAAAGGTGTAATTATGGAAATCCGTGCTGGTGCTGGTGGTGATGAAGCCGGGCTTTTTGCGGCTGATCTTTTTCGGATGTATTCCCGTTATGCAGAACAAAAAGGATGGCAAGTCAATCTTTTCAATTCTAGCCGTACAGGTATTGGCGGCTTCAAAGAAATTATTTTTGAAGTAAATGGCGAGAATGTTTTTCGTGATTTAAAATACGAAAGTGGTGTGCACAGGGTGCAACGGATCCCAACGACGGAAAAATTAGGACGGATTCATACTTCAACAGCCTCAATTGCGGTCCTGCCCCAAGCCGAAGAAACGGAAATCAAGATTGCGCCGGAAGATTTGCGTATTGATGTTTATCGTTCATCCGGGCCCGGCGGCCAAAGTGTGAATACCACTGATTCTGCTGTACGTATCACTCACCTCCCTACTGGTTTGGTAGTCTCCTGTCAAGATCAAAAATCACAGTTAAAAAATAAAGAAAAAGCACTTCAAATTCTTCGCTCCCGCCTACTTGCTCAAAAGCAAGAAGAAGAAAGAAAGGTGCAGGGAGAGGCAAGGCGTGCTCAAATTGGTGGAGCTAAACGGGCAGAAAAAATCCGCACCTATAATTTTCCCCAAGATCGGATTACAGATCATAGAATCAAAAAATCCTGGCACGACATAGAGTCAATTTTGGATGGCGACCTTGATAATATTATCCAAACAACTAAAAATAGTCTCGAGTAATAAAATGGCAAAAAGTTAAAAGTGTAAAATGTAAAGTGCAAAGTTGAATTAAAAATTTAAAGTTAATGATCCGAAAACTTTGAATTTGATACTCAACTTTGGATTTTGAACTTTAAATTTTGAACTAAAATAATCTTGATAACAATCGCCTATATTTTATCCCAAGCTACTCTAAAACTAAAAAGTTGTAAGATCCCTACTCCCGCCTTTGATGCGGAGATTTTATTATCTTTTATTTTAAAAAAAGAACGGGAATATTTATTTAGCCACCCGAAACAGAAATTAACACCAGGGCAGAGAAAGAAATACAATGCCTTAATCAGACGCCGCGTAAAATATGAACCCGTTGCTTATCTAACTGGCAAAAAACAATTTTTTGGTTTGGATTTTTATGTTAATAAAGACGTTTTAATCCCTCGGCCAGAAACAGAATTAATAGTTGAGGAGGCAGCAAAAATAGCTAAAAAGAAAAGGCTGATTATTATTGATGTTGGCACTGGTTGTGGCTGTCTAGCGATTATTCTTGCCCAAAAATTTCCAGGAGCAAAAATATGGGCAACGGATATTTCAGAGAAAGCGCTACAAGTAGTACGAAGAAACGCGAAAACACATAGGGTAAAAATCAAATTTTTAAAAGGAAGCCTACTTATTCCTCTGCCTAGGAAAATCTGGAAATCAAGAATGAATAAACTAATTATTGCCAATCTGCCATACCTAGAAGAAGAATATCAAAAAAAACTAGATTTACCTGAAAATCAAGGCTTGAAATATGAACCGCAACAAGCGCTTTTTGGGGGAAAGGATGGATTGAAATACTATCGTCAATTTTTTCAGGAATTGCAGGAAAGAATCAATCCGCCCGCAACGCTTCGCAAGCTTCGGCTTGCCTGCCCGCCATTGGCTTCGCCCGCCCGCAACGCTTCGCTTGCGAAGCGGGCGTGGCCATCAGGCGATGGCAGGCGGGCGTGGCGGGCGGGGAATCATGAATCAGAAATCATGATAATTGTGGAGATTAATCCCGAGCAAACCACCAGAATAAAAAAAATAATCAAAGATTGTTTTCCATTCGCAAAAATCAAAATAAAAAAAGACCTCAATGGTCTTAATAGAATAGCGCTAATCAAATGAAAAAAGATACTTCCCTTATTCAAGATGAAAAATCCATTGCTTCATTGCTCAATTGTTCTATTGTTAAAAATTGGAACCCTTTTTAAAAATTGGTTATTTATATCAACTCAACCCTGAAACTATTTCTTCTATTTTAATAACTTACTGTCTTCTCTGGTGGCACGACTTCTATCCAGGTAGTACCGGGGTTAAATTCTATTTCTTTGCCTTCATTATCATAAAATCTTGTTCGTTCTTGCCGTGAAGCCTTTTTCCAAATACCTTGGATTACTTCGCCATCGTGGAAAATTAAAGCCTTATCTCCACCAATTGTATGCATACCTAAACGGCCTTTGATATCACCAGGATCTTTGATTTTAGCTACCATATATTGAACAATAACATTTTTTGCTGTAATCTCGGCATCAGAATTTTTATCTAGATGTTTGAATCCGCCATTATAACGCAAATATTGGTTATTTTCACGATCGTATTTCCAAATCACTTGATAGCTAGAAGTGGAAAAATTAATGACAATATCTTGCACATCTGTGGGCCGCGCATTAAGCTTTTTTTCTTTTTTAAAAAGCCAAGGCTGAAAATCACCCTCATTCTTCCATCCTTTTGCCTGCAAGGCTTGTTTAAGGAGTGTTGTTTTAGTAAAAAGGTTATGAGGAGCTAGGGCTGTGGAGCTGCGCCAGAAAAAATTACCATTATACATCTGGTCTAAACCCTTCATTCCATATTCCCGGGCAAGTTTTAGGGCATAAGGATCTCCCCCGCAATGTATATAGACTGCACTAAGTTCACTTGCCCAATCTAAATAATAAACCCGTGCACTACGGACAGGACCGATTTCAGGAATATCCTTATCGTCAGCGAAAAAAGCTAGGAAGCGGGTGATCCCACCTTCAGCAAGCGCTTCATACACTAAATTAGCTTCCGAGAGGCCGGATTGTGGTCTCACTGTGGCCAAATTTTCAATCATTACTCCTATGGGTAATCTATTTGCCTCTTCTTCTGGTACTGGCATACCATCAATTAAACGCGTACCTTTAGGTAAAACATATTTTTGATCTTGCTGGGTATTTTCTTTTTCAGACTTTCCTGTTATCGCTCCTCCCTGCCCTCGAGCTCCTATCAAGAATCCCCGAAAATAAAAAATACTCAAGAAAATGAGTCCTATCAGTAAAAAAGTGGCCGCACCAAAGATAATTTGATGTTTGCGGCTTTTTTTTAATACAACAATAAATTGACGGAAAAAATTTTTTTTATTCATTAATAGAAATTAAATATTATGTTTTTATTTTATCTCCCCTGGTTTTTCTCCCGCTTCAGGAGCTGCAGGTTCACCTTCTTTTTCACCTTCACTAACCCCTCCCTCTTCTTTCTTCATACCCTCTACCTCTTCCACCTTTTCTTCCACCTTTTCTTCTAATTCTTCTAGTTCTTTTTCGGAACGCGGTGGCGTCACAGAAACGATTACATCTTCCGGGTGAGCTAACAGTTCTACATTCTCCGGAATATCTAAATCTTTAACATAAATAACATCATCAAATGTCTTAAGAGAGGATATAGAAACAGGAATAGAATGAGGTAGATCCTGGGGCAAACAGGAAACTTCAACTTCATCTAAATTCTTTACCAAAACACCATCCATATCTTTCACTGCACGTGACACCCCCTTAAATTCTAAGGGTACAGTAGCTATAATCTTTTCTGTCATCTTCACCTTATAAAAATCTACATGCAAAAATTCTTCAGATACGGGATCGCGCTGCACCTCTTTAATCAAAACCTTCTGCGGTTTTTTTTCTTTTTCAATTACAAGATCAATTAAAGAACTCTCTCCTGCTTCTTGAAAAATCTTTTGAAACTGCTTGTAATTAACCATTAAAAAAATATTTTTCACCTTGTGTCCGTAAAGCACTGCTGGTACCATTTCTTCTCGTCGTAGTTTCTTAGGTTTATTTTGAAGATTTCTTAATTTAGCTTGTAAAACTAAATCGGCCATATTTTTAGCTCTATAAAAGAATTAAATTTAAAATTTACCCCTTGAATGAGGCAGAATAATATTTTTAATATGGGATAGATAAAATAACTTATTTTGCTATTTCGCCATTCCAATTTCCCTTTCTTCTACCAGATAATAATCCGCCTGGGGCTGATAATTTTTCATAGACCTCAATCACATCATCACAATTTACTGCCGAACCATCAACAAATCTTTCTAAATCGTTCCCCGTAAAGTCAGTAACCATATAAAGAGAACTGGTACCCAAAGGATTATTTAAAACAATATTGATAATTGAGGAAAGGCAAGAAGGGCAAAGGATATAAAAAAGGTAACGCCCTCTTCTTTCCCGAATTAATCTTATGTTTTCTCCACGGTATACTGCCTGGCAAATAGGACAACGTGGCTTCACTCCCATTCCCTGAATTAAATCGGATTCAGTTTGTGGCATAATATTTTCCCTCCTGAAATTTATTATAGCGCAAAATTACGGTTAGTCAATAAATGTTATTTTTCTCTCCCAAACGCAATCTTACGGTAATTCATATAGATACTTTCTACAAGCCCCAGGCTAATTAAAGAACTAATTAATGCCGAACCGCCATAACTAATAAGAGGCAGCGCAATACCCGCAACAGGAACTAGACCAATGTTCATCCCAATATTAATCATTACCTGAATTAAAATTAAAATGGCTACTCCCGAAGCCAAAAAAACTCCAAATTTATCTAAGGAGAGACGACCTATTTTCAAAATTCTTAAAATTAAAATTGCAAAAAGGACTAGTACAATCAATCCTCCCAAGAAACCAAACTCTTCGGCTGTAACTGCAAAAATAAAATCGGTATGCGCTTCGGGTAGAAACTTTAGTTGACTCTGGGAACCATGCCCCAATCCCTTCCCCCAAATTCCGCCTGAACCAACTGCAATCATTGATTGAATCAAATTATAATTTACACCTAAAGGGTCTGCACGAGGATTAAAGAAAGAAATAATTCTTGATTTCTGATAGGGAGCAAGCAGCAAGAACCAAGAGATTAAACCTATTAGAATAAAAACGGATAAGGCAATCAAAATATACTTTAATTTCAATCCTGCCGCAATGAGCATTCCTAGCCAGACAATAACTAAGATAACGGCTGCTCCTAAATCATGTTCTAGAATAATTAAGCTAACAGGAAGGAGGGTCAGAAATCCCGAGAATAATAAAACTCTCAACTTATTGATATGTTCTTGATGGTCAGCAAGAAACGAAGCGAGGATAATAATTAAGCAAATCTTGGCTATCTCTGATGGCTGAAATTGAAATGGCCCTAAAGAAAACCAACTCCTGCTTCCCCGAATTGTTGATCCCCAAAAGAGAACAGCAATAAGAAGAAGAAGCATTAAAATATAAATAATCAAACGATAATTCTTTAAAAACCGATAATCAATCAAAGCCAGTACTATAAATAAAAAAAGACCAATGCCGGCAGCAATCATTTGGACTTTGATCTTGGCCAGAGTTGCCCCTTCTTCTCCCCAGGTAGCACTATAAATTACCACTACCCCAATAGAAATCAATAAAAATAAAGGAATAAATAACCACCAATCAAAATATTTAAAAAATTGCAAAATTTTCATAAAAAGTTAAAATAGCATCCAAATATCAACCTTAAAACTATATATTTCTATATTTTTCCCCTCCATTACCACCTTCTGGTAAAGGTTCTAAAAAATTGTCGGGGTTATAAATATTAGTTTCTATGAAAATATCTATCCGTTGCATCTTATCTCGGAAATCTTGTGGCCAACGCATTCTAATTTCTCTCTGGGTATTAGCATAAAAATTATTTAAGGTAGTATAATTTACAGCTACGATTGTATCATTTTGACCCCAACACACTACCTTCACTTCAACATCTTTGAAACTATAGTAACCCTGGTTTTGCACAATTGCAAAAAGCTCTAGCTGGTCCGAAGGATTCAAAGAAAGTTCTTTTTTATCTTCCAGAACAGAAAGGGAAGGGGCCGAGAGATCATCGCGAGAAGACCAGCGTTCTGCAGGCATGAGTTTCAATGTTGCCCTCTCCACCTTTACATCCTCTACGGTTATATCAGGGCGAATAATATATTGAGTTTCACTAGGCAAAATATAGCTTGTCCCTGTAACTTCTTTGATGACTTTGTCCTCTGCATCCAAAAGAGAAAATTTATAATCCAAACTTTGCAAACCTAAAGTGGTATTAGGATTTCTAATAATGGCGACTAAATCGTATTTGTTAGCTGAAGGTAATACTTCACAGCGAACAATTTCCAAATCTTTGGCCACTGCAGTCCTCGGTGGAATATTGACAAGGATACTAGGTTCTGACGGCGGGGGGCTGCCAAAATAATTGACCGCCGCAGTGCAGATATAAATTACAATGACGATATTTACACCGATTAAAAACAAAACTGCGGTCAAATCGATTAAACGGCGATGTTTGATATACCATAATGCGAAGCTAATATTGAATTCTCGCATATTTTTGTTTCTTTTTTCTCTAAAACCCACGTCCCAGCTTTATTTTTCTTATGAAAAAATAAAAAGCAATGGGTGATTCCTGTCTTCTAATTTATCATAAAAAGTGATTTGTCGCAAATGACTATATTTAGTATAATAAACAAGTGAGAATGAATAAGCCACATCAATCATAAAATCTCAATGTCTCAAAAAGTTTATAATTGGGATACAGTTTCTGATTATCTGCGGGAAAATACGCAGGCAGGATTGCAATTAGCAATTTTAGAAGCGGACAAAATTTTAATTTCTGTAATTCGCGATTTAAATTACCCTGGCAGAAATGGCGAAGAAAGGTTAATGTTATCCCAAAAATTATTCTCTGATTTTGGTCGAGTTAAAAAAGCCCACCAATTTGCTAAAAGAATCAGAAGAGAAATTGGCTTCTCTCTTACACCACAAACCACAGAAGAAATTCTTGCTGTTTATTACCAGGCTCTCCTAGATATCAAAGAACATAATAATCCCCGCTTTAACTTTTTGAAGAAAATTGTTTTTTATTTCAAGAAAAAAGTTTTGAAAACTAAAAAAATACTAAAAGGGATAGGCATATTTCTGCCCCTTCTTTTGCTTACCGCTCTCTTTCTAGATAAAACTAAAATTGGTAATAAGATAGTAAATACAATACTTGTCATCAACGATTTTATTTTTTCCTGGCTGATTATCTTGATCTTTCTAGCAGGGGGAATTTTGGCGCTGTCTCTAGGTAGTCTTTGGTATTTTAGAACGCGCCATAAAATAGATATGGATATTAAT
>Ga0209609_10001461_pt1 | contig 13649 bp, 13 predicted proteins | sample LakKivw325mmetaG_FD_184136 | JGI IMG/M metagenome (GOLD analysis project Ga0209609, IMG submission 184136) | Anoxic lake water microbial communities from Lake Kivu, Rwanda to study Microbial Dark Matter (Phase II) - Lake Kivu water 325m metaG... | ecosystem: Environmental > Aquatic > Freshwater... | reverse complement strand
CTTCTCTCGTCGCTCTTGATAAAAGACATCAAAGCATCCGTGCCCGCTCCTCCTTCAGACGCCCGCTTCAGAAACCGCCCGGCAGGGCACTGCCAGAGTCAGTCTATCCTTATAGCGGAATTTCAGGAATTTTTCAGTGATTCGCCATGTTGAAATCCTTTTTTACAGCAAGAAAACCTTATATGAGAGCAAAAATCACCTTGATTTTTTATCCGATTGAGTATTTAATTAGCACGGAAAGAACAACAACGGGAGAATGATAAATGAAGATAAGAGAGGTTCCTTTCATTGCCATGGGCGGAGTTTATGAAAAGGACGATGTTGCTGCCGCCATTGGCGTGATTTCCGCGGTTGCCGAACAATCGGGAAGTTTTTTCCCCCTGCCGGAGGAGACGCAGTTCCAGGATATGCTGGCCGAGCATGAGGGCGCGCGCAGGGCGGTGGCGGTCAATTCCTGCGGGACTGCTCTTGACTGCTGCATGATGGCCCTGGGTGTCAAGGAGGGCGACGAGGTCATAACGACGCCCCTGACCTTCGTGTGCACCGCGGGCACAGCGGTTGCAAGGGGAGCAAAGGTTGTCTTTGCCGACATAGACCCTGTCACGATGAACCTTGACCCGGCCGCCGTCATGGAAAAAATCACGCCCCGCACAAAGGCAGTCATACCCGTACATTTCACCGGGCTTGCCTGCGACATAGACGGCTTTGACAGGATAGCGGAAAAGACCGGTATACCGGTCATATACGATGCTGCCCACGCTGTCGGCGCCAGATACAGGGGTAAACCGGTGGGTAACAGGGGAAAGGCGTCCTGTTACAGTTTCCAGAGCAACAAGAACATGACCTGCCTGGGAGAAGGCGGAGCGATTACCACGGACGACGAGATTTTTGCCGAGAAGGTGAGGCAGTTGAAAACCTTCGGTTATGTTTACGGTACATCCCTGGGGGTGGCGAGCATCGGTTTCAACTACCGCATGACGAAAGTCCAGTATGCGGTTGGTATCACGCAGCTGTCCAAGATAGACCGGATATTGAAGATACGTCAGGAGCGGAGGCAGATTGATAGCCATGCGGCCGGACAGGGAACTCGCCGACATTTTCGGCGTGGTTGGCGACCAGTTCTTCATACGCGAAGGATATATAACCATGAATCTTTCCGACATGCGTACCGGGAATATTCATGCGGAAAGCCTTCAGTTTCACGGGGAAGGCGATCTGTACAGGAACAGGCAGGCAGAGGTCATCGCCTGGTTTTCCGGCTCTTGCGGACAGAAAACAGGCTATCCGGCAATCTTTGTCAATGACGCGGGGAAAGGCAAAGCCGCGGCTTTTGCATACGACCTTGCTGCATCCGTCGTTCTTTTCCATCAGGGGTTGAAGGAAAACGCAAGCACGGGATCCAGTCCCGATACGGACGGCGACGCAGCCTACAAGCCGAACGACCTTTTTTACGGATATCTTGATGAAAGACTGAAAAATATTCCTCAGGCTGACATCCACCAGGATATACTTGTAAATCTTATCAAAGAATTTCTGCCTCTGCCTGTTCCGCGCGCATGGCATTTCCCCGATGCCGCACCTGCAGCGGCTTTGATAGATGGAGACAGCGACGGCATGGCAGCGGAGGCCATGGACAGGGTAATGAACATATCCGAAGAGGGAGGAGCAAAATATACCCTCTACATAATGACAAAAGATTTTAATGTCCTGTCCCGGGAGAATATGAAGCGGCTGATGGAAAAGGGACACGATTTCGGTGTCCATTTCTGGGAAGGCAACCGGCTTCCTCCCCCGGATGCGGTGAAAAAGAATATGAGGGTTGAGACTGAAGGATTTCTGGGAAGATATAAATATTCTCCGGTTGCAAGCAGGGGACACTCGGTTATCTGGGTGGGGTGGACAGAGCACGCGGATTTCCTCGTTGAGAACGGAGTGCGTCTTGACTGCAATTTTGCCGCCGGCCCCGGATACCAGGAAGGATATGTGAACGGGAGCGGACTTCCCGTGAAGTTCATTGATGAGAACGGACGCGTTATAGACCTTTACGAGCAGGCGACGATAAGCACCGATGACGGATGGATGTTTGACAAGTGTCTTCTTCCCGCGAAAACGGAGGGAAAAGCGATTGCCGATTCCCTTTGCCAGATAGACGACCTGGCTTTGAAATACCACGGCGTTTACCATCCCTATTTTCACCCGGGCACGGTGCATGAACAGAAAAACAGGCCTTTCAAAACCGATTTCTGGATGGCAACGGTGATAAAGTATGCATCGCATAAGGGAATATATTTTGTAAACGGCAGGGAATGGGTGGAGTTTAACGATGCGAGAAGAAATATCCGTTGTGAGAATCTTTCGTGGGATGAAGAGAAGGGGTCTCTTTCCTTCACAATCTTGAATCCTGCAGGGAAGAAAGGAATAACAATCCTACTGCCTATTTGTTTTGAAGGCAGGCATACCTCGCCGGAACTTGTGGACGGAAAGGTTGAAGCAAAGACTGTTTTTCTTGAAGGGAAAGAGCAACTGGCTCTCGTAGATGACGGGAGTCCGAAAAATAAAATTACGGTCGTATACCGAAGTGCAGGAGGATAATAACGTGGGAACGGAAGCAGAAAACTACAGGTGGATATGCGTCACAGAGAAAGCGGAGTTCAAGCCCCGTGACGGCGCCGGTGCGCTGGTCTTCAATAACAGGATGTGGCTCCTTGGCGGATGGAATCCGAACGATATGGAATACTTCCCGAGGATATGCAACAACGAGGTATGGAGTTCCGAAAACGGACGCGACTGGACTCTGGAAAAGCCCAATACCTTTCACAACAGGGGGAGAACGTTCAACCGGTTTTCTGACTGGGCCGGTAGGCATACAGCTGGATATGTCGTCTACAAGGATAAGATGTGGATTATCGGCGGCGATGCAAACCAGGGGTTCTACCACAATGATGTCTGGAATTCATCCGACGGGAAGGTGTGGAATTATGTCAATAAAGGGAAGCCCGTGCCCTGGGGGCCGAGGTGCCTGCATCATACGCTGGTCTTCAATGACAGGATCTGGGTTATGGGAGGCCAGACCATGCCCCAGTTTGCCGAGGCGGATGAAAAGTTTTACAGCGACGCGTGGTCGACCGACGACGGGATAAACTGGGAAAGAGCCGGTATCAAGGGGCCTTCATGGAAGGAACGCGGCGGCATAGGCGGCAGTATTGTCATGAACGGGAAAATCTGGATTGCCGGAGGCTCCACCTACGCAACGCCCGGGCGTGAAAAGGTTACGTATAACGACGTCTGGGCCTCCTCGGACTGCATAAACTGGGAGCTGGTGCTCGAAAAAGCGCCTTGGAGAGGGCGTTCATACCACGAGGTTGCGGTATTCGACAAAAAGATGTGGGTTATGGAGGGGGCCGTTGATGGCAGGAACAGCAACGACGTCTGGTATTCGTCAGACGGAATAATCTGGCACGAACTGGTCGGGACTCCATGGGCTCCGAGGCACGCTGCAAGCGTTTTTGTTTACGGCGGTGCGCTGTGGATCGTTGCGGGCAACAACATGGTTTCAGACGTATGGAAACTGGTTAAATCCTGAAGAAAGGAGATGGGAAAATGATAGCGTATACCTTTGACGGGGACCTTAAGAAAAACATCAACGAACGGGAGGAGAATTACTGGGAAGTTTATATCCGGGAGATAATGGATCTCATGGGGGTGAAGGGGGATCCCGTATCCCTGAAAGATATGGAATCTCCCGATGTTATGGGCAAATACAGGGTACTGATTATGGGTGCGCAGTCGGGCCAGTGTGTAACCCAGCGCATGAAAAAAACGTTGACTGCATGGGTGGAAAACGGCGGCATGCTTCTGGGTTTTGCCGTTGAAAACCTTGACAACGTATTTGGTATCCAGACACGTTTCAGAAATACGCAGCAGGACGATTACTCTGTTTCTGCGACGTTTGAACTGATACCCCATCCCCTCGTTTATGGTGTCCATCCGCTGATGTTTTATGAAAGCAAACTCATCATCCTTTCAGATTTTCTTTCCGTATCGCTCAACGATGGGATTGAACTCGGCCGCCTGTACGACCCCGACGGAGCTCCACGCATGGAGCCGGCGATAACATGGCGCAGAATCGGAAACGGGTATGCGGGATATTTTGCCTTTGATGCTGCAAAGACTGTATGGCTGCTTCACCAGGGCCGGCCTATAACTTCTGTCAATGGGGAAGGCTATGAAAAGGCCACCAGTCTTCAGGTCATAGGGGAGAGAACCCGCAAGATTTGTTATGCGGATGAGATTGTCTACGTTCTTCAAAATCTCATAGCGCAGGCAGGACACCCTTTCATCTACCAGATTCCGCCGGACGGAGATAAGATTCCGGATGCCCTTCTGTACTGGGGAGGGGATGAGTATTTCGGCCCCGTGGAAAACTCTCTCGTATCTTCGGACTGGATGCGCAGCAAGGGATTGCCTTATCATGTTAACATAGGCATTGAGAGGACTCCGGGAAAGAACGACGGGCATCCCATAACGAAGGAGCAGATGCGACACATAATGGAGGATAACGGGCACGAGGTCTCCCTTTATTACATGCTTTACGAAGACAATAATTATGATATAACTCCTGAAAGAATCAAGCACCAGAGCGATCTGTTCTACAAACGCTTCGGATTCCGGCCTCTCTGCACGCTCCACTACAATACCTCCTGGAAAGGATGGGCAGACCCGGCGAGGTGGATGGCGGAAGCCGGAGGAAAGGCGGACAATTCCTTTTCCAGCCAGCCGTGCCGGCCTTACGACCACCCCATAAGGAACAGTGCTTCGTACGGATTCGGACAGGGAACTGCATATCCTTTTTTCTTCTGGGATGATTACCGGCACGGCAACGAGAGGATTGAATTCATAGAAGAGCCGATTGCATGCTATGAAATCGGGCACAGGACGCTCGGCAGAGCTGTAAAAGACCCGCTGGCATTGATGCCGCAGGATGTTCACCTGCCGCTTGACAGGGCAATAGAATATCACCAGGTAATCAATATGTTTTACCATCAGGTCAGCGTTGCCACGCGTGCCCCGGTACGTGCAGCCATAGAGGAGATACTGAGATACATTGAATACCGTGAGGCAGACGTACTGCACATGGCCAACAACCAGGTTGCGGAGTGGTGGTTTGCACGCTCATCCTCTGAAATAAGGGATATTATTGCAGACCCGGGAGGAGCAACCTTCACGGTTTCCAGCGGCTATCCGGCAGGGCTTATAGTAAAACTCCTGATACCGCAGGGAAAAGTCTGCGATAGTGTCACATCCGGCAAGAAAAATCCTGTCCAGAAAATAAGACACGAATTCGGGTCGGACTGGATATATCTCATGGTTCCGTCCGGGAAACACAGGGTCAGCATCAGTTTCAAGGATAAGCCGTAAAATAGAAGGATAAGCATGGAAGACCTGAAAGTCACGGTGGCTTCACTGCGTTCGGTACTGGCTAATCCACAGGTAAATCTGAGTCTTGTAAAAGAGGCATGCAAATACGCAAGTGATACGGGAGCCAGGCTGCTGGTATTGCCGGAACTGATGCTCACCGGACACGGCGGGCACCAGTCAATGGTTGACAATGCAGAGCCTGTTCCTTCCGGTCCATTAAGCACGGAGATTCTCCGGCTCTCCAGGGAACATTCTCTGTGCATCTGCGTCGGCATAGCGGAAAAAAAGCATAACATGGTTTATAACAGTCATATGGTTGCGGACAGGGGAAAATATCTGGGTTTGCAGAGGAAGATATACCTGTCAGGCGACGAATACTGTTATTTCGGCGCAGGTGAATCCGTGGAGGTTTTTGACATAGGCGAAATCAGGTTCGGCATTGCGCTCTGCTATGACAACCATTTCCCTGAGATTGCCCTGATTCACAGCCTTAACAACGTTGACCTGATACTTGCCCCGCATGCGGCAAGATGCGGCAGGTGGGAGGCAAAACCGACCGAGGAATTTCGCCTGAAGACAATAAGAGACCAGCAGGAAGTCTGGGAGAAAGTCCACAGGGCAAGGGCCTATGACCACAATCTGTATGTCCTTCTCTGCAACGCCGTAGGGTCATCTGCCGGAGGATTGGAAGGGGTTGAGGCGAACCATGCCGGAACGGTCATGGGTATAGACCCTGATGGAGAGGTCTTTCTCAGGACGACGGCGACGGATTTTACAGATGAGATTGTTACAGTGGAGTTGAAAAGCGGGAAGCGGAAGATGAACCATCCTCCCACCCGCAACAGGCGTCTTGACACCGTTGTCCGCCTTCTGCGCAGAAAGCTGGATTGCAGACAGGATTGGAGAGCCTGACTCCCGTTATTACATTCTGGAAGGAAACCGGTCCTCAAGTTCGTAGATGGTGAGCGCGGCTGCTATGACCGAGGCAGTCTCCACCTTCAAAATCCTTTTACCCATGCTTACCGGTACTGCTCCATGTCCTTCTGCCATGGAGATCTCTTCGTCCGTGAAACCGCCCTCGGGCCCCACAAAAATCTTGACATATGCGTCAGTATTCAGACCAGGCAGGTTCCTCATTATCTCTCTCAGGGGGATGATTGCCTTTTCCCAGAAGATCATGGATATGTCAGCTCTTATCCTGACGGCATCCTCAAACCGCAAAAAATCCGTGATCCCGGTTACCACCTGTCTGCCCGCAATCCTGGAAGATTCCGCCGCTATCTTCTCCCAGCGTTCTTTCTTGCCGGTCATCCTTTCTGGATTCAACGAACCTATGACTCTTTCACTCAATAAAGGAGTTATCTTTCTGGCTCCCAACTGTGCGACGTCCCTGACGATGGAGTCCATCTTCCCTCTCTTCGGGATGCTCTGGAAAAGGTGAAGGATGAAGGGTAATTCGGCATCAAAGATTTTTTTTGATTCAAGGATGAATGCTGTGATATGCTCTTTTCCGACGCTGAAAATTTTTATTGAATGTTCAAAACCCGTACCGTCAAATCCTGAGAAAATATCACCTTCTTTCATCCTCAGAAGATTTGCCAGGTAATGAAAGGTATCTCCCCTGACGGATATCACGCCTTTTTCAATACCGCAGTCGCTGCGGTCAAGATAGATTCTTTTCATTGTCCCGGAAGGCAAGAAAACATAACATTCTGATACTACCTGTATTTGCTCAGGTCAAATTCAAACCTGCAGGTATAAAGGTCGGCTGCTTCAGGGTCTATCTTGAAGGTTGCAATGAGCGTGATTTTTGCGTTATCAGGTATCCCCGCTTTGTTGAATCTGACATTGCCTGTTGCCGTCTGTGTGTAGTCCCTGCCCATCTGGCTGTAGGGAGGCATGAACATGTACGCGGGAGTCAAGTCCGTCTTACCGTATCTGAGCAGGAACTTCACGCTCTGGCCGAACTGCGGATATCCTCCAAAAAGGGTTACGTTGAAAGTGATGCTGTTGATATCCTCTTTCAAGACTGCTTTTATTGTCCTGTCATCCACCTTCCTGTCCCTCAATGTCGCCTCTCTGCCGAGGAGTGCAATCCTGAGAAAAGGCGTCATGATGGTTGCATTTCCCCTGCTTTCCCCGAAGCCCAGGTCAACCGTCCAGTCGGATGTGAACTCTGTCGTGGACAACTCGGCATTTCTTGCACCGAGGTCAAGGGCTTCCTGTATCTGCGTTTGCGCTAACGGCAGGGCCACATCTGTCTGTTTTTCCTTCCTGCCGCATCCCGAAGAAAGGAGCAGGATTCCGGCCAGGAAAACACAAAAAAATTTTCTCATCGTTCATTCTCCCGGTTTTTCAACCTCCTAATAATTTATATCTTTGTCACCTTCTTGTCAATAGATTGCTGATTTGACAGGGGGTCTTCAAAATGGTAAAAAAATTATCTGGAAGAATGGAGGTATGAAATGTACAGATGCATGTGCAGGTGCAAGATAAAGGGCGGCAGGGTCACCGACAAGAACCTGGAATATGAAGGAAGCATAACGGTTGACAGGAAGATTCTCAGCCGGGCGGGAATCCTTCCGGGCGAGATGGTGAATGTCCTGAACCTTAACAGCGGAGCCAGAATATCCACGTATGTCATAGAAGGGAAGGAAGATTCCGGTACCCTCTGTCTCAACGGGCCTGCCGCGAGGCACTTTGAAAAAGGCGACGAAATAATCATACTCGGTATCTCCTTTGCCGAGGAATCCGAGATTGTTGAAAAATGGCAGATGAAGATGGTGGAACTTGAAGATAATAACAGGATAAAGTTTGAAAACCGATAGGAAAAAGTTTTTTTTCTGTTTTTCCCTCAGCGTACTGAGCGGAGTTATCCTTTCATTTGCATTCCCTCCTTTTGCAGGATGGCAGATTGCATTCTTTTCCCTGGTACCGCTTCTCTTCTCCGCCTCAGAGAATTCCTGGAAAAATTTCCCGCTGGGAATGACATCCGGCTTCTTCTTCTATTCCATTACGCTTTCCTGGCTGTACAGGGTTGCCGGGCCAGTCTATCTTCTTCTGGCGCTTTACCTTTCGGTTTTCTGGGGAGTATTTCTTTATCTCGCCTTCGCCCTGCCGGAAAAGGGCAGGATATTTTCGGCCGCATTTGTATGGTTCATGCTGGAAATCATAATGTCCAACCTGCTCACGGGTTTTCCATGGATATTACTGGGTTTTTCCCAGTCAGGTGATCCCCGTATTCTGAAGATTGCCGGATACTTCGGGGTGTACGGGATATCATTCCTCATAGTGCTTGCAAATCTTGCCATTTTTTACTCATTCAGGAAAAGATATATCCTTTCATGGCTCATTGCCATTGCTGTTCTTGCCGCGGTCATTTGCCTGCCATCTTTCATCCAGCCTGACAGGGAACAGGATGCTGCGACCTTGAGAGTAATGGTTGTCCAGCCGAACATTGATTCCTCCGAGGCAAGGTCCCCCTATGCAAACCTTGAAGATATTGAAGAAATTACCGTTCAAAATCTGAATGGCATGAAACCGGATGTTGTCATATGGCCCGAGGGCATATTCCATGATGACATCGGGGCAGATGAGGACGTGCTCAACGGTCTCAAGGCACTGACAGCAAAATACGGATTTTCACTTATCATGGGAACATTTACAAGGGCGGATGAAGGTTTATACAACTCGGCGGTCCTGATTGAAGGCGACAGGATACGGGTATACAACAAGACACACCTTGTCCCCTACGGCGAATTCATCCTTGGAGGCAGGTACCGCATCATAAGAGAGACTTTTGAAAGGATAGCGGGCTATGTTCCGCTTACAGAACCGGGCAGGGAGCTGACCGTTTTTGACGTGAAGGGCGGCAGGATAGCGCCCCTCATATGTTTTGAGAACATATTTCCCTTGATAGCGTGTAATTTCATCGGTGAAGAAGCGGACGTATTCGTGACCATCACCAACGACTCATGGTATGGCAGGTCCGCCGGGCCTTATCAGCATTTTGCTCATAACGTCCTGAGGGCGGCGGAGACAGGCAGGTACTTCGTGCAGAGTGCAATGACGGGGATAAGCGGCGTTGTTTCCCCTGAGGGGATTATTGAAGATACCCTGAGGAAAGACGGAGAAGAATTATTTATTGAAGGGGCCCTGTTTTATGATGTGCCCTTGATGAAGGGAAATACGCTCTATTCTACGGTGCGGGATATGCCTCTTTTCATCATGGCGCTCATTTTCACAGGAGCGGTACTATGCAGGAGAAAATAAGGAAGATTGAATCTGTTATCGGCCATCGTTTCAGAAAGAAGGGACTCATTGAACAGGCGCTCACCCACCCTTCCTGCGAAGGCAACGGGTCATACGAAAGACTTGAGTTCCTCGGCGACCTGGTCCTCGATGCCGTGGTTGGTATAAATCTTTTCAGGGAATACCCCTCTGCCGAAGAATCTTTCCTTACCGACCTCAAGGCAGCCTACGTGAACAGAAAGTATCTTCACAATGTTGGCGTTTCCCTGAAACTCCAGAGGTTTATAAGGCACAGGAATTTCGAGATTCCCCGGCTGGATAATTTCGTTGAAGGAATTATAGGAGCCGTATACCTGGACGGCGGCTGGAAGAAGGCGGAAACCTTCATAAGGAGATTCATCCTTTACAGAAAGATGGAACCCATCAGGAACTACAAGAACATTCTCTCCACCCTATCAAAGAGACATTTCAATATGGAGCCCTCATATGCAGTCGTCTCTGAAAAAGGCCTGCCGCACAAAAAGACATATGATGTCAGGGTCAGGATTGCGGGCAAAAAACACGTTGGCAGAGGGACAGGAGGAAACAAGAAAGAAGCAGAGATGCGTGCGGCCGAGGACCTCCTGCGCAAACTTGAGAAATACCGGCATATAAGACACGAACGGCCGCTGAATTCCTGAGTCAGTTATGTGAATGAAGATAACCCGCTATTATTTCTTGTGCACAAAATACTGTTCTACGAGCCCTGCGGCGTTCATCGTTGTCCAGTAAAGAAGCAGCCCTGAAGAAAAGTTGTAAAAGAGGAAGAGAAACATAACCGGCATCATGAAGGTCAGTGCTTTCTGTGAAGGTTCCTGAGGCGTGAGTTTCTGCTGCCAGAAGGAAGTGACCGACATTATCACGGGCAGGAGATTGAGATTAAAGCCGCCTATTTTCATGATCGTATCAGGGAGGGACAGGTCTTTTATCCAGAGCATGAAAGGGGCTCCCCTGAGGATAACGGAACTTCTCAATGCGATGAAAAAACCTATGAATATCGGAAATTGTATCAACATGGGCAGACAGCCGCCGAAGGGATTTATCTTATATTCCCTGTAAAGATTCATCAGTTCCTTCTGCATCTGCTGGGGATTATTCTTATATTTCTTCTGCACGTCCTGGAGGTATGGCCTGAGTTTCTGCATCTCCTTCATGGACCTCAGACTCTTCCTCGTCAGGGGGAAAAAGACTATTTTCACTATCAATGTCAGAAGTATAATGGACCATCCCCAGTTTGGAACTGCCGTGTGTATGTAGGACAGTGCGGTGAAAAGGAATCTTCCCATGGACGCAAAGAAACCTGTGCCGAAAATCTGTTTCTCCGCTATCTCTTTACCCGCGATGAAGTAGTCCGAAGGCCCGGCATAAAAGGAAAATCCGAGTTTCTCGCTGTCCCCTGGCTTGATGTCCATCTTTTCGTACAGGAACCCTATCCTGATACAGGAATCTTCCAGAGTCACGAAGCTTTTTGTACTCCTTTCCGAACGTATGAGAAGAAGTCCGTACCGCTGTTTCAGTGCAATCCAGTCAGTGTTTTCGAAGGTGGAAGATGCCCTTATCCGGGTTATACTGGTTTTCACCATCTTACCGCCGGTACTTATGATTATCTCCGGAGGCGTAAATTGCCTTTCCTTTGCTATCCTCGAGCGCATATTCGCAATGTCTATTCTTCCCGCGCTGACCATGTAATTCTTGAGGGATATGGAATCCTTCCCCCTGTTTGATATGAGCAGGGCGGAACTGAAGGTGTATGAATCGGCAGGTATGTTGATGGTTTTTTCAGTCAGCATGTTACCGGAGTAATCCTGGAAACTTATGACGCTTCCGGTTTTACTGAAGGCATAGGAAGCCGGTACATTTTCTGTATCATCTGCGGCATGGTTCAGCAGTAAATCTGAGTCCTCAAGAATGGGGATGGATGCTTCGTCTTTTCTTGTATATTCTTTCAAACCGATATCTCTTATTATCCCTCCGGCAGTATCAAGTTTTATAATGAACCTGCTGTCTTCGTAAATCTCCTCTTTCCCGCGGATTGTCCTTGAAGCAGGCCTGAACGCAATGGGCTTTTCTTCCGGAGTTTCCTTTGCGGACGAAACAGTCTGTGGAAGAGCCGGCCTCGCCGCATGTGGCGCCTGCCTGGCCTGGTATCTGCCGAAAATGAATATTATTATTCCCGCGAGAACCAGGGCGATTGCCAGCCGCAGTTCCTCCCTCATTTTATCCATTTTTCCAACGGGTCATATCCTCCCCTGTTGAAGGGATGGCATCTGACTATCCTCCTTATGGCTGTAAGGATACCCTTTGCCGGTCCGAGTTGTTCTATCGCTTCTATCGTGAATGCTGAGCAGGAAGGGTAGAACCTGCATCTGTTTCCAAGAAGCGGGGAAATCGTGACCTGGTAGCACCTGATTAAAAAAATCAAAAGTCTTTGCATCTTATCTTCTCCGCCGCATTTTCAAGTTCCCTGACAATCTCGTTTTTCTCACGGCTTAATGCGGATGGCTTTAGAATAAACAGGGAATCCCCGCTCGTGAAGTTCTTTCTCCAGAATTCACGGATAGTCCTTTTCAGATAATTTCTCTTTGAAGGCGTTCCGATCTTGCGCCCTGCTATGAAACCGATCTTATAATTACCAGAGGATTTAAAATATACCCTGAAGGAAGGGGAACCGTATCTTTTTCCCGTTCTTACCAACAGTTGCACCTTTTTTTTCATCAGCAGACAACAAGTCTTTTTCTGCCTTTTCTTCTGCGGTTGCTCAATACTCTTCTTCCGCCCCTGGTGCTCATTCTTGCACGGAATCCGACAGTGCGTTTTTTCCTTAGTTTGTGCGGTTTATAGGTAACCGACATTTGTATTCCTCCCTGCCTGTCATCCCGATTCTTTCTATCGGGACTCAACCACGGTTGTCATTGCGAGCGCTTTTTGCGTGGCAATCCCAACCTTATCTTGAGATTCCCCCACAATGACAGATATTCGTTTAAACAATCAGTATATTACTTTAACCGGAATTTTTCAAATTTCTTTTTTTTCAGGGAGGCCAAAAACCTGCGGTCAGTGAGGTTAAGATGCAGAGGCGTGATTGACACGTAGCCGTTTTTCACCGTTTCAACGTCGCTTCCCTTTTCTCCGTCCACTATCCTGAAAATCCCCTTGAGCCAGAAATAGGAGCTGCCTCTCGGGTCCTTTCGCTCCTCGTACTCCTCTTCAAATCTTGCCTCGCTCTGGTAGGTGAGTTTTATCCCCTTTATTTCGGACAAACGCATATCAGGGACATTGACGTTAAGAATCGTATCCCTGGGCAGGTTGGATTTATCCAGTTTTTTTATTATCTCAATAACTACTGAAGCCGCGGAATCAAAGTTGAAATTCTTGCATCCATCAATTGATGCAGATATGGACGGAATCCCCAGGATAGCTCCCTCGGCGGCGGCTGAAACAGTGCCTGAATAGAGGATGTCCATACCGAGGTTAGAGCAGGGATTGATTCCTGAAACAAGGATGTCCGGCTTGCTTTTGAGTATGGAATTAACGGCTATCTTAACACAGTCAACGGGTGTGCCGTTAACCACGTATGCCTCAAGTCCCTTCTCAACGCGTATATGCCTTATTTTCAGGGGCGCAAAAAGGTTTATCGCATGGGCAACGGCGCTTTTTTCGGTTTCCGGGACAACCACGGCGACATCCCCCGACTTCTTGAGTTGTTTCCACATCGCCCTCAATCCATCAGAGTAAACGCCGTCGTCATTGGTCAGCAGAATCCTCTTCTTCATGTTTCCCCTGCACCCCTTCAAGGTTGGCTTTGAGTGGATTTATCCACCGTAGCTGTTTCTCAAAGCGCAGGTGGAGCAGAGCGGAGTTGAACCGCCAACCCTCGCTTCGCTCTTTAAGGGGAGGGCTGCTCCCCTTAATCTTCCCCTCCGAACCGAAAATCGCAGGGG
>Ga0209609_10001458_pt1 | contig 13656 bp, 12 predicted proteins | sample LakKivw325mmetaG_FD_184136 | JGI IMG/M metagenome (GOLD analysis project Ga0209609, IMG submission 184136) | Anoxic lake water microbial communities from Lake Kivu, Rwanda to study Microbial Dark Matter (Phase II) - Lake Kivu water 325m metaG... | ecosystem: Environmental > Aquatic > Freshwater... | reverse complement strand
CCTCGGCATGCGCTACATGACCATCACCTGGAATAACAGCACCAGCTGGGCGGTCAGCGCCGCAGATGAAGCGGCTGGGAAACCTGGTGGGTTGACCGATTTTGGACGTCAGGTCATTCGAACCCTGGATTCGCTGGGAGTCGTCATTGACGTCTCCCACGTCGGAATACAGACCATCCACGATATTCTAGCAGTCACAGACCATCCGATCATTGCCAGCCATTCTGGGGCACGCAGTTTGTATAATCATTATCGCAATTTATGGGACACCGAAATTCGGGCGATAGCCGCTTCCGGAGGGGTGATTGGCATCGTCTTTTACCCCCCCTTTCTGAAGGGAAATTCCGCCACGATCAATGATGTGGTCAATCATATCAATTATATCGTCAATCTCGTCGGAGTCGAACATGTCGCGTTAGGCTCCGACTTCGACGGTATCGGCAAGGTAGTTCAGGGACTTGAAGACACCTCCAAGTTTCCCGCATTGACGAACGCTTTGCTGACTGCCGGTTACAGTGAAGCGGAAGTCCTGAAAATTCTGGGTGGTAATTTCCTGCGAGTATTCCAGCAGATATGCGGCACTCCCGGCGTCTAATTCTTCAATGACCATTTTCCGTAAACTCTCCTGGAAAATCGCTGTTCTAACCGGTCTGCTGGTGCTTTTTGTGGCCGGCGCTATTACTTTTCCGATTTACTGGCAGACGCGTCAGGCGCTGGAACAGCAATTAAATGAACGCCTTCAGCAAAACATGCATCTGCTGGCTGCACAAGTCGACCGCCAAGACATCGCTTTTCTGCTTAAATTCGCCCAGTCACAGCATACCCGTCAGCGGATTGATACATTCCTGACGAAGAATTTGACGCGTTTCGGGGCGCAAGCGCTGTACCTGTTATCTCCCGACCATATGCTTATCGCCGTCGCCGGTAATCGGCTGAGTGCCTTACAATCCTGCCTGGTTAACAAACAGATCATTGAGCAAACAATTCAGGGTCGGATTGGCACATCCCCGTTGTTTGCAGACGAAAACAAAGTCTTTTACAAATCCGCTTTCGCTCCGTTGAAGGTGGATGATTCAACTACTTGCGTCATCGGGATGGACGCCAGCGCTGGTTTTTTAAAAATCACCGTCCAACTGCAACGCCAAATTATTACCGTGACCGTGTTAACCGTATTTGTCAGTATGCTGATCGCGTTGTTTTTCGCGAAAAGTCTGTCCCGACCGGTAGAAAAATTAACCCATTATGCCTTTGCGATCGGACGCGGCGATTACCAGACGGATTTACCGATCCGACGTCAGGATGAGATCGGTTTCTTAGGCCGTACAATGCAGAAAATGCGATCGGAAATTCTGCGTCGGGAAAAAGAAAACAAGCAACTATTAGCTTCGGTGGCCCATGAAATTCGCAACCCGCTCGCCGGTCTGAAAATCAATACGGAACTGCTCGAGGAATCCGGACATCTAACTTCCGAAATGCAAAAATGCGTCCTCGCCATTAGCCGGGAAGTGAAACGCCTGTCGCAAGTAATCGATTCATTTCTGGCCTACGCCCGACCCATTGAAGCCACCCTCGAACTGACCGATCTGCGGGCACTGCTTACTGATTCAATCACGTCCGTTCAGCGGGATTTCCCGACGCACAATTTTTCCATTCAGGGAGCGGGTCAGAAACAGGTCAACCCCGGCAAACTGCGGCATTGTTTCGATAATTTGCTGAAGAACGCCGCGGAAGCAGCGCTGGCAAATACGCCCATTGAAATCGAACTCAATACACTGCCGACCAGAGTCCAAATCACCTTTACTAACTACGGTCCTGCAATTCCTGCCGCAGTACAGGCTCAGCTTTTTGAGGCTTTTTTCAGTACCAAAGAGAATGGGGTTGGACTGGGATTAGCTATTACCAAGTCCATCGTCGAGCAACACGGGGGCCGCATTTACCTGCAACGCTCCGATGATAGCGGCACGGTATTTGTCATCGAATTACCCGGAACCACATCATGATCAGTAAGAATCAATTTCACATTCTTATCGTTGAGGACAATCAGTCCATGCGGGAAGGCTTGCTGACTTCCCTACAAAAAGAAGGGTACACCGTCCAGGCCGCCATTGACGGGCAGGAAGCCTGGGAATTGATCAACCATACTGGGTATCACTTGGTCATCACGGACTTACGCATGCCCCGTCTCGACGGATTGGAGTTGTTCCGCCGAATCAATCGCAGTAGTTATAAAACCGACGTCATTCTGATTACAGCTTATGCAACGGTTGAGGTGGCGGTCGCCGCCATGAAAGAAGGCGCCGAGGATTTTATTACCAAGCCGTTCGCCCTTGCTGAATTGCGGCTAAAAGTCGATCAAGCTTTCGAAAAATGGCGCACCCGCTCAGTCATTGCTGAAACCCAGGCCGATCCCGAACTACTGATCGGTAATTCAGCGGCGATTCAGCAAATTCGGGAACTGATCGCCCGCACCACCCGGAGTGACAGTCCCGTCCTGATCACCGGTGAAAGCGGCACGGGCAAGGAAGTGGTGGCCCGTCTGATTCATGCAGGCAGTTCCCGGAATGCTGGCCCTTTCATCGCTGTTAATTGCGGCGCCTTATCCGAGAGTCTCCTGGAAAGCGAGCTGTTTGGTCATGAAAAAGGCGCTTTCACCGGAGCCATTAAAATGCACGTCGGAAAATTTGAACAGAGTCATCGGGGAACTCTTTTTTTAGATGAAATCGGGGACATGTCACCTAACCTGCAGGTCAAACTGTTACGTGTCCTGCAAACCCATCAATTCCCCCGCGTGGGCGGCGAAAAGCAAATCACCAGCGATTTCAGGTTGATCTGCGCCACCAACAAAGATTTGACAATGGCCATCAAGGACGGGCAATTTCGCTCCGAACTTTATTATCGGATTAATGTCATCCCCATTCACCTGCCGCCCTTACGCGAACGTGCCACCGACATTCCCCTACTGGTAAATTCGATATTAGCACACAAGGCCGCCCACCTGAAACGTCCGGCGCCGCAAATCGAAAAAAACGTCTTGCGCAAACTGATGGCTTATTCCTGGCCGGGAAATATTCGTGAATTGGAAAATTTTCTGGAACGCTCGCTGATTTTTATCGAGGGCGATACCATCAGCGATGAAATTTTCGGATTGACGAATATTATCGCAACCAATGCATCCTCCACTCTTACGACCGACGATCTGACCGCACAATTGTATAAAATCGAACGCGAATTAATCGTGAATGCTCTACGGGATTGTCATGGGATCAAACAGCACGCCGCCGATCTGCTGAAAATCAAAGCCAGCACGCTGTATTACAAAATGGATAAGTATAAAATCACCAAAGATGAATATGCCTGAGCGAACATACAATTTGCGGATGATCGGGGCGCTTCTGGTTCTGACTGCAACCATTTGCGCCGCATCGGGCAGTGACCACGACAGCTTGAAGATTTATCAGGATCGTTTCGATCAATATTTTCAGAACATGCAATCTCTCGAGCAGGAACATAAAAAACTGACTGGTCTGATTAAGGAACTGGACGTTCAAATTCAGCAAATTGAATCGCTTTCGTCACCCAGCTGGTTGGCAAAACGAAAACTGGCGCGTTTGACAGCCCAAAAAGCCCGGAATAGTAAACAACTTCTCAGCCTGTTTGACCATTTGGTAGTCGTCAAACGCGACACCGACCAGGCATTTCACCAGTTTTACACTTACCTGAGTCACACAGTAGATAAAGGAATTAAAACCCTCAATTACGAAAAAAATCCCGCCTCTCGCCGACAGGCACTTCAAGAACTGCTCGAGACTCTCGAAACACGCGAGCGTTTACTGACTTCCTGGTCGGCTTTCACGGGTATTCCGGACGACATTTTACCTGCCAGAGAAAATCTAGTGGCGGTGGTAAAAAATTCCAGCCTGAACAATAGCGTCAAAGACGATGTGTTGAATTTGCTACACGAAAAAATCACCCAAATTGATCAATTAATGCGGGTCGCTCAGACCGAATCCCAGTTGCGGCGGCGCCTGATGCGTTTTTCGACCGAAATTGCGACTTTGACTGGCGATGTGAACCTGCAAACCACCGGCGGCACAATCACAAACGCCGGCAAAAGTCCCGCAACCGACGTTTGGAGTAATTTCACTAACCGAACACCGGAAGCCCTTAACACGGTGGCTTATAAAAATTTTAATAACATCCTTCCCGGTAGTCAAACCAAACCGCAATACGCCGAACTGGATTACATCGCCCTGATTCAAAAAATTCCTACCGACGACTTACCGCGCTATGTCGCCGAGCTGGAAAAAATCCGACGCTACTACATCGCGCAGGAAGAGCAATTAAAAAACCTTCGCTAAGGAGTTCCATCACTCCTATCCGTCCGCTTTCCCGTCATATTATCCGCTCATTTAACCCCATTGCCTTGTTTGTATGCGTCATGCTGTTTCCGTTTACCAGACCAGCCGTGTTGGCAGCCATTAGCGGATACTTGAAGATTGAACCGACTTACGAAAGCAATGTTTTCGAAACGACCGATTCGGTGCAAGCAGACGCCGTGCTTCCCATGTGGCTCGGAGTGCACAATCAGGGGTTCTTCAACAAATTAAAATACCGCTGGGATTTCACGGGCAGTTTAGCCCCTTACTATCATCACTCGGGAGAAAATAAAACTTCGTTCAGCTACCATCCCTCCTTACAATGGGAAATCATGCCGCGCTGCATGGTCGGAACCGAGCTGGATTGCTTCGGTAAATTCTGGTATCGGGAAAAGCGCGGCTATTTCCTCAGTCACCTCAACGTTTATGTGCGGTACCAGCGCGGGAACAATTTGGTCGGTTTTGGCTATTCCACTGGCGCCGACCGATTTGCAGTCCGCAGCCATTTTAATAACAATCTGTCGGGCTTTTTCATCGAAACTGCCCTGGTACCGGTCGCTGCCGTTTCCATTATCAATACCTTTGCCCTCAGGAAGGTGTTTTACCCCGAGCGACGGGTGGCATCTTACTCTTTGATTGATTCGTTGATTGATGATTTCCAATGTGATCGCATGCTTATTTTCCATCAGGGCTTCGAGTTCCGCAGTGGCAGTCTGACCGGGATAAATCTCAAAATAATTAAAAATATATCAAACAATTCGCTGGCCGATTTCACCCAGGTTGGATTAGATTGGTATCACAGCCGTCGTTACCGAAATTTCTATTTGAATGTCCTGCTGGAAATATCTTTAAAAAAATACTCGGAGAAGCTCAAGTATATTGACCTGCGCTATAATCCTGATCCGGAACAAAATATCCAGAACCAACTTGCATTAGGCTGGGAATATCCGTTGACCAGCGATTTGGCAGTCACCGGAAAGTGCGGTGTTATGCGCAGTGAAACCCAATATAGTGCTCGCTACTACTGGAAAAGTTTGTTCGCCCTCGGCGTGCAAAAAACGTTTGACTGAGTTCCGAATTTCTGAGGTTGGCCTCAGATTTCTGAAGCTTGCTTTGTTTCTCCCCTGTATTGCTTCCGTCGGAAAGCAAGCTGGAACGGTATTTGTCTTATCTGTCTACAGCATTGAGGAGTACTATTTGAAATGTGCAAAAATTTTAGGTTGGCATCAATTCACCGTCTTCTGCAGATCTCGTTTACAGCACTGAGTCTGATCCTGCTTTGGTCAGCCTGTCGCAATCCGCTGGCGTCTCCCCCAACCCTCGCAAATGAGACAAGTTTCCGGATTAAATATGGGCAAATCCGCCGGCATTTACCGACTGGACTGAGTGTAGAATTTAGGGACGTTATTTCCGAAGGACGTTGTCCCCGGGGTGTCGTTTGCTGTTGGGAAGGTATGGCAGAAATCCAGATTCACGTTGAGACCGCGGATGCCCAACGGGCTCTGCTTACTCTGCCCATATATGGTTACGTGGGTGTAGACGATTCCGCTCGCCATTTAGGCGTAGAAGCTCTCGGCTACAACTTTAAGCTAATCAACTTGGATCCTTACCCTGACATTAACCGCGAAAATGACCCGACAGAAGCCGTCGCAACCATTCAAATACAAAAAGTTACGGAGGCTGATCATGCGTCGTAAGCTTTGTTTTTCACTTCTTATTCTGTCGATTTGCACGAGTATGCTATTCGGCGCCAAACCTGTTCCGAAAAAACTGCTATGCAGTAATTGCCGGACCGAAAACCTTATCAATAGCAAATATTGCAGTCAATGCGGCGAATCTTTAGAGGATGAATACGCGGCATTTCTCGCCGCCGAAAACGCCAAGGTTATCCGTCTGGCTGACTTTCTCGAAGAGCGCGTCGATCCGCCCCGCCTTTTCAATATTCCGACTGCCCGTGTGCTGAGTTCCAAGGACATCAGCCTGACGGGCGGGGGTGCATTCGGCGTGGCCGCTACGCATTCCTTCTTAGGCAATCTCGGTATCGGTCTGGGCAACGTAGCCGAAGTCGAATTTAGCTCCGTCAATCTGATGAATAATATCGCGCGGGGCACGCCATCAGTTGCGACTTCTTCCTTCAAGATAAAACTGATACCGGAACGTTTTTTGGGCATTCCGTTTTTCCCGATGCTGGCTGTAGCTTTGCGCAGTTCTTCCAGCTGGAAAAACATCCAGAGTGATATGGAGGCTCTTGCCAATTCCAAGCCAATTCAGGCCAATAGTATCTATAATATCAACTACGCCACGCGTCTGACCGTTTTGTACGGCGTGACTACGGTGCCGCTCGGACCAATTAACCTGCACGCCGGCTTAAGCCTGACCGATATCCGCATCAAGGATACCGACATCTTCTCCTGGGATGCGAAATACGAGCTCCACGAATCGCAGGAAAAACAAAAGAACCTGGTTGGAGGTTTTGCCGGACTGGATATATCAGCCAATCCCCAAACCAAGATCATGGTCGAGGTGGAAACCTTCTCGAATTGGGAGTATATCGCCGCCAAGAATATGGTCGAGGCACTCAGCAACTTCCGCGGTGTAGCGGGCATTCGCTTCTTCTTTACCAAGTGGTTATCGGTTGATACCGGCGTATGGTACCAGAGCAATTACCAGGGTATCGCTGATTCGCAAATCAAACTCGGTTTAAATATTTACATACCGGGGCGCAGTATTGACAATCTGCCCGGAAAAATTGTAAAATCGATCAACCGCGCACCGTAGGAGCACTCTTTGCGTTACTCGATTCCTTTAACCTTATGCCTGACTCTCATGAGCCTGATTGCCAGCTGCGAAAAAAATCCAACCGATGGAAGCAACCCGGAACCTTTGCGCGAGTTGACCGCCGTTGAAAAGCAGCTTACCCAAGTTGATAATACGTTCGGCCTGCAACTCTTCCGGCAACTGGTCGCCCTTAACCCTTCTGCGAATATTTTCATATCCCCTCTGAGCGTCGCGCTGGCATTAGGAATGGCGTACAACGGTTCGGACGGCACAACCCGTGAAGCCATGCGCTCGACTCTCCAGTACGGTAATCTGGATGATCTCGCCATCAATGAAGCCTATCGGACTCTGAGCGATTTACTTCGTACTGCCGATTCCAAAGTCCAATTCGAAATCGCGAACTCGATCTGGTATCGCACCGGATTCAGCGTGTTAGAGACCTTTATCAATCTCAACCGGACCTATTTTGATGCGGAAGTCAGCGAGTTAAATTTCAGTCTGCCGAACGCGGCAGATATTATTAACGACTGGGTCAAGACCAAGACTCATGACAAAATTCCCGACATCATTCAGCCCCCGATCGACCAGCGGACGGTCATGTACCTGATCAATGCGATTTACTTCAAAGCCATCTGGACCAATGCGTTCGATCCGGATGAGACCGTGGATGATGTTTTTTACCAATCGAATGGCTCTACGTCGGCTTGTCGTATGATGCGCCACCGGTGCGAGCATGGTTATTACCAAACAGAAAAATTTACGGCGGTCGACCTGGCTTATGGGGACGCCGGTTTCAGTCTTACCGCCATCCTGCCCGCTAATGGAATAAACCTCGATTCGTTAATCGCGCAACTCACTGCTCTGGCGTGGAGTTCCATGACCGCCAACTTTGTGCAGACCGATATGAATTTATTCCTGCCAAAGTTCAAACTATCTTACCGCGAGATTCTTAATAACGTGCTGTGTTCGCTGGGAATGGGTGTCGCTTTTGCACCCGGCACGGCGAACTTTCACAAAATCAATCCAAATGCAGATTTGTTCATTAGCGCGGTACTTCATAAGTCTTTTATTGACGTCAACGAGGAAGGTACTGAAGCCGCCGCCGTTACAGCAATCGTTTTGGGTGTAACATCCAATACCGGAGATCCGATGCCGGTTACGGTTGTCTTTAACCGTCCATTCATCTTTGCCATTCGTGAGCGATACTCCGGCACAATTTTATTCATCGGCAAAATCACCGAACCTATTATTGAAGAATAATCCGATATGAAGAAATCTATTGTTCTCTTTTTTTCCGTTTTGTTACTATCGGTCTGCACTGAGAAAGACACCCCAGAAACGGAAAAAGCGACTGATGAGGATATTGGAATTCCAGTCTATTTCTTTTCCTTTGAAACCGACCGCGATACGACGGGCTGGCAGGGCACGCTATCTCCCGACCAGTTCGAATGGCGCGACGATGCTCCTTACGGAGCAAGAGTCCTGCGTTTATCCGGCGGTTGTATTATGCCAACCGCCTATTTCACCGATCAATTTCAATGCTCTTCCGGCTTTTACCGGCTGGGTGGTTGGCTGAAGGTAGCCTGGGGATCAGGTATCAGCGTCAACCTGAATCGTGTCAGCAGTAGTTACTACCCGGATTTGCACATCAGTTCTCAGGATACCTGCTGGCGCTATTGCATCAGTGATACGGCCGTCTGGATTGAACAAGGTGAACCGATTATTCTGGAATTACATGCCGGAGGGTATGTCTCGACCGGCGGTTTATTCGATGGTATAGGAATTTACAAAGTAGAGGAATAAAATGACAAAACGAGCGATCTTTTTACTACTAACAACTGCGCTGCTACGAGGGCTTTTTGCAGAAGTGCCTGCCCCCTATTCGCGCATCCCGGACATCGAGTACTTTCTGCAACCATTTAACCTGCGCACCGTGGAAATGGCGATTTTTTCCGCCGATGCGAGTAATATGATTAGAAGTAAATTTGGCAACCTGAACTGGAATCCAGCCTACCTTGCCGCGCAAAATCAGCGCACGATCTACCTGGATTTCAATTTAACCAACCCGACTTCGACCGAAACGGATTTGACCATCCCTTTGGATTACCCTTATTTAAATAGAGCGCAAAATGCCGCTGATTTCTTCGTTCCCCGTTGGTATACAACCACCCAGGTTAAGACTATTAATACCGAACCATTGTATAACTTCGCCATCATCCTGCCGGTTTCATCCCGGCTGACAATTGGGGCAACCAACCGCTCGATTTTTGATTACGGCGCTTACCGTAACCCGATCTGGTGGCAAAATTACGGCTGGCGCAATGCCGAAGCAGACGCTTATGCCAATATCCCCGGTTTGACGCCCTCCCGCTTAGAGGTCGACGACAATCAACAGCAGCTTTTCACCAACCATACAGAAGTCAATCTTGCTTATCGGTTTTCCGAACAGTTCGATCTCGGTTTACGATTAGGGAATTTGCTCAGTCGCCATTCCGGACATCTGATTGACGACGAATTCGGCACCTATGCGCATTCCTCTTTTGCGAATTACAACAAGGAAAAACTAACCATCACCGGTGATCATTACGAAGTTGGTTTAGGAATCATTTACCATGAAAATGAACGCAATACATGGGGACTATTTGCAGGAATCCTGACCGGAGATAGCCGGGAAGAACAGTCCTCACTGGATACTGCCGCTAACTGGTCAGAAACGGCCACCAATCCCGCCTATTACTACCGCGGCAAATCGCACCTCTCAGCGAACGAAAACTTCAGCGATGAAGGCCAGCGTCCTTACCTGAAATTAATGTACACCCGGAAATTCGGGCAAAATATATACCTTGATGCCAAGTTTGCTTATTCACAGACTTTACATGATTTCACTTCGAATACCAGTTCCAGCGATACTTCTTCCAGTGACCACACCTACGATACATGGAACAGCGCTACCAGTAGTTATTATTTTCAACGTTTGCAGCTGCAAAGTGTCCGGGATTACACCCTGAACGGCAGTGGTACCGACGACAACCGGAACTGGCAGGCGATGGTGACTCTAACCTATGCTCCCGGTGACGACTGGGAATTTTTCAGTGGCCTGCAATGCGCCCATTATCGATTTTCTAAGAAAATTAGTGAAAGTGATATCCTTAGGGATGTTTCTTATTATGAGTATACCTACTACGATCCCAAAACCAGCCAGTATCTGGATTCCCACCGAAAAAATTATGACTACCAATATCAGTACGATACATGGCGAATGATCGTACCATTCGGAATAGCGTTTAAAACGCCTGGCAAACTGCGCCTGATACTCGGTTCTGAACTCTGCCTCGAGTTGCATGAGGAATCGTCCGAGGGAGAAATTCTGTTTCCGGAAGTCATTTCCCGCTATTGGTACAACCAGGCGGTGCTGGTCGATGACGTTGAACATAATCGTTACGAAAAATATACCGCCAAGCCACCCCGTTCCTTTCAGCGCACCACGACTATCCGGGTGGGAGCCGCCCTGCGTCATCCTTCCGGCGTGACCTTCTACCTTCGACCAGGAGGTGAACTTTTTACAACGACAAGCTGGACGCTCGGTCTCGCTTTCGATTGGTAAGCATTACTGCCTAAATGCGGCAGGTGCTGCAGATTAATTGCTTAAATAATACCTGCAATCAGAAAGCCGGCGTTTCCGTTCCAGCCGATATGCATTTGGCAGATAGGGAATTTTTTCGTTAAAATCGGAGGTAATGCGAATTATTCTAACCTTTCTGAAAATAATGTTGTTTATCGTGCTGGGCGGTGTATGTGTACTGACTGGACTGTACATTGCGGCGCCCGATGGTAGCGAATATCTGACGAAAAACCCGACGACTACGGCATTGATGGAAAGGCGCAATGACGAGTACAAAAAAAAATCTGAAAAATTCGAAACACTCTGGCAGTGGGTGCCGCTCCGTGCAGTATCTCCCCATTTGCTCCGCGCCGTCATTCTTGCTGAAGACGCGCGTTTTTATCAACACACCGGTTATGATCTCGAAGCCCTTCGCTATGCCTGGGAAAAAAATCTCAAGCGTAAAAAGTACGCTGTCGGAGGTTCGACAATTACCCAGCAACTGGCGAAAAATTTGTACCTTTCTCCGAAGAAATCCATCCTGCGGAAAGTTCGAGAATTCATCATCGCCATTAAAATGGAGCGCCAGCTCCCCAAACGCCGGATCCTTGAGCTCTACGTCAATGTCATTGAGCTGGGTCGGGGAATTTATGGCGTCGAGGCTGGTTCTCGACACTATTTCGGAAAATCAGCCACGTACCTGACCCTCACTGAAGCCAGCCGTTTAGCCGCGATCATTCCTAGTCCCCGTCGGCACTCTCCTTACGACGGCAGTCGCTTCACCGAAACACGCCATGCTCATCTGCTCCGCTGGTTGTACAAAACCGGCAATATTGACTCATCGAGTTTCCAAAACTTACTTCTGACAGATTCCGGCGACATTTATGCACTGCTCGACTCAGTCGTTGTAGATTCATTGCGCGATCAACTACTTAATAACAGTGAACATAACGAGGAAACTGTCGAAAGCGAAAGCGATTTTTATCTCCCGGATGACCAGTCAAAGGCCAGCTTCCCGGCTGTGACAGATACTATGAAATAGGAACAAATTATGGTTTATGGTAAAAAATTTTAAAATTATCTTTTTTTATTTATAAAATCGTTGGTAATTTCACGCTTGAAGTCTATGGGTAGACGAGGAATGAATAAAAAATTAGCAATAAGGAGTAAGCAATGAAGAAGCTAGTGGTACTGCTGATGGTTGCCAGCCTGGCTCTCCTGGTTGTATCATGCCAGAAGAAAGTCAAAGAGGAAACCCCGGCACCCGTCGATAGCACGGCCGTTGTTGATACAACCAAAGCCGCCTAATTCGTCGGACATAGCATCGAAGGATTAAGTAAATGCCCCAGTTTCAGCTGGGGCGTTTGCTTTATAGGTTTTAAAAACTATAGCGCAGTTTTATATAGGTATTGTCGTTGCGATCAAATTGCCCGAAGAGGGTATCATTGGCACCACCTAACCAATCTATCCCCCAACTCAGGGTAAAATTATCGGAAAAACTCCACTCCACCAACCAACGTGTCAGATAGGACTTGTCGTCAATATTATAGAGCGTCAATAAAAGTGGACTGACCGTCTCATTAAAAAATCTTCCCCGCAACATTACCGAGGCCATATTCCTGATTTCATCGTCATAAATCCCGGCTTCGTAATCGAGAATCCGTTCATGAATCGCCTGCCCCGATAAGTCAATGGTGGAAGTCAATTGATAATCCACGCCGAGCATACCCTGTAGAAATGGTTTTTTTACCAGCATTCCGGAAGTTTGATACTGGGGATCTTGGGTGTCGTAATAGCGTCGCGGAAAATAGCCCCCTTCACCCCGGATCACCCAGACATTGACCGGACGCGCAAAGCTCAGCCCATAAAAGCGCAACCAGGGATGTTCTGGTTGGAGATTAATCGCCTCAGGTCCACTGGCACCGATTACCATGTTCTTATAAAAAACCGGACGATCTTCTCTAATCCGTAACCAGATCAGCGACAAATCCGTTCCCAGCACAAAAGTGTTAAATTTCAAACCGATTTCAGTCGCTTCTAAGGTACAACGAGGCAGTACATCCTCCCGATAGATCAACGGTATGTTGTAGGAAATGACCGTTTGATTGGGCAAGGGAACCGTAACTTCAAACGAATCGGGCCGAGCAAAAGCCCAATCACCCTCGAAGTTGAGTTTGGTAGGCTGAAACTCCGGAATGAAAACCGCCTCGAGTGAGTTATTGGCGTGGTGAAAATTCAACTTCAGGCTGTGTGTGGCGATGCGAATATCATCAAAATCCTGGAGTAAAAAGTAGGACAGATCGAGCGGATTGACGATGTCGTTGATGAAATAGCCATCCGTTTTGCCCCAGACAATCTGTTGTTTGCCGAAGCGTACGTCCAACCATTGGCTATAAATATCCAGATAAGCTTCCCGCAAATTTACCCTGGTCGGCGCTCCGGTAGCGACCTCATTTAGCACGTCCAGAGACGCAAATCCATAAACCCGATCGCCCGCAAATTCTGGATTCAGGCGCAGGCGGGAGCGCATCAACATCGCATCATGCGGTTTGGTCAATCGCACGGCATTTTGGCCCGCTACATATCCGTGAAATTCCACCTGCGCGATTAAAATCAGCGGCAGACACCAGACCAGCAATCCACTCAGATACACCGTCCGCTTCATTGCACTTTCCCCCGTTCCAGCGTAGCAGTGGTGAATATTTCGTCTTTTAACGGAACGTTATTCCGGCATTCGGTGATCGTGAGCCGGGTCTGGTGATTCTCGCTGAAATTTTTCATCAACAGGTCGAATGCCATCCAGATACCGTTGACATTGCGAACATCGTCGGCCTGCAGGACTTTGATCAATGTTCCGCTTTTATTATAGAACTCCACCTTGAACGCGACCCATTTCTCGGG
>Ga0209609_10001455_pt1 | contig 13668 bp, 11 predicted proteins | sample LakKivw325mmetaG_FD_184136 | JGI IMG/M metagenome (GOLD analysis project Ga0209609, IMG submission 184136) | Anoxic lake water microbial communities from Lake Kivu, Rwanda to study Microbial Dark Matter (Phase II) - Lake Kivu water 325m metaG... | ecosystem: Environmental > Aquatic > Freshwater... | reverse complement strand
TGGTCTCGTCCACTACATTAGTGACACCGTGGACTGAGGATGAGTTTTAAGCCAGGCCTGATAGTATTCGGCCGGCGTCTGGTAATCAAGCGATTGGTGGGGCCGGATCGTGTTATAGGTCCTGTCCCAGGCTTCAAGTTGCGTGTTAAGGTCCTCCATGTTGAGGGCGATATCTTCAACTTCGTAAAACTCGACCCGATGGGTCTTGTTGGCGCTCTCCACATAGCCCTGCAGCTTCGGAGTCCGAGGCGGGATGATAAAGAGGCGAATCCCCCTGGTGCGGCAGGCCTCTTCGAAGTGCTTTTTAAACTCCGAGCCCCCATCGATCTGGATGGCCCGGACCGGGAAAGGGAACTTGCGTTCCATGTATTCCAGGAACAGGGCCGCGGCGAAGCTTGTGGCGTTCCAATAGGCTTGAGAGACATCCCAGCGGGAGATCAGGTCCCGCGAGCTGAACTGCCAGCGCCGGCCGCAGCCCTGGAGGTGGATCTGCAGGGTATCGACCTGGATGAGGTCTCCCGGAGCGGTGACCCGATATCCTTCAGGCTTACGGATGGCATAACGGGGCCGGCGCCGACGCTTCCGGGCCTCCTTGGCTTGGCGGACGTTGACCGGCTCGACCAGGACCCCTCGGTCCTTGAGTCGCTTCATCACCCGGCCCACAGTCGAGGTCGAGACCCGGATCCCTTCCCTCCTCAAGAGGACCACCAGCTTGTCCTTCCCCCAACGGGGATACTTGTTCCTGAGCTCAAGGATCCGATCCTGGATCCGAGCCGGCGTCAGGGGCTGCCGGACACGCCGGGGCCGCCGGCTCTCGGCCTCCAGGGTCGTCAGATCCTCGGGATCAAACCGGTTCTTCCAGCGGTAGAAGGTCTGAGCGGAGATATCAAAGTGGCGGCAGGTCAGCCGGGCGTTGCCGTACCGGCCATAGTGATCCATCCAGCGCAAACGCTTGGCCCCTTCCGGGGAGATCGTCCCCTGGCGGACAAGGTCCCTGAGATACTCCGACCCAGGGATGAGAGAGCCGTAGGTCCTCGTGGGCTTCAGGTACATAGTGACTCCTATAGTAGCCCAAAGGTGTCACCTATGTATCTGAACGAGCCCAATATCGTCTACGATCTCTATCCCGGCCTTCCGGCGCGGCAGATCCAGGCCGCAGTCGAGGCCTTGAAGACGAGGACCGGCGAGGCGGTCGACGTGCTCCCCTTCCCCGACCTCATCGACGCGAACCAGATCACCCTGGCCTCGGGCAACCCAGCCCTGCAGCAGCTCGTGGCGGCCCACAAGGTCAGCCTGACGCCGCTCAGCCCGGCCCGCTCCGACGACGCCTGGTTCCGGATGACGGTCGATCTCCCCGTCGACGATTGGGCCGCCTTCACGGTGTTCATGAAGACCGGGGACCTCGGCACCTGGGACTTCGGGATCAAGACTGGCGCGAGCGCCGGGACCGCCGAGAAGGCGTCCTTCCGGCTCTCCGGCGACCTCCTGGAGACGATGGGCGGGCCCGTTTCGGCCTCTCTCAAGTCCTTTGACGCGGCGAGCGGGGGCTATGAGGTCGTCCTGAACAACTACGGCCTCGACGCCCTCTCGGTCGGCGGGCTCAGGTTCACGGGGGAAGGCGGCGGGAGGGACGTCTGCGACGTCTGGCTCGATGACGCCCAAGCCGCGCTTGCCGGCATCGGCTCGGCCTCGTCCTTCGACCAGCAGAGCGGGATGAGTGGGGCGGTCACGGCGACGGTCAAGGCCGCGGCCGCGCCGGCCGTCAAGGCGTTCCTCGACGCGGGCCGGTATCCGAGCCTGGCCGTCTCCCTGGCCTCCGACATGGTCGGACCGTCCCAAGCGCCGGAGGCCGCCGGCGGCACCGACCCGGACATCCTGTTCAGCTTCCTGCGCTCGCTCTGCTACCAATTCGTCGGCAGCTCCGAGATCGTCCAGGTCCCGGTGGCCCCGGCCGAGATCAGCCAATGGTCCGATTATGCGGGCGGTCTCGCCGTTCTCCGGTTCCAGGGCTATGTGTATACGAAGGAGCTCGACCTGGCCGGCCGGAACACCGTCGAGATGAGGCGGCTTCCCCGCGAGGGCGCCTACGCGTTCTCGGGCAAGCCGGGCGACGCCGACGTGCTGGAGCTCCGGACGGTCTTCACCAGGAAGGACGGGACCGTCGTCTATCTCCCGGCCGCGGCCGAAGGCGAGACGAAGTGGATGACGGGCGACGTCAGCGGCGTCGTCCTCGACATGACCCTGGCCCAGCCGGTCAAGAAATAGGCCTCTCTAAAGGTCCCCGAGCCGCGCCGATTCCTCCTGCCGCCGCCGCCTCTGGCGCGACAGGATCTCGGCGAACCGCGGCATGGGCCTCAGCCGGTCATAGAAGCGGTTCCTCTGGTTCGCCAGGTAGAGATAGGGATAGGTGTTGCTGACCAGCCGGGAGAAGCCGGTTTCGATGGTCGACTCGATCAAGTCCACGGTCTCGTCCAGATCGCCCAGCGACGCGTAGACCATGGTCTCGATGTAGTGGCGCAGGACCGTGGCCCGGGCCGGCCTGGCCAAGGCGTCCTCGGCCGCCTCACGGTCTCCCCGGGCGGCCCAGATCAGGGCCCGGTTGAACGCGACGTCGCCGCCGCCCCGGGCCAGCGCGGCCGCGACGGAGAGCTCGGCCTCCGCCTCGGCGAGGTCCCCGGTGTGGATCAGCAGCCGGGCCTGCATACAGCGGAGATAGGCGCTTGTCGGTTCGCGCAGCAAAGCCTTCTTGACGTCGACCAGGGCCGCTTCGTATTCCCCCGTCCACTCGCAGCCAATGGCCCTGAGCCAGAGGGCCCTCGAGCCGGCCTTGGGATCGTCGAGGACCCGCGTGAACCGGCGGACGGCCCGGTCCAGGTGTCCGAGCCCTAGCAGAAATTCGCCGATTTCCAGATCGACGACGGCATCGTGAGGCTCGATCTTGTCGGCCCGGACGAACGACTCGCAAGCCCCGTCAAAATCTCCGGGGAAATAGCGGCTCCAACCGACGCCGACGTTCGCTTCGGCCGAGTCCGGCGCGAGCTCGCAGGCCCGGCTGTAGCTCAGGGCCATTTTCTTGAGCCGCTCCGGGTTCATGCCCCGGAACGAATAGTCCCAGCGATAAGCATCGCCCAAGCCCAGAGAGGCCAGGGGACTGCCCGGGTCTTCGTCCCGGACCTTCTCGAATAGACCGACCGCGACGGCCAGCTCGGCGGGATGGCGCGTCATAATAAACCGCTCAATGGCCATCCGGCCGGCCCAATAGGCCTTGTTGGCGACGGCCGAACGGCTGATCGCCGGCGTGTCGGGGATCGGCGCCAGGCTTTCGAGGGTCGGCCGGGGGGCGGCCGGCGCGCCCGGCGCCTCCCGGGGCTCCGTTTCGCGTAGGATGCGCTCGAGCCAATCGTCGAGCTCGGCTTTGAAGGCGTAGACGCGGGCCTTGGGCGTCTCCTCAAAGCGGTGGATCGGAAGCCCGTGAAGGACCTCCCATTTCTGGCAGGTCCGGGGCGTCCGTTCGAGATAGGCGGAGATCTCCTTCCACGAGTCCAACCGATCTCCGCGGCCGGCCATAGAGCCCGGATATCCTCCCGAACCCGTATTATGCGAGGACGGACCGGACCCTGTCAATCGCGGGCGGCTTGATCAGGGATTCCTTAACGGCTTTTCAGGAAAAGTTCAGTAGGGAACTTTGCCCCGGTATGGTATCGTAGAAACGAGGATCCCGACGATTACGGATATGGAAGCAACAGTCGAGCGACGCGGACTTGGGCGAGACCCGAGAGAAGGATAAGCCGTGGCCTTGATAGGATCCACCCTGCTGATCCTCGTCGTCCTTTCGTTCGTCCTGACCATCATCCAGACCGTCAACCTGCGTGTCTTCTTGAAGAAAGGCCGGCCGGTCCCGTCCCTCCGGCGCTATCCCCCTGTTTCCATCATCAAGCCGCTCAAGGGCGCGGACGCCCGGCTCGTCGAGAATCTGGAATCGTTTTGCGCCATCGATTATCCCGATTACGAGCTGATCCTGGCGGTCGCCGACCCCCGGGACCCGGTCCTGCCGCTGGTCCGCCAATTCCTCGATCGGCACGGCCGGGAAAAGGTCAAGCTGGTGGTCGACCCGACGGAGATCGGCCTCAATCCCCAGATCAACAACCTGAATAACGGCTACCGGGCCGCCGCCGGGGAGATCGTCGTCTTCACCGATTCCGACACGCGGGCGACGCCCGACTACATCCGCCGGCTGATCGGGCCGCTCGAGGATGCCGGCATAGGCCTGACTTCGGGTCTGGCCGTGTATCGGGGGGCCCGGGGTTTCTGGTCCTGGGCCAAGAGCGTGACCTACAATACCTCGGTCCCGCTCTATAACGCGCTGTGGTGCCGATTCTGGCCGGTCACTGTGGGCGCGGCCATGGCCGTCCCGCGACGGGTCCTGGAGAAGATCGGCGGGCTCCAGCCCATCGCCGACCGGCTCACGACCGACCAGGAACTGGGAAAGCTCGTCGCCAGGCAGGGGTACGGGATCAGGCTTGTTCCCCTGCTCATCGCCATGGACGAGGACTACGCGCCCTTCCGTTTCCACGCCAGCCAAACGATCCGGTGGATGGTCGCGATCAAATCGTCTTCCCCCATCGGCTATCATTTCATTCCTTTTGCCAACACGGCTTTCCTCGGCGGCTTGTTCTGGCTCCTCGCTCCCGCGAACCCGTTCCATATCGCCGTCCTCCTCGGCGCCGCCGTCTCCCGGACGCTGACCCCGCTCGTCTTGAACAGGCCCTTGATCGAAGACCCCCGGATCGGCCGCCATGCCTGGATGGCCGTGCCGATGGATTTCGTATTCATCTCCCTTTGGTTCGTGGGCCATTGGCGCCGCCGGATCACTTGGCGGGGAACAGAATACGCCGTCCGGAAGGGCAAGATGGTCCCTGTGGAGGACGCCTCCGATGAAGGCCCTGTTCCGGCCTGAGCTTCCGCCCGGCGGACCGGTCGCAAAGGACGCCATCGCCCTGACCTTCGATGACGGTCCCTGTCCGACGGCCACCCCGGAAGTGCTCGACCTTCTCGGGGGCCGAGGCGCGGTGGCGACCTTCTTCATGATCGGCGAGCGCGTCCGTCGGTCGCCCGACCTGGCCCGGCGCGTCCTTCGCGAAGGGCATCAGGTCGCGAACCACTCGGACCGGCACGCCGCCTTCCGATCCCTGGTCCCGGCGGTCTGTCTCCGCGAGGCCGAGAAGGCCCAAAGGTCGTTCGAGTCCGTCCTCGGGGTCGCCCCGCGGTTCTATCGTCCGCCGAAGGGACTGCTCGACCCATGGGCCGTTCGGGCGCTCCGGAGGGCGGGCTATGACGTGGCCACATGGTCGTTGATGCCGGGCGATTATTTTCTCTGGCATACGCCGGCCGGGATCAGGCGCCGGTTGGAAGGCGTCAAACCCGGCGACATCGTCGTCCTTCACGACGGCTTGGGCTTGCGGCCGGAGCCCGACCGGCGGAGGATGTTGCGCATGCTGCCGGGGTGGCTCCGGGAGATCGCGGACAAAGGCCTTCGCCCGGTCGCGCTCGCCGAGCTTCTCGGAAGGCCGGCCTACTTCCCGGCGGGTCCCGGTCCGAAGGGAAGCTGACCGGCACCGATGGTCAACCTGACCCTTGGCCTCATCATCGCCGTCGTGGCCGGGCTCATGTTCGCCGCCGGCACGATCCTGCAAAAGAAGGGGGCCTCGGCCCTGCCCCCGATCGAAAGCCAAACCGGGCGGCAGAACGTCAGGAACTTCCTGTCCAATGGAACGTGGCTTCTCGGGATCGTCCTGACCACGGCCCAATGGTACGTCTCGCTGTTGGCCATGCCGTTGCTGCCCCTGTCTCTTTTCAGCTCTCTGATGGGCCTGAACTTGATCATCCTCGTCGTCTTTTCCCGTACGACCCTTAAGGAATCCGTGAGACGGTCCGAGATCGCCGGGGTCGCGGCCGTCATCGTCGGGACGGCGGCGCTGGGTTTCAGAGCCCACCGGCTGGAAGCCCGGATCTCCCTCGCCGAGATGACCGCGTTCTTCTCGCGCCCCCGGGCGCTCGCCTACACGCTGCTCCTGCTCACAGGCGTCATCGCGGCCCTCGTCTATGGCCGGGCCCGGCAACGGGTCCGCGGCGACGTCGTCTACGGGCTGGCCGCGGGTTTCCTCCTGGCCCTGGGACAGATCTACAGCAAGGCCTTCATGAGCGGATTCGGCGGCCCGGGCCTGGCCGCGGCGGCCCGGACGCTGAGCTGGTGGAGCTTCCTCCTCCTTCTGGCGATCGGCAACCTGGGGAACATGGTCGCCATCCAATTCGGCTTTCAGAAAGGGAAGGCCGTCGTCGCCGCCTCGCTGGCCCAGGTCGTGGGCGCGGCGGGCGGGATCCTGGGAGGCGTGGTCATCCTCGGCGAATGGAGCGGCCTTGGCTCGGCCATGATAGCCCTGAAGGTCGCCGCCGTCGTTGCCGTCCTTGCGGGCGTTGTGCTTTTGTCCCGCTCGAGCGAAGCGCTCGTCTTCCGGAAACGGTCTTAGGGCTTTCCCGGACCGGCTTGGCCGGGCGAGCCGCGCGGATGGCCGAGACAGATCAGGAGCGGGAGCCGTCGGGCAAAAAGCGCCGGATCCAGGCTTCGCCGCGTTCGACGAGCCCATCGTGGTCGGGCGGGGGCGGATGGGAGCCCATCAGGTCCAGGGTGTGACGCCGCAGAAGGGCGTCGGCCTTGGGCTCCCCCTTCGCCTGCCAGGCCTCCAGGCTCAGACGCGGAAAGACGGGGCTCCCGAAGGCCGCTTCCCGAAAATGCCGGAGCGTGAGCCCGGCCGTGAGGAAGGAGCCCCCCGGCCCGGCCGCGGCGATCTCACCGAGCCCCATGCTCTCGTCGTCGAGGACGAAGCCTCCGGCGAACCGGCGGGCCTGCCGGATGACGTGGTCGGCATAGACCGCGGCGGTCGGAGAGAAGGCCAACGAATCGAAATTGCCGCCGACGAACGGCGCCAGGCCGGCGAGGCCGAGGCAGGAGGTCAGATGATTCATCCAGAAGAGGTCCGCGGCCAGGAGGTCGGCCCCCCAGCCCGCCCCGCTCCCGGACGTGCCGCAATGCGGCAGCCGGTAGTGGGCCATCATCTCGGCGCAGGCCAGGTTCAGGAGCATGGTCTCGGGCCCGTAGTAGCTGGCCGCCGTGGCCATGTCGAAACCGGCGGGCAGGATGCCGAGGATGACCGGCGTCCCTTCTTTCATGAGCTGCGACAGGACCAGCCCAGCGAGGAGCTCGGCATTGAGAAGGGCCAGAGTCCCGGCCGGCGTGATGGGGGTCGTCGCCCCGGCCATGCCGTAGTTCGAGTAGATGATCGGCAGGCCGCGGGCGATCGAGGCGGCCATCTTGTCGCTCGTCGCGGCGTTGATGACGAGCGGCGAGATGGGATTGAAATAGGGAACGACGAAGGGACGGCCGGCGGCGTTCCCGCAGAGGGCCTCGAGCAGATCGAGGGCGGGCTCGAACGCTTCGGGCTCGGAAACGAGCAGGACGAGCGGTTTGGTGGTATTGGCCGCCATTTCCAGCGTCGCATAAAGATCGGCGGCGGCCGGCGGCAGGTCCCGGGGCACGCCGATGGTCGAGACGCAATCGTAAGCCGGCAGGGCGTCGCCGAGGCGGGTGCACGCGGCCATGTGGGCCCGGGTGAAGGGGACGGCGGAGTCCGTGACCGGGTCCTGATAATAGAGGTTCGTGACGCCGATGCCGAAGCGCGTCCCTTCGCCGCCCGGTCCGAGGGTGAATGCCGGCTCGCCGGTGCGGCGATGGACGGCGATCTCCCGCGGCGCCGCCCGGAGGGCCCAGGCCACGATCTCGGGGGGGATGCGCACCGGGGCATCGCTCCCGGAAGACATCCCGGCCTTGGTCAGGAGGGCCCGCGTGTTCGGCGAATCGACGCGGACGCCCGTCGCCGCCAAGATCTCGAGCGACCGGGCATGGACCTCGTCGATCTGGTCAGGGGAGAGAACGGTCAAGCGTGGAATGACCCGGCTCATGGAGTGCCTCCGTCCGGCGCCGGCCTTAGCGCCCGCCGCGTCCCAGGAGCTCGATCTTTTGGAGGACGAGCCCGTAGTGGCCGCCGGGCGGGTTGACGCCGATCTTCATCCCATTCCAGTCCGCGGCGAAGTTGGTCGAATAGAGAAGCCACATCGTCCGGCCGTCGGCGGCGATGAACTTGGACGGCGCGTTGACGAAATAGGCCTGCTCGCCGAAATCCTTCATGTAGGTGACGAGCCGCCAGGGCCCGGTGAGCGCATCCGCTTCGAGGACATAGGTGCTCATCTTGGCGCAGGTGTTCCCGCCATCGGTGACGAACATCAGGTATTTCTTGAGCGGAGCGTCGTAGGTCACCGTCACGCAGCCCATGGCGTTGTTCCATTCGAGGAGAGGCCGGATCTTGCCGAGATCGCTCGTCCACACCGGCTTCCCCTGGGCGTCGCGGCCGCCGTAGAACTCATACTTCGAGGCATCGTTGATCGTCTCGGGGGACGGCGTCACGCGGACGAGATAGACCTGGTCGCCGGTGATCCAGCTCGCGTTCCAAAAGCGCCACTTCGGGTCGGCCGGTTCGGCGCCGTGAGCCACAAGATAGGCCTTGCCGTCGGGGGAATACCGCATGTCTTTGCCGAAGTCGACGAAATGAGGCGAACCGATGCGGACGGGGTAGCCGTTGATCCCGGTCTCGCCGAACAAGGGTTTGGCCGGCGCGCGCGGCGTTTCCGCCCACGAGCGCCCGAGATCCGTCGAGACGCGGAACCCGACGAAGGGGCCCAGCCAGGGCCAATTCACGGTGATCGGGCCGTAGGGAGCCGCCCCCGCCGGATCCAGGCAATACGTCCCGTAGTACCAAACGCCCTTGTAGACCAGGCTGCCGCAGGGATAGCGGCCGTGGTAAGGCAGCGCCGACGAGAGGTGCGTGCCCAGGCTATACACTTTGAGGTCCAGCGGATCGCCGCCTTCGATGACCGCCTGCCCCGTTCTGGCGAACTCGCCGTTCCCTTCTCCGGAGCTGCTGCCCTCCATCGAGCCGTCGAGGCGCCAGCAGGCGCCGTCGGTCCACGGCGAATAGAGCTTGTCGTCCGCGGCCCACGACGGATACCATGTGTCGCCGTAGTGGAAGCCGCTCTTGATGCCCAGGAAGCGGATCCCCGTCAGCTCCCGGGACCGCTCGAAGGGGCAATCTCCGGGCGTCTCCGACTTCCAGGTGAACGGCTCGAACTTCAGGATCTCGGGCTTGGGCTGGCCGAACGCGTCGAATGGGGGGATCGTCAGAAAGGCCAGGATCAACACGCCCAGCGCGGGGGTCCGGGTGCTCATCGGTGGACTCCTTTCCGCCGGCCGATCAGTCCTCGATCTCCTCGAAGATGCCCGTCTTCCTGTTCTTGCGGACCCTGTTCCAAGGCAGGGCCCGGCCGTTCATGGCCACGTAGACGCCGTGCGGCAGGACCTGGACAAAGGCCATGGCCGCGCCGAGGTTGAATAGGCCGTCCGAGGAGCCGAACTTGTAGGGCACCATGGCCCCGGTGAGGACGACGGTCTTGTCCAGGTTCGCCTGCCCGAGGAGCCGGGCGGTGACCTCCATCCGGTCGGTGCCGTGGGTGATGACGATGCGCTCGCGCGGCGAGCTGCGGCAGTTCTCGAGGATGTTGGCCCGGTCGGCGTCGGACATGTCGAGCGAATCGACCATCATCAGGGTCCGGACCTCGACCTTGACGCAGGACCGCGCCAGCCGGAGCATTTCCGGCACGTGCGAGTCATGAAAGAAGAGATTGCCGGCGAGCTCGTCGTACGCCTTGTCGAACGTGCCGCCGGTGACGAGGATGCGGATGGTGCTCATGGGTTCTTCCCCATGTTCGCGATCAATGCGCCGCCCCTAGGACCGGGTGGCGCGCCGCCGCGAGGTTGACGATACGGCTGCCCATCGCCCCGTACGAATAGCCGAGCTCGGCCGCGGCGTAGGTCATGGACGTCTGGGGGTTGATGTCCGGATTCGGATTGACGTCGATGACATAGAACACGCCGTCGCGGCGGCGCAGGTCGATCCGGCCGTAATCCCGGCAGCCGATGGCCCGGTACGTCTCCAGGACGATCCGTTCGAGGTCGTCCCGCGCGGCGGGATCCAGCTCGGCCGGGACGCGCAGCTCGATCGTCTCGTAGAGGCGCGAGCCGGGCACGTACTTGGCCTCATACGTGAAGAGGCGGTCGCGGATGTCGGTCAGGCCGACGTAGTCCATCTCGGCCGCGGGCAAGACCGTGACGGTCCCGTTCCCCCAGGCCGCGACGTGGAATTCGCGCCCGTCGATGAACTCCTCGACGAGCGCCGGCTGGCGATGGCGCTCCAGGACGTAGGCGACGCGGCTCTCGAGCTCGGCCGGGCTCATGACGACGGACTCGGGCGATATGCCGATGCTGCAGTGCTCGTGGGCGGCTTTGACGATGGCCGGGAAGGTCTCCCAGCCGTCCGCGCGCGCGGCCTCGAAGACGCCCCAGGGAGGGGTCGCCAGCTCCCTCGCGTCAAGGATGCTCTTGATCCGAGGCTTGTCCTGGGCCAGGGAGAGGACCTCCGACGGGGCGCCCGTGAAGACGAAGCCCATCGCCTCCAGCACCGCGGCGACCTCGGGCTCGCTGCGGGACAGCCCGGGGATCTCCTCGCACCAATTGAAGACGATGTGGTCGCGCGGATCGAAGGGCGCAAGCCTCGCCCGGAGCCGCTCGTCCTCGATCGGCAGCAGGTCGACGGGATGTCCGAGGCCGGCGAGCGCCTCGCCGAGCGCCGCGACGTCGGCGCCGGCTTCGCGCATTTCCGCTTCGGTCCAATCGGGGTTCGTATTGTGAAGCAGGATAACCGGAAGGTCGTGAGGGCGGCGATCGATCATGATCCGCCCATAGGTTAACACAAACGCCGCGCGGGTTTCAGCGAAAATCCCGAAAAAGTTCTTTGGCCGCGGTCCTCGACGGCCGAACTCGCCGGTGTCCGGCGCGACGTATTCCGAAAGTCCCCGAAACCGCTCCTTGACATCGGGAGTTTTCAAGGCCTATCATTCAAGTCGTCAGACGGGGAAGAACCGTTTTTCGGATCCGTTCGGGGGAACGCCATCATGGCCACGGAGGAGAGAAGACTCCTCGAATCCTGGAAGGAGATCGCCGCCTACCTTCAGCGGTCCGAGAAGACCTGCCGGCGGTTCGAGGTTTCGCTCGGCCTGCCCGTGCATCGACTAGACGGCACGCCGAAGGCCAGGATCTTCGCCTACTCCGACGAGATCGACGCCTGGCTTCGGGACAAGCTGAACCACGCGCAGCTGGAGGCCGCCGCCGCGGCCGAGAAGGAAGTCGAGGGCAAAGCGCGCGGCCGGCGGCGAATGCGGGCGATCCTCATCCTCGGCGCCACGGCCCCCGCCGCCCTGGCCGTCACGGCCGTTCTCCTCTGGCATCCCTTTTCGCCGGCTCCCGGGCCGATCCTGCCGCGCAACCCTTCCCTGGCCGTCCTTCCCTTCGACAATCCCGCCAAGGACGCCGGTCTCGAGCCCTGGCGGACGGGGCTGGCCGATCTCGTTATCACCGATCTCGTCCAATCCCGGTATGTCAATGTGGTCCGCATCACCGAGCTCACCCGCAGGCTCATCGAGCTCAAGCTCGGCGAGATCGAGCGCTTCTCGGACGAAGACCTCCGGGCCATCGCCGACAAAACGCGCGTCGACTTTATCGCGACGGGACGCCTCGTCCGAGAAAAAGGGGCGATCGCCGTCGCCGTCGAGGTCCGCGATCCACGCACAACGAAGGCCGCGGGATCCTTCCGGACCGGCTACGGCCAGGAGCTGGGAGTCTTTGCCGCGGCCGACCGTATCGCCCGGGGGATCAAGACCGCCGTCGGGCTATCGCGGCGGCATGTCGCTCGGGATATCGATCGCGACGCGGCCCGCGTCTCGACGGCATCGCCGCCGGCCTTCATCCTCTACAGCCAAGGATACCGGCTGGCCGGCATCGCCAATTACACGGCCAGTATTCAACTTCTCCAGCGGGCGGTCGGGCTGGATCCCAAATTCGCCTTGGCCTATCGATACTTGTACAGGGCGTGCCAGAACGTTGGCCGGGCCGGCGAAGCAAAGACCTATCTCCAGAAAGCGCGCGATCTTTCCGGCCGGCTGCCCGAAAGGGAGAGAGACGAACTCGAGCTCGAGTTTTACAGGTGGTACGCCGAAGACCCGGCCGGGGAGCGAGCCGCCCTGGAGCGGATCAATCGTGTTTACCCTCAGGACCGACTGCCCAGCCGCGACCTCCTTAGCCTCTACGTCCGCCTCGAGGATTGGGACAAGGCCCTGGCCGTCGCCGAAGCGTCCTGGCCCACCAACAAGTCGGACATCTGCCAGCTGTTGGCGATCTGCTATATCAACCAGGGCTGGGGCGAAAAGGCGGTCGCCGTGTTGAGCGAGGGCATCAAAGCCAGTCCGGATCCCATCGCGGCGATCCTGAAGAGGGACCGGGCTTGGTACTATCTGCAGATGGACAAGGTCGACGAAGCGCTGGCCGAGGCTGAACGGTGGCTGGCCCAAGACCCGAACGAGCCCGAGGGGCTATTGGCGGCAGGCCGGATCCGTCTTTTCAACAAGGACTTTCCGGCTGCCCGCCGGCTGTTCGAGCGAGTCCTCGAACAGGACGACCCATGGTGCCAACTAGATGCCCTGGCCAGCACGAGGGACATGCTCCTGATGCAGGGACGGATCGAGGCAGCCAAGAAACCCCTCCAGAGGGGGCTGGAGATCGCTCAAAGTGTCAGCGGCGATCGAGCCCGGCGGATCCAACCGAAAGTGGCCGGGATCCACAAGGAGTTGTCCTATCTCCTCGAGCTCGAGGGCGATCTGAATGGGGCTTTGAAGGAGATCGATGAGGCGATCGGCCTTTCACCCGGCCAGCCGCAGATCGCCCATCTCGCACAAAAAGCGGTCATCCTCCTGGAGATGGACAGGCTCGAGGGTTTTGCCAAACTGGCCGAGGAGATCAAGGGAGACGTCGAGCGCAGCCAGAGGCCTCGGCAGATGAGGGCTTATCACTATCTCCTCGGGCGTCAGGCGCTCAAAGAAGGGGACCCGCGGAAGGCCATCGACCATCTTTGGCGGGCAGTCGACCTTGTCTCCGTCCCCGGATCGTTCATCGACGGGGCCGACCCGGAATATTTCTATTATTTAGCCGAAGCGATGCGCGTCGGGGGGCCAGGGGTTCCGGACCTCATGTACGAAAAGGTCACGCGTCCCAGCGTTAATCGGACCTACAAGGGCGACTTGTACGCGATGAGCCTCTACCGGCTGGCCAAATCGCAGGACGGCTGGGCCGGGAGATCCCTCACCGCTCGATCCATAAAAACCGAGCTGGCCAAGGCGGCGGAATATTACCGTCAATTCCTGGCCCTTTGGGGCGGGGCGGACGCCATGTTCGCTCCCGTGGTTGAGGACGCCAGGGCCCGCCTGGCCGCCATCGAGAAGCAGCTGGCGTCATTCTAGATCCCCTATCGGGTCTTCTTCGGATTCGGTCATAATCGGTCAAAATACGTTATCCCCCAATGACGTCTTGACAGGACGTCGGAGATGGCCGACCTGAGAAGATGGAAGTCCGTATTTTGATCGGCCAAGCGGCCGGGTCAGCGGCAAATGCCG
>Ga0209609_10001453_pt1 | contig 13672 bp, 6 predicted proteins | sample LakKivw325mmetaG_FD_184136 | JGI IMG/M metagenome (GOLD analysis project Ga0209609, IMG submission 184136) | Anoxic lake water microbial communities from Lake Kivu, Rwanda to study Microbial Dark Matter (Phase II) - Lake Kivu water 325m metaG... | ecosystem: Environmental > Aquatic > Freshwater... | reverse complement strand
TGCCATGGCCAGCACGCCCGGAACCGGAAATAAAAACGGTTTCCTTGGATGAAATATCCATGAGCGATCCCTTCGTTTTTCCTGATCAAGAAACCAGGACGTATTATCTGACAGGCACAGGCGGTCGATTATACAAAAGCAAAGATCTGAAAATGTGGACGGGCCCTTACAAGATTATCGATCTCACAGGCACCTGGATGGACAGCCTTTGGGTTGCTGCCGCCGAAATACACCAATTTGGGGATAAATATTATTTGGCCGGTACATGGAGCGATCACACTACATTGATTGAAGCGGTCCCGCGCCGGTATAACGTGCCTTTGAACCAAACCATGCTGTTGGTATCCGATTCTCCTGAAGGACTTTACAAACCGTTGGTGCAGGAGTATGATTTTTATCTCGGTCCCGGAGACTGGGATATTATCGATGGAACCATCTATCAAGAGCATGATATAACCTACATGGTTTTCGTTCACGAGTGGACGCAGCTCATTGACGGTACTATGGCGTACATGCCGCTTTCCAAGGATCTAACCCATCGTACTGCCGAGCCAACCACGATTTTCCGTGCCAGTGAAGCGGTATGGTCCAAAGAGATGAACAGCATTGGCGAAGCCACCTTTGGCATGAAGATGCCCGGCTGGGTAACCGATGGCCCGCAATTGTTCCGCACACAGACGGGCAAGCTCGGGATGCTCTGGTCGAGCTGGGGCGAACACCGGTATGCGCAGGGGATCGCTTATTCCGAATCAGGAAGCATCAAAGGCCCCTGGGTTCAGGAACCGGAAGCTTTCAAGGGAGACAATTCCGGGCATGGCATGTTGTTTACAACCTTTGAAGGAAAACGGTTATTCATCATCCATCATGCTGAGGAGAGAGGTCCTCGCAAACCGCAACTTTATGAGGTTGATGATTCCGGCGATAAATTGATTCTCGGGTCGAGGTATAATCCATGATCATGCATATGTTATCTCTTTGGAATCAGGCGAGGCCTTTATGTATGAAAAAGAGTTTTCTATGGGTCACCCTTTCGATATTTTTATCGACGGGTCTGGTTGCGCAAAATTTATTGTCGCCAATTTGGAAAATCAGTTTCGCGGATACATCCGAAACGAACCTGAACCAGATCGACCCGGCCAATTGGAAGGATGTCAATCTGCTCTTATCCTGGGAACGGCAGGATTATTTCTGGCTTGATGGGAATGGCTGTATCGTCAATGATTTTTCTGTACCGGCTGGATTCGCCGGCTCACAATTCACCCTTACGATGAGTTTGCAATGTGATGTCAAAAGTATCTATGTCAACGGGAAATGGATCGGTGGGAAGTTGCCCAATCAATTTTGGTCCAACCGGGGAGCCAAGACCGAATTTACTCTTCCTGATGACTGCCTGTTGGTTGGGAAACAAAATCGAATTGCAGTCTTTGTCTCGAATCTTTCCTACACGGGTGGAATCAGTTACAATGTTTGCAGCATCACCCCAACCAGGACAACATCAAAATCAGAAATCGAAATTGTTATCCCGGCTCAAGATCATCTTTATTTGGCCGAGCATGCGAATTCGTTCACGATCCGATACAATGCCGAACAAAAAGGTAGCATCACGCTGTCAATTGGCAATGATTTTCATCAGTCATTTGTTCAAAACGAATATCAGGTTAAAAAAGGAAAAGGGCAGATTCAATTCGATTTTGGGGATGTGATCACCGAACCGGGATTTTATGAGTGCATCGTGATCATGAACGACGGCGGGTATTCTTCGGATGTTGCCTGGTTTGCGCTGTCGCCCGAAAAAATTGAATGCGGGAACAACACGGTTCCCCGGTTTAAAGCCTATTGGGATGAAACATTGGCCGAGTTAGGTCAAGTGCAACCAGAATTCAAGCTGATCAAAACGAACAATTTGTGCTCGGACAGCCGTGACGGTTACATTGCGGAAATGAGATCGTTTGGCGGACTGATAATTCGCGGATACTATTTCGTTCCGAAAACACCGGGACGACATGCCGCTGTTCTGCACGTGCCGGGTTACGGACAAGGCTATCAGGATCGCAGGGCTTTTCTGGAAAACCGCGACGATGTGATCGAACTGGCTTTGTGCGTCCGTGGTCACGGGATTAGCGCCGATGTGTTCAATCCCGGGTTCGGTGTTCCCGGAGTTTGGGGATACAAACTTTGCAGCGAAACCGAGATCGCCTACCGGGCCATTTATATGGATTGCGTCCGGGCGGTGGAATTTTTGCTGAGCCGTCCCGAAGTCGATGGCTCCAGAATCGGTGTGATGGGCGGCAGTCAGGGCGGCGGACTCACGCTGGCAACTGCCGGATTGTGCAGCGATCACATTAAGGCCTGTTCATACTTCGATCCCGGTCCCTGTGATCCGCGCGATCACCTGAAAATCCGTGAATTGTGCAAAAGAGAATTCATAAACTTTCTGGAATTCTATAACAATGAGTGCACCCTCGAAGACGCGCTCAATGTATGGGATCTGATCGATACAAAGGGATTTGCGGAACAGATCAAATGCCCGACTTTTTTTGTCACGTCCTTATTCGATGACGATATTCCCCCGCACCTCGGTTTTGCCGCTTATAACCAAATTTCGGTGCCAAAACATTTTAAAATCTATCCCGAATTGGGTCACCTGAATGACAAAGCGTTTGAAGTGCAAATGCAATTTTTAAAAGACCAATTGGGATTTTGAGTTGTGAAAGTTACTGTTTGCGAAAGGAACCTCTCATGAAAAAAACATTCACATGCTTTGCGATGATCGCCCTGCTGCTCACAGGATGCGGCAAAACACCTCAGTCTACCCTCGTTAAGGTCGAGGGTGGAATGGTTCAGGGAATAGTTGAAGACGGACTCACGGTTTTCAAAGGCATTCCATTCGCCGCACCACCGATTGGTGACCTGCGCTGGAAAACGCCTCAGCCGGTTGCAAAATGGGATACTGTGCTTCAAGCCACTCAATTTGGTCCCGACCCGATTCAGGGGTGGGGAGATCGGGCAAAACAGAGTGAAGATTGTCTCTATCTGAATGTCTGGACTCCGGCAAAATACACAAACGACAAGATTCCCGTTCTGGTCTGGATTTATGGCGGCGGATTCAATGGCGGAGCAACCTCCTACTACAACGGTGAACATCTTGCCAAAAAGGGTGTTGTCCTGGTCAGTATCGCCTACCGCGTTGGAAATCTCGGGTTTTTAGCACATGCAGAGCTGAGTGCCGAGAGTCCGAATCATGTTTCTGGAAATTACGGCCTGCTGGATATGATCGCAGGTCTGAAATGGGTGCAGAAAAATATCGCTGCATTCGGAGGCAATCCCAATAAAGTAACGATTTTTGGAGAATCGGCCGGAGGAATCGCAGTCAGCATGCTGTGCGCATCGCCTCTGGCTAAGGGGCTTTTTGACGGCGCCATTTCACAAAGCGGCGGCTCGTTCGGACCTCCTCGGCCCACCACCTATCCGGGCGAAAACATGAAGCGTCTCGATGTTGCCGAAGGTGATGGAGAAGCATATGCTCAGAGTACGGGTGCCTTATCCCTTGCAGAGTTACGAAATATTCCTGCCGATAGTCTGCCAATGGGCGGTTTTGGCAAAGGCATGGCTTGGCCGATTATCGACGGATGGGTAATTCCCGACGATCAATACAAACTCTACGAAGCGGGTCAGTTCAATGACACGCCCATCCTTGTGGGTTACAATTCGGATGAAGGCGCCAGTTTTACTCGAACGAATGACCCAAAAGAATATATTGCAAGCGTTAAGGAACGTTACGGCCAATTTGCCGACGACCTGCTCAAGGCTTATCCCGTTGGAGAGAACTCGGTTCCGAAAACTGCGCGCGACCTGGCTCGTGACGCGGCATTCGGCTGGCACACATGGAGCTGGGCGCGATTGCAGGCAAAGATGGGACAATCAGATCCTTATCTGTACTATTTCGATCAGCACCCAGATTATCCTGAGGACTCTCCCCACTACGGCTATGGCTCACCCCACGGACAGGATGTGGGCTATGTTTTTCAAATGCTCGATACTTCCAACCCGGAAACAACAGAATCCGATCTGGTCATCTCGGAAGCCATGGGCACGTACTGGACTAATTTTGCTAAATATGGTAATCCCAACGGCAAAGGCGTGCCGGAATGGCCGACCTTTAGCGATGAAACTCCCGAGGTCATGTATTTTCAGCAAACACCTCATGTTAGCCCCGTGCCGAGTCTCGAATCGCTCAAAGTATTGGATGGTTATTTTAAGTGGAGACGAACTTCCGAAGGTGACGCATGGGCAAAGTAAACAGTTCAATACGGGAGTAAAAATATGGAAAAAATATTTTTCCCAATTGCCTTTTCGGGTTGTCTTCTGGTTATGACTGCCAGTGCACAGGTCTATCAAAAAACCGAATTGGGAATAAAATCCACCATCAACGCAATCGAGGTTGAAATTCAGTTTTATAATCCCTCAACCGTTCGGGTTTTGAAATCGCCCGCAGGCCAGGCTTTTGAAAAGAAAAGTCTTTCGGTGATCGAGGTTCCTCAACAAACAGACTTCAGCATCGAACAAAAGGGGGATGAGCTTTTCTTGAAAAGTAAAAGCATGATGGTAAGCCTGAATCTGAAAAACGGCCAAGTCTCTTTTGCAACGCTTGAGGGTAGTCCTTTATTAAATGAAAAAGTGAATGGCGCTACATTTACCGATTTTGATGATGCCGGGGTTAAAACCTACACGATCTCCCAGTCTTATGTTTTAGAGCAGAATGAAGCCATTTACGGACTGGGCATTTTGCAGAATGGCAAAATGGTGCAGCGCAATCAAAAAGTATACATGGTGCAAAACAACACGGAAGATTTTATTCCCTTTTTCCAATCGGTCAAAGGGTACGGATTCTTCTGGGATAATTATTCACCAACGGTTTTTGAGGATAACCCAGAAAGCACCTCGTTCACATCGGATGTGGGCGACTGTATCGACTATTATTTCATGTTCGGCGGCAATGCCGATAGTGTAATTGCTCAAATGCGCAATCTCACCGGCCGGGTGCCATTGTTTCCTTTATGGACTTATGGTTACTGGCAAAGTAAGGAACGGTATAAAAGTCAGGATGAAACAGTTGGTGTCGTTAAAAAATACCGTGAACTGGGCGTGCCGCTTGATGGCATCATTCAAGACTGGCAGTACTGGGGCAACAATTATTTGTGGAATGCTATGGACTTCCTCAATGTAGAATTTTACAATCCCCAAAAAATGCTGGATGACGTTCACAACTTAAATGTGCACATGATCATTTCCATCTGGAATTCTTTTGGTCCCCAAACCAAGCCCTATAAAGAACTGGAAAAAATCGGCGCATTGATGGATATTCAAACATGGCCGCAATCCGGTTCCGAAAAATGGCCACCAAGAATGGATTACCCGTCGGGTGTGCGGGTTTACGATCCCTACAATCCCGAAGCGCGTGATATTTACTGGAAATATCTCGAAAAAGGGATTTTCTCGCTCGGCATGGATGGCTGGTGGATGGATTCCTCGGAACCGGATCATTTCAATCCCAAACCTGAAGATTTCGATCACCAAACCTATTTGGGCTCTTTCCGTAAAGTCCGCAACGCCTTTCCATTAATGACCGTCGGAGGGTTGTCAGATCATCAACGTGCGGTAACATCGGACAAACGGGTGTTTATTCTGACCCGTTCGGCATTTGCCGGGCAGCAGCGTTATGGCGCCAATACCTGGTCGGGCGATATCGTCTCCTCCTGGAATACGCTCAGAAACCAGATTTCCGCCGGCCTCAATTTTTCCCTTTGCGGCATTCCTTACTGGAACAGTGACATCGGCGGTTTTTTCCTCTGGGAATATCCCAAAAAACTTGAGGATGCGGATTACCGCGAACTCTATGCCCGCTGGATTCAGTTCGGTGTTTTCTGCCCGATGATGCGCTCCCACGGAACCGATGCCCCGCGTGAAATTTATCAATTTGGCAAGAAAGGCGACATAATTTATGATGCCATTGAAAAATTTATCAACCTGCGCTACCGCTTGTTGCCTTATATTTATTCCACCGCATGGGATATAACGGCCAACCAGTCTACGATGATGCGCGCCCTGGTAATGGATTTTGCGGGTGATAAAGACGCTTTGGATGTAAACAATGAATATATGTTCGGCAAGTCGTTGCTGGTTTGCCCTGTCACCACGCCGATGTATTCAAAAATACAGGTTCAGGGCCATGATACGACCCGCGTTGAAGATTTCGGTCAAATCAAAGATACCGATGTCTACCTGCCCAAGGGAACCGACTGGATCGATTTCTGGACAGGCGAAAAACGGAGCGGCGGACAAACGGTTACTAAAGCGATGCCGATTGATATTATGCCACTTTATGTCAAAGCAGGTTCCATTCTTCCCATCGGCCCCAATGTGCAGTATGCCACAGAGAAAAAATGGGATGCACTTGAAATCCGCGTCTATCCTGGCGCTGACGGCGAGTTTGTATTGTATGAAGATGAATGCGATAATTACAATTACGAAAAAGGAGTTTATTCCACCATCACGTTTCAGTGGAATAATGATAAAAAAGAATTGACTATCGGCAAACGAAAAGGCTCTTTTCCCGGAATGCTGAAAAAGAGAACCTTTCAGGTAGTTATCGTATCGCTCAATCATGGAATAGGAGTTGATGCGACAGATCGAATCGAGAAGGTTGTAAAGTACGATGGCGCAGAAAAGAAAATTGTATTCTGATAGTAGTCAAAATCAGTAATCCGTAGGAAAAATCTGAAATGATAATTGTATTTCGAATATTAATTAAGGAGAACTTAAAATGAGACAAACATTATTCTCCATTTTGCTTATTGCAGTGTCAGTTAGCAAAATCAGTTTAGCACAGTCAGTGCAGACTCCGGTTGTGGAGGATTTCAAACCGGCATCCACCAATCAACCAGGCAGGGAGTATCCTCAGGTTAATTCCGAAGGCCGGGTGCGTGCCCGCATTTCGGCGCCCGAAGTACATAGAATTCAGCTCGATATAAGCGCCGTGAAATACGATCTGGTCAAGGACACGAATGGCGTCTGGACCGGCGACTCGGATCCCCAGGACGAAGGATTTCACTACTACCAACTCTGGATTGACGGAGCTGCGGTTCCGGATCCCGGCAGTTTGTATTTCTATGGTGCCAGCCGCTGGGGAAGCGGTATTGAAATCCCCGCCAAGGATGGGGATTTCTACGCTCTCAAAAACCTCCCCCATGGACAGATCCGTGAGCAACTCTATTTCTCCAAAAGTAATAATAGTATGCGCCGTTGTTTTGTCTATACGCCGCCTGATTATGATAAGAACACTACGAAACGGTATCCCGTGTTGTACCTGCAACATGGCGGCGGAGAAGACGAGACCGGCTGGCCGAATCAGGGGAAAACCAATCTCATTATGGATAACCTGATCGCCACGGGCAAGGCTAAGCCTTTTATCATCGTGATGGATAACGGCACCTGGCGTTGGCCTGAAAATGTCCCCCGCCCCAAACCGGGTGAGCGTCCCAGAGGTACCTGGCCGCCGAAAGGTTGGGCAGACGGTTTTATGCAAACATTGGTAGAAGACATCATCCCTATGATCGATGCCAACTATCGGACCCAGGCAGATCAAAAGCATCGGGCCATGGCGGGATTGTCCATGGGTGGTATGGAGACTCGAATCATTACCCTGGCCCATCCCGAAATATTCTCATATGTCGGTATATTCAGCGGCGGCAGCATCAGTGTCGAAGATGTCAGCAATGCTCCCGGTTTCAAAGAAAAAGTCAAACTCGTATTTGTTAGCTATGGCAGCCGGGAACTCGAAGACGGCAAAACCCGTTTTGGTAGTGATCCCAAAGCGGACACCGAAGCCCTCAACGAGGCAGGCATCAGAACCTGTTTCTATGTCTCCCCGCTAACAGCCCATGAATGGCAAAGCTGGCGGCGCAGTCTGCATGAATTTGCGCCTTTATTATTCCAGGATTAAAGGAGTATCGCTTATGAAACCTCTCATTTACGTAGTCAAAAGATGTTTGTCACAATTGACTGTCCTAATGTGTGCTGTGATGTTTACCGTATCCGCTTTTGCTGCCGATCCTGGCAAAATCGTCGTGCAGGCGGACAAGCCCGGAGCTAAAATCGACCCCCTGTTCTACGGCCTGATGACCGAGGAAATCAACTATTCTTACGAAGGCGGACTCTATAGCGAACTGATCCAGAACCGCATTTTCAGGGATCCTCCGGGCGGCGGTATGCTCCCCGCTGCCGCTGGAACAAAGGAACCGGGACTGTTCAGGAGCGAGCATTATTCGATGCGCGCTTTCTCCTGCAAAATTCCCAATGGCAAGTATCTCGCAAAACTCTACTTTGCCGAGACATACACGGGCATCGCCGGTCCCGGTGAGCGCGTCTTTTCTTTCAATGTCATGGGACATGAATTCAAAGACTTTGATATTTGGGTCAAAGCCGGCGGTTTCAACCGCGCCTACATCGAAACAGTGCTCGTGGAAGTAACCGCTGGTGAGTTTCGCATAACATTCACACCCCAGATTGAGAACCCGGCCATTAAGGCGATTGAGATCATTCCACAGAAGGGGACCTCCGAGTCGACTGTTCGGATTCGAGCCGGTCAGTCCGAACCTTTTACGGATTCGGCTGGACAGGTCTGGCAGGCGGAAAGAGGATTTGAGGGCGGCAGCACGGTCGATCACGGTCCACTCGTCGAACCTCCGGGAGACTGGATTTCGGATGCGCCCCACTGGTTCCTCGTGACCTCGACTGGTGCCAAGGGTACCGCCGTCACCGACACAAGTGACCCCATTAATATCACCGCCTTGACGACCAGTCTGAAGCTTACGATTTCCAAGGTGCCCGCGGGCGGCCGCGTCGCCATTGCGAATAATGGGTATTGGGGTATTCCTGTCAAACCCAATTGCACCTATCGGTGTTCTTTCTATGCCAAAGCCTCGGAAAGATTCTCCGGGCCATTGACGGTCTCCATCGAGTCTAATGACAACGCAACCGTTTACGCCTCTGCAACTATCACGGCCATTACTGGCAGATGGAAACATTATAAGGTTACGTTGATAACAGGACAGGTTGCGCCCACGGCAGATGCTCGTTTCGTGATTGCTGCTAATTCGAAGGGCACGGTCAACTTCAATCTCGTCTCGTTGTTTCCCCCTGTATTCATGGAACGCACAGGTGCTGCTTTAGGCGGACGTCCCGTCACCGGTTTCCGGCCGGATATCATGCAGCTTCTGGACAATATGCACCCGTCGTTCCTGCGTTTTCCCGGTGGCAATTTTGTCGAGGGGTTCAATTTTGAGAATCGTTTCAATTGGAAGGCTATGATCGGACCTTGGGAAGAACGCCCCGGCCACATGAGTCCCTGGGGCTATCGCTCTTCGGATGGCATGGGTCTGTTGGAATTCCTCGAATGGTGCGAAGAATTGAGCATGGAACCGGTAGTCGGTGTTTATGCCGGCCTGCACCTCAACGGTGGCCGTGATGTAATAACTGGTGAAGCACTGAAGCCGTTTGTGCAGGATGCACTCGACGAAATCGAGTACATCACCGGCGAGGTGACTACAAAGTGGGGTGCCCGCCGTGCCCAGGATGGCCATCCGGCGCCCTTCAAGCTCACCTATGTCGAGATTGGTAATGAGGACTTCCTCAACAATGGTGCGGTTTCTTATCGTGGGCCTGATGGCCGTTTTGCCATGTTCTATAACGCCATCAAAGCCAAATATCCCCATATTCAGGTTATTGCCACAACTGATCCGGGTGTAACGCACGATGTGATTGACAATCATCATTACATGTCACCCAGCACTGCTATCCGTAATGCTCATTTGTATGACAATGCTGATCGGAATGGTCCGAAGATTTTCGAAGGCGAATGGGCTTCCCAGGAACCTGGTATCGCCCGGGGGCTGACTCCTTCCTTCCAGTGCGCTTTGTCCGATGCCGCGTTTTTGACCGGTCTGGAGCGGAATGCCAACATCGTCGTCATGAACTGCTATGCTCCGCTATTTACCCGCGTGAATCCGGGCGGCAGTCAATGGAATACGGACCTGATCGGTTACAACACCCTGACCAGCTTTGGATCGCCGTCTTACTATGTCCAAAAGATGTTCTTCAATGCCAAGGGCGACTGGGTTATTCCTGTTGACCAGATCGTTCCTCAGACAATACCGACTGTCGAATCCGCACAGGAACCTACACAGGTCTCCGCAGGTCCTTTTAGACGTGGTGACGCTCCACCCAATCCCAATGAGCCACTCTTCGCCTGCGCTAGTAAAGAAGACGCCTCCGGCGACGTCATCTTGAAGGTGGTCAATGTTTTCGACGTGGATCAGACCCTGACCGTTGAATTGGTCGGCGCAAATATCCATTCCGTGGCGACCGGCGAGGTCATGGTGGGCAAGCTTGGTGATATCAACACCGTGGAGAATCCGTTCAACGTCACGCCCAGGCGTTTTATCGTCACTGACGCCAGCGCGAATTGGACGCACACCTTTCCAGGGCATTCCATTGCAGTCCTTCGGTTCAAGACCGTAGACTGAGGCTCCATAATCGTGATAGAGATTCTATGACCTAAAGGAGAAAAACTATTGAATTTTTACCATTCAGCAAGGAAGCGAAAAGTGAGATTATTAAATAAAGATAAACTCTTTGTTATCCTGATTTTTCTATTTGTATCGAATTTATGGGCGCAGCAATTGCCCTATCAAAATCCGAATCTGAGTTCCGAAGAAAGAGCGAAAGACTTGATTTCCCGGCTAACGCTGGAAGAGAAAGCGTCCTTGATGTGTGATGTGTCAGAGGCTATTCCACGATTGGGTATCAAAAAATTTAATTGGTGGAGTGAAGCGCTGCATGGCCTGGCAAACAATAATAGTGTCACGGTGTTTCCTCAGCCAATAGGAATGGCAGCTTCCTTTAATGATGAACTTGTTTTCAAAATATTCAATGCTGTTTCGGATGAAACGCGTGCCAAATATCATGAAATGTTGCGCAGAGGTGGAGAAAACAGAAGATTTTTAAGTCTTTCTGTATGGACACCCAACGTTAATATCTTCCGCGATCCCCGTTGGGGACGAGGACAGGAAACCTATGGCGAAGATCCTTACCTGATGTCACGGATGGGCGTTTCAGTAGTAAAAGGTCTTCAAGGTCCGGCGGATGCAAGATACCGGAAGTTGCTGGCCTGTGCCAAGCATTATGCGGTGCATTCTGGACCGGAGTGGAGCCGGCATGAAATCAACCTTAATAATGTCGATCCACGGGATTTGTGGGAAACGTATCTGCCTGCATTCAAAGCGTTGGTGCAGGAAGCCGATGTTCGGCAAGTGATGTGCGCATACCACCGCCTTGACGATGAGCCTTGTTGTGGTAATTCACGCTTGTTGCAACAAATCCTACGTGATGGATGGGGCTATAAAAATCTTGTTGTTGCCGATTGTGGTGCCATTACCGATTTTTTTACCAGCCATAAAGTTTCTTCTGACGCTGTCCATGCAGCCACCAAAGGTGTCCTGGCGGGAACCGACCTCGAATGTCAATGGGATAACCACGCTTATAAAAAATTACCCGAAGCTATTGAAAAAGGGTTACTCACAGAAGAACAGTTGAATAGCCGCTTGGTGCGTGTTCTCATAAACCGTTTCGATTTAGGTGAAATGGATAATGATAACATTGTTCAATGGTCAAAAATTCCTGTGTCAATTGTAAATAATGAAACAAATCGTAAACTCGCCCTTGAAATGGCTCATGAGTCCATCATCTTACTTGAAAATAAAAATAACATTTTGCCTTTTAAAAAATCATCTATCAAAAAGTTAGCTGTTATTGGTCCAAATGCAGATGACGAAGCAATGCTATGGGGAAGTTACAACGGAAAACCTATACGAACGATTACGATTCTTGAAGGCATCAAGTCCAAACTTTCGACCGATCAAATAATCTACGACAAAGGATGCGACTTGGTAGAAGATAAAGTGACGCAAAGTTACATTGAACAGTGTCTTTTTAAGGCGAAAAAGGGTTTCAAAGCCACCTATTGGAATACACCAGATTATACGGGAGAAGTGGTAATCACTCAATACATTACAAATCCAGTTAAATTGACGACGGCAGGTCAGCATGAATTTGCTCCTGGAGTTAAACTCGAAGGATTTTCTGCCAAATATGAAACCGAGTTCGTGCCATCGCAAAGCGAAGAACTCGTATTCAAATGTGGCGCTACGGGACACTTTGAATTGCTGGTAAACGGAATATCGATGATAAAGTATGATAATTGGAGAACCCTTCCGTCACGACATCCAATCAGGGTGGAAGCCGGAAAAAAATATAAAATTGAAATCTGCTATGCGCAACGTTACAATTGGCAGGCAAATCTCGAGTTTAATTTTGGCAAAGAAGTCGATGTCGATTATACCAACCTATTAGCGAAACTTGAGAACATCGATGTGGTCATCTTTGTCGGCGGTCTTTCGACGCTGCTGGAAGGCGAGGAAATGCCGGTATCCTACCCGGGTTTCAAAAACGGCGACCGCACTAACATTGAACTTCCTTCCGTACAGCGAAATTGTTTGAAGGCGTTGAAAGAAGCCGGGAAGAAGGTTGTTTTCGTAAACTGTTCCGGCTCGGCAATTGCCCTGACTCTCGAAACAGAAAGTTGTGATGCCATTCTCCAAGCCTGGTATGGCGGCGAATCGGGCGGTCAGGCAGTTGCCGATGTTTTATTCGGTGATTATAATCCTTCAGGGAAACTGCCAATTACTTTTTATAAAGACTCCCAGCAATTACCCGATTTCGAAGATTATTCAATGAAAAATCGGACTTACCGCTTCATGTCCGATCCTCTGTTTCCGTTTGGTTATGGATTAAGTTATACAACTTTTTCAATCGGAGATGCCAAGATCGGTAAAAGCACAATTAATAAAGATGAAAGCATTAATCTGACTATACCCGTTTCAAATATCGGAAAACGCGACGGCACGGAAATCGTCCAGGTTTATGTGCGTAAGATGAACGATCCCGATGGTCCTCTCAAAACGCTCAAGGGTTTTCAGCGAGTCGAAGTGGCTGCCGGGAAAACCGGTCAGGCTGTGATCAGCCTGCCTCCCGCTTCATTCGAGTTTTATGATCGGGTAAATAGGAAGATGGCTGTAGCCGCCGGAGAATATGAAATTTTATATGGAAACAGCTCGGCCGAAAAAGACTTAAAGAGAGCAAAGCTTACAATTCAATAAATTATTTTGGAGCACTCAATAAATATGAGAAAATATAAGATTTTTTTAATAATAATTTTGTGCTTCTTTAGGTTTTTGTTGATGGCGCAGGAATTGTACGTCGGCGCCAACTATCATCCGCACGACGATAAAAATCCTGAGAAAATCCAGCGAGATATTCAACTTATGAAAGAAGCCGGGTTTAAAGTGGTTCGTATGGGCCATTTAGCCTGGGATAGTTATGAACCAAGCGAAAGTCAGTTTGACTTTGCCTGGTTCGATAAGGTCATGGACATGATGAACGAAGCCGGCATTAAAGTCATTTTAGACATCGCTATTCGACCGGCGCCTATCTGGCTGCACTCGAAATATCCTTCAATTCGTATTACCGATGAAAAAGGCGATGTGCTCTACCCGAA
>Ga0209609_10001451_pt1 | contig 13680 bp, 11 predicted proteins | sample LakKivw325mmetaG_FD_184136 | JGI IMG/M metagenome (GOLD analysis project Ga0209609, IMG submission 184136) | Anoxic lake water microbial communities from Lake Kivu, Rwanda to study Microbial Dark Matter (Phase II) - Lake Kivu water 325m metaG... | ecosystem: Environmental > Aquatic > Freshwater... | reverse complement strand
TGGATGACCTGGCCCAACTTCAGACTGCTGAATCGCTGGCTGCGGGTTCTGGTTCGCTATGGGCTGCGCTTGTTGGCAGCGGCAGGCAGACAGCAGACCATGCTATCTACGAACGGCATACACACCATCGCCGGCCTGGAGGCGATGCTGCAGGCGCTCCTGATGGGGGACAAGCTGGTGCTCCTGCAACGCTTCCATCCGCTTCGCGTCCTGGAGGCAATCGAGCGGGAGCGTGTGACCGTCTTGATTGCCGTGCCCATGGCCTATGTAGCCATGATGCGCAGCCGCGAGTTTGACAACTACCGGCACTCCTCCTTGCTCATCTGCGCCGTTGGCGCAGCGCCCTGTCCGCCGGAGCTGGCGCGGGAAATCCGGCGACGCTTTGGCTGCGCGGTGCACATTGGCTTCGGCTTGACGGAAATCGGCGGAGGCATCGCGGCCACCAGTCTGGAAGATGCTCCTTCTCGACAGGCTGAGACCGTGGGCCAGCCGATGCCGGGCATAGAGATCAGGGTTGTTGACGAGGAACATCGGCCCTTGCCGCCTGACTCGGTGGGGGAGTTGGCCTGTCGCAGCGACAGCTTGATGCTGGGCTACTTTGGCGATCGTCATAACCTGGGCGAGGTTGTGGACGAGCAAGGGTGGCTGTATACTGGAGACCTGGCCGTGATGGATGCCGAGGGTTACATACGCATTGTGGGCCGCAAGAAGGATATGATCATCCGAGGGGGGCAGAACGTACACCCGGCCAGGATCGAAGCGCATATAGCGACCCTGGCTCAGGTGCGCGAGGCAGCCGTGGTGGGCGTGTCGGACGCTCTGGGGGGTGAAAGCGTGTGGGCCTTTGTGATTCTGGAGACGGGCGCGCGCCTGGGTGAACAGGACATCCTGACTCACTGTCGGGGCAGTCTTGAGGCCTATGAGATACCCCAGCAGGTGCGTATTGTGGAGGACTTGCCCCGGACCTCGACGGGCAAGCCGCAGAAATACAAGCTGCGAGAGATCGCCGAAAAGGAGCGACAGGGTCATGAGTAATGCGCCTAATGCAGCGCTCTCATTCGAGGAGTTTGCGGCCATTCTGGCCGAGGAGCTGGTACTGCCCCAAGAGAAGCTGGTGTCAGAGGCCGCCTTCGTTGAGGATCTACAAGTGGACTCGCTCGCGTTGGCGACCATGATGCTCCGGCTCGAGGAGCTTGGGGTCTCTATCCCCTTCGAGAGTGCCTGGGAGATCCGGACGGTTGGCGACGCCTATCGCTGCTATCTTGAGAGCGCCGACACAGACGCCACGAGGGGGCGCCCTGCGCTCACACCTCGCCAAAGTGCGCCCTGACCTGCCGGCTTAGAGTGCGAGCCACGTCACACTGAGGGGAGGGAAGGTCCTAATGGCTTACTCCGCCAACCTTCTGGCGTTCTCAATGTACTCCAAAGACTGATGGCGGAAGTAGGTGTTATAGAGCTCGGCATAGTGCCCCCCCTGCGCCATCAGCGAAACGTGGTTGCCCTCTTCGATGATCTTGCCTTCGCGCATGACGATGATGCGGTCCACGTTGCGCACTGTGGAAAGGCGATGGGCGATAACGATTGAGGTTCGGTTACGCATCACCAGCTCCAGACCCTCCTGGATTTGAGCCTCGGTGAAGGGGTCCACGCTGGCTGTGGCCTCATCGAGGATAAAGATCGCTGGGTTATGCAGCAGCACACGAGCCAAGGCGACGAGCTGCCTCTGCCCCATGGACAGTCGCGATCCCCTTTCGCCCACGTCGGTTTGCAGGCCATTGGGCAAGTCGTTGAGCCAGTCCCCCCCACCTACCTGGCTCGCAGCCGCTTCGACCTCCTCATCGGTGGCCTCTGGCTCCCCGTAGCGGATGTTGTCCAACACAGTGCCAGAGAAGAGGAATGGCACCTGAGGTACGAGGCCCATCTGCCGGCGATACTGGGCCAGGTCAAAGGTGCGAATATCCTGCCCATCCACGAGGATTGCGCCGCCCTGGAACTCGTAGAAGCGACCCAACAGCCGCGCCACACTGGTTTTGCCTGACCCAGTATGCCCCACCAGGGCCACCGTTTCCCCAGCCCCAATCTTCAGCGAGAAATCGGGCAGCACTACCTCTTCGCCGGTGTAGCTCAGGCGCACGTTGCGAAACTCCACTTCGCCTTTGAGCTTGGGCACAGGGCAGTGCTCAGTCTGGATCACTCGCGGCTCGGCGTCAATCAAAGCAAAGACGCGCTCGGCCGCCGAAAGCCCATCTTGGAACTGGCTCCAGAAGGAAGCGATACCGACCATGGGGAACCAGAAGTAGCCCATAGCTTGCATGAAAAGGTACCACTGGCCCACTGTGAGCGCGCCCGGGGGCAAGACGCCTCCACCGGCCAGCACCCCTTTCAGGACGCTCTGTCCTCCCGAATAGAGCATGACCGCCATCGCAATGCCGAAAGTCCCTCCCAGCAGGGGCATGATCGTTTGCAGGGTAAGGCCGCGCACAAAGTTGACGCGAAAGGCCTGTTGGTTGAGTGCAGAGAACTCCCGATACATGCTCTGCTCTTGCCGGAAGCCCTTGGCTACAGCAATCCCGCTGACCGATTCCTGAATGTTGGCATTAACCTTGGCCAGGATGCGACGCGCATTCAGCGTGACCTTGCGGGCGACGTGGCGGAAGCTGAGGGCGATGGCCACCACAAAGGGGCTCATGGCCAGCATCGTGAAGGTGAGCTTGACGTTGATGCTAAAGGCGACGACGGCGATGGCCACTACGGTCAGAACCTGACTCATGAGGTTCATGGTCAAGTCCACGGTGTTGGCAAAATCCTGGGTATCGGAGGTGACGCGGCTGACGATCTTACCGGAGGGCTGCTCATCAAAGAAAGAGAGGTCGTGTTGGGTGACGGCGCGGAAGGCGTCCTGGGCCAGATTCAGCACCACATCGCTCATGGCGCGCGTGGAACGGGTCTGACGCACATAGTTCAAGACCCATGCCGATGACTGAATGACCAAGACGCCGGCGACCAGGGCGGTGAGCCGCCCGATGGTGGGGTCTGTCCCCAGGAGGTCAATGCTGCGCGAGATGAGAAGGGGAATCGCGGCGTCGAACACCGAGTGCAGGAGGATCGTCGCCGTGGCCACGGTCATCAACTTCGCCTGTGGACGGAAATAGCCCAAGATGCGTCGCACCAGGTACAGGTCACTATACTGGCGGTCGTAGGACTCGCTGTCGAGTCCAGCCATGATCCAGCCCAAGTCCGTAACTCCTTGTCCTCAGATGAGTTGTCTACTACTCGGCCTGCCCGGCGCTCTGTGCTACGGGCTGCACCGGGGCCACGTCGTAGAGGGCGAAGATGTGCCGGTACGCCTGGCAGCGGGCCATCAGCTCCTCGTGGGTGCCCTGGTCCACTAACTCACCCCGCCGAAGGACCAGAATGCGGTCGGCCCAGCGAATCTGGGAGAGCCTGTGAGTGATGATGAACGTAGTACGCCCCTGCTTGACGCGATACATCGCCTTCTGAATCTCGTCTTCGGTGGCGCTGTCAATGGCGCTGGTCGAATCGTCCAGGATGAGGATGCGTGGGTCGGCCAGGAAGGCGCGGGCGATGGCTACGCGCTGCCTTTGGCCTCCGGAAAGCGTCACCCCTCGCTCTCCAACTTCGGTGCGGTAGCCGTCGGCGAAGCTTATGATAAAGTCATGTGCCTGGGCCTCGCGGGCGCAACGCTCGATCTCCTCTTGGGTGGCCTTTTGCCCGACGCCAAAGGCGATGTTCTCGGCAATGGGGCGCGAGAAGAGGAATATGTCCTGTTCGATGGCGGAAATCTGCGAACGCAGGCTTTCCAGGCTCCAATCGCGCACATCAGTCCCATCCACGTAGACATGCCCGCCGCTCACATCATAGACGCGGTTGATGAGGCGGGTCAACGTCGTCTTGCCGGAGCCCGTTTGGCCCACAATGGCGATCGTCTCACCTGGGGCGGCGCAAAAGCTGATGTGTTTGAGCACAGGGGCGTTCTCGTCATAGCCGAAGGTGACGTCATCGAACACGACCTCTCCCTGAATCCTCTTTTGGGTGCCAGCTTCGTTCTCGTCCAGCTCGGTCTCGGTGTTCAGCACATCCAGGATGCGCTCGGCGCTGGAAAGGCCCATTTGCACCAGGGTGAAGGAGAACAAGGAGAGGAAAGTGGGCATGCGCAGTAGCCCCATCAGCCCCATGTACGAGATTACATCGCCGACGTCGAAGCCGTCATGCCGCAGGTAGACCAGAAGGGCGTGAAGAAGGGCGGCGGCGAAGGTGATGCTGTATACCAGAAAGGGAAAATAGCGGGCCTGGATGTTGCCTCGCTGCACGGCCAGGTCACGGACTCGCGTCGCATTGGCTGTGAACTTGCGCTGTTCTTGCTTTTCCTGGGCGTTCGCCTTGACGATCTCAATCCCGGAGATTGACTCGGCCAGCCCGGCATTCATCACCCCAAACTCCTGGCGCATGGCGTCCGATACCGGGTTGAGTTTGCGCGTATAGTCTCGCAGGGTGATGACCAAGAAGAGGACGAAGACAATCGGGACGGCCAGCAGCTCAAGCCGCAGTGTGCCAATGGTCACAATCGGCACAACGATGCCCATCAGAGAGTCAAAGATCAGGCTGACCCCTGGGCTGGCGAGCAGGTTGATCTGGCGCACATCGTTTGTGGCCCGGGCCATCAAATCTCCGACACGTTGGCGGCCGTGGAAGGTCAGGCTCTTGCCCAGCAGGCTCACGTATAGCTCGTCTCGACAGTCTCGCTCCAGGAGCTGTGCCAGGGTTTCCATGGCAAGACTGCGCGCCAGATTCAGGAGCGCCTGTCCCAGCCAGGCGCCGGCCATCGTCAGGACGATCGTCACCAGGGTCTGCAACAGAGGCTGGACATCTGTGACCCACCTGAAGGCGTCGCCGATAAGCAGGCGCGAATAACTCATCAGCGAGTTGGCCAGGATGCTCGCCACAGCCATAATCAGGGGCAAGTAGGCATAGCGGAGGATATGGGAGATCACCCAGCGCAGGGGGCTGGAGCGGTTATAGCGGTACTCGCTCGCCAGTGTGAACTCTCGCCTGCTCAAGAACGCCTCCCAATGTGTATTCTGCGGCTGCCCATTCTAGCCGGTTTCCCCTCTGCGCGCAAAGCGGACATTTGGCCGGCCAAGAGCCTTACCCTATAATGGCAGCACAGGACCCCAGTCAAGGAGAGCCTTGAGCGCAGCCCAAGAGAACGGCCTGGTATTGCTCATCTCACGGGACGGAAAGCGGTACCTGTTGCGCCTCCGTGCCGGAGACCGCTTCCATACCCATAGGGGCATCATCGAGCACGATGCTCTGATCGGCGCGCCGTTAGGCCGGGAGGTGGCATCGCACCTCGGCCAGTCCTTCCTGGTCCTTCAGCCCTCGCTCCATGACTTGCTTATGAACCTCAAGCGGGCCTCGCAGATCGTCTATCCCAAGGACATCGGACAGATCTTGCTCAAGCTCGATGTGGGTCCTGGAAAGCGCATCATTGAGGCCGGGACGGGGAGCGGGGCGTTGACTGTGGCCCTGGCGCACGGGGTGCAGCCGGACGGCACCGTCTACTCTCACGAAGTGCGTGAGGATATGCTCGCCATTGCCCGCCGCAACCTCGCGACAGTTGGTCTGGCAGACCGCGTGCAGTTCATCCAGCGGGACATCGCCGAGGGCTTTGCCGCGACTGATGCCGATTCTCTCTTCCTTGATGTGCGCGAGCCTTGGGACTACCTTACTCAGGCCTGTGCTGCCATGCGCGATGGGGGTTTCTTTGGGGCTATCGTGCCCACGACTAACCAAGTTTCGTGGCTGCTGGCCGAGATGGAGCGCCATCCCCTCATGTCCATCGAGGTGATGGAAATCCTGCTTCGCGAGTACAAGCCTGTGCCTGCCAGACTGCGCCCCCAAGATCGGATGGTGGCCCACACGGGCTTTCTGATCTTTGCCCGGAAGGTGGCGCTCCTGAGCGAAAGCGCCCTCAGCGCCGCCGAACCAGGGGAGTCGTGCAGACAGGACGACGAGGCAAATGGGGCTGTTGCTAGTCCCCTCGCTGCGTCAGGTGAGGACCACTAGCGCTCGCGGACCTGAAAGCGAGGATCCTGAGAGACCATCAGGCGAAGCCCTTCTTCCAGGCTTACCTTGGGCGTAAACCCCAACTTCTCCGCCGCCAGGGAGATGTCGGCGCACAGGCGCGTCACGCCGGCATCGCCTTCACCGTTAGGGAGACGGTGGGCGCTCCGCCCCAAGACACGCTCAATGGCATCTACCAGGCCCAAGATGCTGACTTCGGTGCCGCTGCCGATATTGAGGATCGAGCGCGAGATTCCTTGTGTCTGCCCGGCGCGGAGCATTGCCTCGACCACGTCGCTGATATAGACGAAATCCCGCGTCTGCCGCCCATGCCCGAAGATGACTACGGAGCCCCCGCTGGTGGCCTGCCGGAGGAATCGTGGAACAACGGGCGCATGCGACGGGGGCAGAGGTTGCCCGGGGCCGTAGACGTTAAAGACGCGCAGGATCACCACCTCAATATCGTATAGCTTGCCGAGGGCCAGCACATACTGCTCGGAGGCCATCTTGCTGACAGCGTAAGGGGTTGCCGGGTGCAGGGTTGAGCTCTCGCACACGGGCTGCGGAGCCTGCTCGCCGTAGACGGCGCCCGAGGAAACAAAGACCAGCCTGCCAACCTGCGCGTCGCGCATCGCGGTGAGCAGGCTTACCGTGCCCCCGACGTTGACGGCGTTATACTCCACTGGATAAAGGATGGACTCGGGCACGCTGACCCGCGCTGCGAGGTGGTAGACGCAGTCAATCTCATGCAACAGGGACCATAGCTTGGGCACGTCGCGTATATCGCCACTGGTGAAGGCTACGCGCGCATCAAGGCGCTCCTTGTCGCCCGCGCTCAGATCGTCCAGAACACGGACGAGGTTCCCTTCGGCCGCTAGACTGTTTGCCAGGGCCGAGCCGAGGAAACCCGCTCCGCCGGTGATGAGCACTTTCATAGGCTACACGCGCCTCCAGGTGAACAGAGTTGGGCTACTCACCAGGCTCATTATAGAGTCATCGGGCGATTTGTGCCAATCCGAGGCATATCGAGAGGCTGAGAAAACAATTGACAGCAGGGCTTTAGCGTGCTATACTTGCCCAAAGCGTCACAAGGGCATAGCCCTGTTTGGGGCATATTGGGAGTTCGCTAATGAGCTCTGTGCTTGTGCTAAATGCAACCTACGAGCCGTTGAGCATCGTGAGCGTTCGCCGCGCTTTGGTGCTCTTGCTCAAGGACAAGGCCGAGGTCATCGAGGCGGCTGAGCAGCGGGTGCGCTCGGCGCATCTGTCGCTGCCCGTTCCGCTGGTGATCCGTCTGGTCTACTATGTGCGCGTGCCCCATAGGCTCGGCATCCCTCTGACGCGCCGCACGGTCATGATGCGCGACAACTATACCTGCCAGTACTGCGGGGATCAGCCGCCCAAGTCCAATCTGACGATAGATCATGTTCTACCCAAGGTGCGCGGTGGCGCAACGACGTGGGAGAATGTGGTCTGCGCGTGCAAGCCGTGCAACCTGCGGAAGGGCTCCAGGACCCCAGAGGAGGCGAATATGCGCTTGAGGGCCAGGCCTGGACGCCCCACCTATGTGGCGATGGTGCTGCTCTCCAATGGACCCGCGCACAAGTCGTGGGACAAGTACCTGCCGATGCCCAGTAGCGTCGCGAGCCAGGACCGCTAGCTGACGCGCCTCGCGGTTCTGAAACCATCACGGATGAAAAGCCTCAAACGGGACCCTGCGGCTGGGCATGGGTTGGGCCTCACAGCGCCAGTTACTCGCCGCTGACGACTGCGTCGAGCAACTGGCGCAGCTCGGTCTGCAGCGCCGTGCTCAGAGTTGGTTGACCTTTCAACCCTTGCTTCATATAGCTGGGAAGCTCGGCAGCAAGCATGGCCGGAACCGGCGACTTTGAGGCCCTGAGCGTCGCTTTGGCACTGGTGAACAGCACGACCCCATTGACGGGAACATCCTTCTCAGGCAGAGCCTTGTCAATCCACTCCTTGACGTAACTCATCTCCTGCCGCAAGTCCTGGTCTGGCTTGCCGAGGCTTGGTTCCCCGAAGAACTGCATCACCTTGCGTATCCCTGCCTTGTGATGCCACCGACCATCTGCATAGCTGATCTCGCCATCTTGGGTTCTGGGCACCACTACCGTCAGCCCGAAGTGGGAGACAATGACATAATCGCTGGGGAGGTAGTAGCTATACAGCGAATAGCGCTTGTCCATGCCGCCCAGCATGTTCTCCAGGACCTGATCTACGCGCGGCTCGCGCACATAGCGGTTAGCCATGTAGGAGCCGAAGGTGGCCCCCAGAAGGCCCACCAGCAGAAGAAGATAGGCCAGGAGGGGAATGCGGGTCGCGGTCATAAGCCCGGCGAAGAGAGAACCAAAACCGACGTAGAGACCCCACTTGGAGTACTTGGCGCGTTTCGCGAGAAAGGGCTGGTTCACAAAGCTCTGCATCCAAACACCTCAGCTAGCTGGCTTCTTCAGAGGCCTGGTGGTCGCTCAGAATGGACTTGCCGTCTGGCGACATACTGGCTAACACCGTCACGGCATCCTCCAAATCCTGGCGAATCGTGTCCACCACGTGGCCATTCACGGCCTCGATGGCCACGCGGACGGCGTTTTCCATGGCCAGGGCGTCGGAACGGCCGTGAGCAATGATGACCACGCCATTCACGCCCAGCAGGGGACCGCCGCCATACTCGCGATAGTCCAGCTTCTTGGCCACTGCCCGAAGCGCGGGTTTGACCAGTAGTCCCCCAAGCATGGCCAAGGGCCTGGCCTTGATCTCGGAACGCACCAAGGAGAAGATCGTGGAAGCGACCCCCTCGGCGGTCTTGATGGCCACATTGCCCGCAAAGCCGTCGGAGACGATGACGTCAGCAATGCCCTTGGTCAGGTCTTTGCCCTCCGCATTGCCGACAAAGTTGAGGCTGAGCTGGCGGAGGGTTTGGTGAGCTTGCTGTACGGCGGCGCTGCCCTTGGTATCCTCCTCACCGTTGGCCAGCAAGGCCACCCGTGGCCGCTCAACGCCCAGGACCTTGCGCGCATAGACGGCGCCCATCAGAGCGAACTGCACCAGCCATTCGGGCTTGCAGTCGGTGTTGGCGCCGATATCCAGCATGAAAGAGAACCCTTGCAGGGTGGGCACAACGCTTGAGATAGCCGGCCGCAAGATCCCCTTAATCCGCCCCAGCCGCCCGGCACTGGCTAGAGCAGTAGCAAGCACGCCTCCCGAGTTCCCCGCCGAGACGAAAGCGTCGGCCTTGCCCTCGCGCACCAGCCTCATGCCCACAACCATCGAGGAATCGGGCTTGTTACGGACCGCCTGGCTGGGATGCTCGGCCATCTCGATGATCTGGCTGGCGTGAACGATGGAGAGCGGGAGGCCGGTGACATCATGCTTCGCCAGCTCGCGCTGGACCTCCTCCTCGCGCCCTACCAAGACGATTTCCTGCCCGAAACGCCGCGCCGCGCGGACACCACCCTCCACATCTACGCCGGGCGCGTGGTCACTTCCCATGGCGTCAAGCACGATACGCATCTTCCCCCCTTTTGCGCCGACCCTCGGCTGGACCCCTGGCAGGGTCAGGCAGCAGCGATTGTACCCTAGAGAGGGAAGGGCTGCAAGTCGAACGACGGGAGCCTGATGGGCAAAGCCGTCCAACAGAAAGCCCGCCCACGTGAGTGGGCAGGCGCAACATCAATGACGCAGACTTGAATCGCGCTCGGGGCGGGCAGGGACCGTCAGGGCAACGTCATCTGCCCTCACCCCAGCCACTCAGTAATTCCCGGCCAGCAGCTCGTAATAGGCCTGAGGATGCTTGCAGGCCGGGCAAACCTTGGGGGCGGACTTGCCCTCATGGATGTAGCCGCAGTTGCGGCAGCGCCACTTGACGACGGTGTCCTTGGTGAACACTTTGCCCGCGCGGACGTTCTCCAGCAGCTTGCGGTAGCGGGCCTCATGCCCCTCTTCGACCTCGGCGATCTCGGTGAAGGCGGCGGCCACCTCCTTCAGGCCCTCTTTGCGCGCGGTCTCGGCAAAGTTCTTGTAGAGGGTGGTCCACTCGAGGCGCTCGCCGTTGGCCGCAGCCTCCAGATTGGCGGCGGTGTCGCCGATGACTCCTGCAGGGTAGGCGGCGGTAATCTCTACATCTCCGCCCTCCAGGAGCTTGAAGAACACCTTGGCGTGTTCTTTTTCGTTATCAGCCGTGTCGAGGAAGATGGCCGAAATCTGCTCGTAGCCCTCTTGCTTGGCTGCCGAGGCGAAGTAGGTGTAGCGGTTCCTCGCCTGAGACTCCCCAGCGAAGGCGGCCAACACGTTCTTTTCCGTCTGCGTACCCTTGATGCCTGGCATTGCTCAATCTCCTTTTCACATTGGTTACGATACATTCGACCCAATCCGGACAGGTGGTAGTATAAGGGAAAACTGGCCCCTGGGCAAGTCATTGCAACACGGGTGGCCGTGTCACCTGGGCAGCTCAAAGCGGTAACGCCTATTGCCCTGCGCCCCCCATGCCACTATAATCAGCCTACGTCTGTGACCGAGTACAGCGCCCTTGACTTCTCATCCCCTCTGGGTTGAAAGGAGCGTCCTTGTTCATTTTCAAGAAACTGGTTTCGCGCTTTCTCTTTCCCTTGCCTCTCAGCCTGGGGCTGAGCCTACTGGGGCTGGCGCTTCTGTGGTTCACGCGCCGACAGAAGGCGGGCAAAGTGCTGGTGACGCTCAGCGTCGTGTTGCTGTTGTTGCTCAGCTCGGGGGCGGTGAGCGACATGCTGATCGCGCCCCTGGAGGCGCGCCATCCGCCCTATGGCCTGAACGGCGAGTTCCGCGTGCCCGAAAGCGAGGTGCGGTATGTGGTGGTGCTCGCAGGGGGCTTTCCCTCTGTGCCAGGGTATCCCATCACCCGCCAAGTGGATGGGGGAGGGATGGCGCGCCTGGTGGAAGGCGTGCGCATCCACCAGCGCTGCCCGAACAGCACGCTGATCCTCTCCGGCGGGCGCGGCATTGATCCCAATACTGATCCCAGCACGCTCACCAATTTGCTCTTCGTGAAGCTGCTCGGCGCGGACGAATCCCGTGTTGTTGTCTCTAACATCTCCCAGGACACCGAGGATGAGGCCCGCAACCTGGCTGGACTTGTCGGGCAGGCACCCATGGTGCTCGTTACTTCGGCCTCTCATATGCCGCGCGCGCTGGCGCTCTTCGAGTCTTACGGGATGCGGCCCATACCCGCGCCCACGGACTATCGCACGGGGTTAGTCGAGATATTCACGGTTGAGTCCATCTTCCCCAATGCGGATGCGCTCTATAACAGCGAGCGGGCGGTCTACGAGTACCTGGGGACTCTGTGGAACAGGCTGCGGGGTAGATAAGGAGCAGCGACCGACACGGTGAGAGAGAGGGGGCAGACATCTGGTCGTGGCAACAGAAAAGCCATAGCTCGCTCTCCCTGTTGGATCTCAGGAGATCGTGACTATGGCCCAGCATGGACCTGCACACTATGTATGGAGCCACCCTCCAGACTTGAACTGGAAACCGGGCGCTTACGAAGCGTCTGCTCTACCGATTGAGCTAGGGTGGCTTATGTATGACGGACGCAGTATATCATGCGCCGTAGGGTTCGTCAAATTGCCTGTACGTGTGCCAGAGCGGTTGCCTATCCTTGGTGCTCAGGCTAGAATAGGGCATCCTGCGAAAAGGAGTAGGGGGCAATGGCCAAGAACAAGATGACCTCTCGGGAGCGCATGTTAGCCGCCATCCACCATGAGCGACCCGACCGGGTGCCCGTCGCGCCCTGGGACCTGGGGCGGATTCCCAAAGAGAGCGCTCTGGCGGCGGAGCTGATCGCCCGCACCGACCCTTGGCTGGAGATCGGCTTGGGCTGCAATCCCGTCGGCGGCGCAACCTTCCCCCTTGAAGAGCAGCGCCTGGACAACACCCTGCGGCAGGTACTGCACGCTCCGGGGCGCGACCTGGTCTCGATCCATACGACGACGGCCCAGACGACCGCCTGCACCGAGCCATTCTGCAAGAGCGTCGCCGACATTGAGGCTTTCTTGGCCATCCCCTACGTTGCGCCGCATCCTGACGTGGGGGCCTTTCGCGCTTTCAAGCGCCGGGTAGGGGAGGACGGCCTGGCTGTTATGGGGGTGGGGGATGCCCTCTGCTACCCCAACGACATGCTGGGCACCGAGCTGTGCAGCTACCTCTGGGCCGCAGAGACAGAGATCATACGCGGCATAGTCAGCCTCGCGGCAGAGCGCATCTTCCGCGTGGTGGAGGAGGCCTGCCAGGGTGGCGTGGATTGCTGGCGCATCGTCGGCGGTGAGTATGCCACCCAACTGATGGGCCCGCACGCGTGGGATGAGCTCATAGTGCCCTTTGATAAGCCCCTGGTGGAGATGATCCATTCCTATGGAGCCATCGCCCATTATCACAACCACGGCAACATGAGGTGTTTCATCGGCAAGATCGCCGATCTGAGCATTGACTCCCTTGATCCCATCGAGCAGCCCCCATATGGCGATATCGAGATGGACGAAGCCCTGCGCCTTGTCGGGGAGAGGGTCTGTCTTGTGGGGGGCCTGGACGATATGGAGGTGCTGGAGACGCGCTCCCGCGAGGAGGTGCTGCGCCTCGGTGCCGAGCTGCTTGAGCGCGTGGGGCACGTCGGCTACATGCTGGGAGGCACTTCTTCGGGCATCTATGGCGAGCCGGCGGCGCGCAACTTTATCGCCCTGGTCGAGGTCGCTGAGCGACACGCCGGGCACTGACCCTATTCACCGCCGAGGTCGCGGGGAACGCAGAGGCTTTTGGCCGTTTTTCTCTGCGCTCTCTGATCCCTGTGGCTAATCTCCCCTTTTCCTGTCGAACCATTCTACCCTGATCACGGTTGTATTTGGTTTTTTTCGGCCCATAATGCAGGAAATCCTGCTGTTCACCTCGTTCACCACCGGAAGCGTGCTTGCGGCCTGTGATAGCGTCTTACACTTGAGCAGACACCCTCTCGCATCGCGTCCTTCAACAATGGGATTGCGGGCAGATTTGCCCTGATAGTATATTGATGATACTATAATATCATATCGGCACAAAGATATAAAGCCACTCTCGGGTTATCCACAGCCCTGCTGGTTTGTGCACAGGCGGGGCTGCGGTATCGGGCGAGGGTGAGGAAGGCGATCTGTCAGCCTGACCGATAGGGGGAAAGAGATGGCCGTGATCCGCATACCGGGTGGAGGGCGGGGCGCACGACTGGCCGAGCTCATCACGCAGCAGAGCCAGGGCAGCCAGTGGCGGAAGGTCGGAGAAAGCATTGAGATCGAAGGCCCCAGGCTTGAGATCGAGAGCTCGATGGTCTCGCAAGTCTACTGGCCTGAATCCCCTGCTGAGGCGCGCGCCGTGGAGCGTTTCATGCGCCGCCTGATCGGGTTCGACCCCAAGACGGCGCGCCTGGTCACGCCAGAGCGTATCGTGGTCACCGACGAGCCGGAGTCCGAGCAGCCCCTGCTTGTGCGCTTTCCGGCCTCGTTGAAAGAGCGGCTGGTGCGCGTGGCCGAGCAGTTGGGGATCAGCCAAAACGAGCTGGTGGTGCGCGCAGTACAGGAC
>Ga0209609_10001449_pt1 | contig 13711 bp, 11 predicted proteins | sample LakKivw325mmetaG_FD_184136 | JGI IMG/M metagenome (GOLD analysis project Ga0209609, IMG submission 184136) | Anoxic lake water microbial communities from Lake Kivu, Rwanda to study Microbial Dark Matter (Phase II) - Lake Kivu water 325m metaG... | ecosystem: Environmental > Aquatic > Freshwater... | reverse complement strand
CCAGAAAGTAAATCCACGCTGGAGCTCGGTTTTTTTGGAAGGTCGGGCGGCCAAAGTCCAGTAACGACGCATGATGGGCGGCGACGTGATGCGTTTCGAACCTTCGAAATCATCAATGAAACCGACGCCGTTGGGATCATCGGTGTCTTCATTGGACAAGGTGTTGGGATTGGGGCGAACCTGGGCGATTTCACCCTCGACAGCAAAGGAGGATTGAACGTCGGTTTTGATCAGTGGCAGCCAGTCGAGGGCGCGCGTCATGAAATCCAATTTGCGATTGTAGCGCCCATTGATATCCCAAACAAAATTGCGCATCGGCTCATAACCGACCTCCACTTTCTCGTCAATCACCGATTGCCCGAAATACAGCGCCGTACCACCGATGAAGGAGTTCTCCCCGAAATCGTACTGCGCCCGCGCTCCCAAAATGGTTTTCTTATCCAGCTGGAAGAACTGGTTCTTTTCGAATTTGATCTCAAGATTGGCGTCGGGATTGAGCGCATCCTGCCGGAGCAGGGTCAATTGCCCCGTGAAGTAATCAATCGTGTAATCTACTCCGCGCGTCAGCGTCTGGTTGTTGAGCGTGACGATTTCGCTGTTTTCAATGACCATGCCCCCTAAGCTGATATTCGAACTGCGGTTCTGGTACTTGACGATGATTTTAAATTTATGATCGCCGTTAATGGCATTGATGTTGGAGCGGTTGGAATCGTACATCGCGGTGCAGGAATATTTATCGCTGAGGTTGGGATTGAACTCACCGCTGTTATCGTTGCTCTTAAACTGGAAAGGCCGCAGGTAGGGCATCCACAGCTCACCCATCTGTAGGTTGATGACGTTCTTGTTTTCTATGTCAATGATATCGTCGGGGTTGGGGTTGCCGCTTTTATCCTTAAGATCCAGTCCCAACTTATTCAGAAAGGTTTTCCCATCCTCGCGGTCGCGGTCTTCTTCACCATTTTGCCCGTGAATATAGACGACGTCCAGGTCGAATCCTTCTTCATTAATACCGCTCGTGCCTAAATAGTAAATATTCTTGAATTCCAAGTCCCAGCACGGATGAGTAGGCAGAAGATGCTGGGGTTTGATCAACTTGAGCACAATATCGCTGGTATCAGTCAACGGGCGATTCCAGTTGCCGAATTCCTCGCCGCTGAGCGTGATTCCGCCGGCATCTACCAGTCGATAGGTCACGCCGATGACCTCGTTTTCCTGCACCTGAGTCTGCAAGCGGATATAGCCCAAATTTAGGTCCGCATAATAATCCTTGCCCAATTCCAGACGTCTGAAAACCCGTTGTTCGGTATAGGCGGTGTCGCGTTCCGGATAACGCGGATCAACATAGGCTTTACCATAGACACAACCCGCCGTTTCGAAGATCTGGGATTTATAAACCTCAAGGTTGGCGACAACCCGATTGATATTGAACGCGAACAGCCCGGTTTGGGCAAAATTCTGATACATGGAATTGCGGAACGTGGAATCCAGGTAGAAATAGGCATTGCGGCGGTACTCGTTATCTTTAATGGCCTGATTCGTTGTCTGGGCTCCACCATCCACGCTGAGTTTTTCCTTTTTGCCCTTTTCCACACTGGCAATCGTGGTCACATTGATCCCGCCGAATTTCAACAGGGCTTTAAGCCCGAAGAGCCCATTATTCTTGCCGGAAAAAGTCACAAACTGGGTGCCAGGCAGAGACAACGCCACATTTCCGGCTTCGACCTTTTGTACTATATCATCTTCCTTTCCAGTATAAATGATCTTGAGGGCGTTTTCCCAATCGAAGTCGCGTTCGCTGTCCTGATCGACCAGAATACTGATCCGGTCGCCGATTTTACCTTCAATGCTGAGCTGTTGTTTTTGATCAATGACAAAAGTCGTGGATTGTCCCTCACGGAAACCGGCCCGCACCTGGCTACGTTGCTGGTTCTGGAGCCGTCCATTGATATTGACATTGCCGGAAACCCGCAGGGAAACGCGTTGACCAGCGATGTCAGCGCCGATCAGTTCCAGTTTTTCGGTCGTTTTCGTTTCGGTTTCTTTGCTGACTGTCAGTATCTGATCGACGAACTGCTTGCGCAGATTGAAATCCTTCCTTATTTCAAAGTACCGGTTCACCGAAAGAGCACTGGGCGTCAGTATATCTACTCCCAGCAATTGATTGGAGAAAAGGAAATAACTACGGGAATTATCCAGCTTGCTGACTGGCTTAACGCCGGGAAATTTGATCCTGACGATATGCCGGTTGAGTTCGACGTAGTTGGGCGACATTAGCGACAAGCCCGGCTTGCGTTCCACCTGCAATGGGCTGTAGCGACGGCTGAGCCAGTCAATGCGCATGGGAAATGCCACACCGCCCGTCTCTGCCGCGAATATAGCAACGGTAAATCCCATAAATGCGATTATGGTCAGGCAATATTTTATAGTCCGAAAAAAAATAATTCTGGTATCCTTAAATGAAAAGGTGCGGGTAATTATGCGCAGGTCTGAATCAGAAAAGTAACAAAGGAGGGGGTCGGCACCTCAGTCTTTGAAGTTAAAAGCATTTAAATGGCGTTCTAATTTCTGGGCGAGTCGGGAAAAAGCCTGACCGCGATGGCTGATCGAATTCTTTGTCCTCAAATCCAGTTCGGCGAAAGTCTTGCCCAGCGACGGAATCAGGAAAACGGGATCATATCCAAAACCACCTGCCCCGCGCGGTTCGTCCAATATCATCCCCTCGATCTGCCCTTCCTCAATCAGCGTCAGTGTCGGGTGATAAAATACCGCGATACACCGAAACCGCGCCTGGCGGGCGCTGACCGGGATATCACGCATGGTACGAATCAACTGCGCCACATTCTGAGCATATGTCGCCTTTTCTCCGGCGTACCGCGACGACCGCACACCCGGCAATCCGCCTAATGCGGCAACTTCGAGTCCCGTATCGTCAGCGATAGTAGCAAATCCGGTATAATCAGCAAGCATGCGCGCTTTTTTTAATGCATTCTCCGTCAAGGTGTTCCCATCTTCCTCTACGGCAGGAAAGTCGGGGAAGTCTGCCAGGGTGTGCAAATTTACGCCGGGTAATTGAAATACCCGGGTAATTTCACGGATTTTATCCTGGTTGTTGGTCGCGATCAGTATTTCCATAGATTCGGTTAAAATGCGCAGAATCTTAGTGAAAATTCAAATGAATATCAAGTCGAAAGCGCTGGACAGCAGATTTAAAATTGCTATAAATCACCGGAACACATCGTTTCAGCTACCCTGATGCGTTCTAAAAAACACACCCGACCAGCTTGTCACCGGTCAGTAGCAGGTGTGTTGAGCCGTGGTAATTTTAAACTACTGCTCAGTCGGAATAACGGCGGCGCACCGACACGGCGCCGGTGGTGTTGAGGTTGTCTTCCGCGACCTTACCTTCGAGCTCGAGGCGAACGGCTCCATTGGCATGCCCCCTGAGACAACCACCATGCATATTCAATTTAATATGCGCGGCACCGTTGGCGTTGATGGTCGCATTGGTGACCTGCGTCCATCTCATGTCAATTTTCGCCGCGCCATCGGCACGCAAATCCAGATTCTGGATTTCATTGTCGTATCCGGAGATCTTCCCCGCGCCGCTCAGACGTAGCGACAAGTCATCAGTCTTAAAATCCCGGATGGTGATTTCGGCCACAGAGCTGGATTCAATCCGCCGCAAATCGGGCATGGTTATCTCCGCTCGTAAATTCCCCCGATAAGGCCTATGACGGCGACACTCCAGGTACAGCCGGTCATCACGTTCGGTGACCTGCACCTTGTCACGCAAATTCTCCGGAACGCTGACTGTCACACTGTATTTATCACCGTATTGCACTTCCACCTGCCAGGGACCATTCAATTCCAGCTCCGTGAAATGCTGGTAATCATAGGTCTGTTGGGCAGCAATAGGTTCGTCACTACTCCACTCGCGCTCTGTTTTTATCCCGTGATCTATCATCAGGCGCAGAACGATCAGGGTAATGATGATCACAAACAGGAACAGCAGACCCGTTCCGACTAAAATTTTATTACTGGTCTTCATTTGGTTACCTCAGTTTTGTATTGTTGATAGATTTGCTGTAACTCCGGAAAGGTAATTCCGAGCAGGTCCATGGAACGGAACAACCGCGGTGCCTCCTTTTCCAGAAAGTCAGTGTGTTTAAGATTCCGCGTTTGTTCCAGCCCGTTTTCAGCGACATAATAGCCGATTCCGCGCTGATTGTAGATAATACCACGTTCCTGCAGGTAAGCATAACTGCGCATGACCGTGTTGGGATTGACCTGTAAGTTAACGGCCAGCTCGCGGATCGCCGGTATTTTCACACCAACGACCCACTGCCTACGCAGAATACACTCGCACATATAATCCGCGATTTGCAGATAAATCGCCTCATTATTCCCAAATTCCATATTACACCTCCGTTTCCTTCAGGCGCAAATAAGACAAAATCCAGAAATACGGAGCGAATAATACCCAGAAGGCTATTTTGACAAACCATCCGACAATTGAATAATCCACCCAGGCAAAATCAGATGCCTGCAAAGCAAAGGACTCGCACCCACTGGTAAAATAGGCGTTAAATATAACGCGCATCAGACCCGTGGTTACCAAACCAAGTACCAATGCCAACCCAAACAGTGCAGAGAGTAGCTTAAAAATGGCGCGACTGCGGAAATAAATCGAGGCAAACAGGAACAGTGACTGCGTTACCAGATACACTCCCAAAGTCACCACCATCCGGGCTGTAAACGGGTTGAATAACGCCGGTGCTACTCCAAAGAACAACTGACCGGTGATGCTCACTAACACCGAAAAGAGGAAATAGACGATCATCGTTACCAGAGCATAACCAACAGAGGTGATGAGCAATTTGCTGAGCAGCTTCTCAAATTGCGAGGCGGGCAGGGTCAGGTATAGATAATTGCGCGGCGCGGTATGCACTTCCCGAAATGCCCGAGACGAAAAAAGATAACCGCCGATAAATAGGAGCATCACATACCAGACCGTATGAAAATTCTCATACTCGGAGCGGGATGTCAGAAGAAAGATGAAAAAAATTACCCCGAAAATCCCTCCGGCGGCCGTTAGCAGGGAACGATATGAAGTCAGCACTTCATTCCTCAGTAAATGATACAGGCGCGAAAAATCGCAGACATTTTTATGTTGCATACTACGCCTCCTTTCCAAAAATGTTTTCAATCAGCTGGCGATTATTAATGACCGCATTGAACAATAACTCGATGTCAATTTTTCCTTCACTTGAGTTGCGGTTTGCTTCCAGCGCCGCATAGCCCCCAATCGTCTGCTCATAGAACAATGCCTGCGCTAAATCCTGTTCGTTCTGATACACATTGACCGTCAGATGGCGACCGGTGTTTTCAAGAGTCTGATGGTAAATTATCCGACCTTCGTCCAGAATCACCAGGGGGTCAATCAGGTTCGCCATGTCGCGTACCTGGTGCGTTGAGATGATGAACAAACGTTCCTCGTTAATGGCACCGGCTAAGATGCGGCGAAACTGACTTTTGGAGGGAATGTCGAGCCCATTCGTCGGTTCATCGAGCAATAAAACTTTAGTATTGGTCGCCAGCCCGAAAGCCAGTAAAAATTTCTTTTTCTGGCCAAAGGAAAACGTTGCCAGTTTGTCCTGTGCGGGTAATTCAAATTCCGTTAACAGATGGCCGAACAATTCTCCGTCGAAACGCGGATAAAACGGCGCATAGCCGCTGCGATATTCAGCGATCGTCACCGGCGGCACATAAAACTCCTCCGGCACTAAGTAAATTTCACTCAACAACTGCGGAGCACGCTGACGCGGCTCGTAATTCATGACGCTAACCTCGCCGCTTTGCGGAAACAGTAAACCCGTCAGAATCTTCAGCAGGGTCGTTTTCCCGGCGCCGTTTTTCCCCAACAATCCGTAAATATTCCCGGGTGTCAGGTGCAGCTCCAAACTATTGAAAAGTTTGTTTTTCTTCCGATAGGCGAAACTCATGTTCTGAATCTTAATCATACTGAACTCCATATTTAGTGTATTAATTATCTAATACACTGATAATCTACAACACTTTTTAGCGTTTGGCAAGAGTTTTTTTCAATCTCCATATATTTCTCCTAAATTTCGACGATAATCGGAATAGAAACGGAGTAGGAACGTGGCTGAATACAGGAGGTTAATTCTCATCAGAACAGTGATTTGGGGGCTTATAAGCCTGGCCTTGCTTCGGGCCGATGAAAACTACCGTCAATCGGAATTTCTGTTTGACAGTCAATATATAGCGACTATTTCGATAACTATCGATCCGGACTCGTTAGCCTGGATCTTAGCGACGGGGAATGAACTGAGTGATCATTATTTCCGGGCTGATATGCGTTTTCAGCGGGGTGAGTTGGACACGCTAGTTGCCGATATTGGTTTCCGTTTAAGAGGCAACACTTCCCGTTTTTCGCGTAAAAAGTCCTTCAAGATTTCATTCAGCGAATATGTCCCCGACCGACGATTTTTCGGATTAAAGAAATTCAACCTGAACGGCGAGCATAACGACCCTTCGTTAATCCGGTCCAAATTGTGCTGGGATTTATACCGGCAGATGAATGTCCCCGCCTCGCGAGCTGTTCACGTGCAATTATTCATCAACGGCGAATATAAAGGACTTTACATTCACGTCGAAGAATACGATAAAACCTTTGTAAAAAGCCGCTTCGCCAATAATTCCGGCAACCTCTACAAATGCCTGTGGCCAGCCGACCTCGCCTATCGCGCTGAAAATCCCGACGCCTATAAATTCGTCAGCAATGATCGGCGGGCTTATGAACTCCAGACTAATGAAGAAGTCGATGACTATTCCGACCTGGCGCATTTAATTCGAGTCATTAATCTTTCCAATGCCACCGATTTCCGCGACAGCCTTTTAGCCAATTTTAACCTCTGGAATTTCTTGAAATACCTGGCGGTCAACGTCACCGTTGGCAGTTGGGACGATTACTGGTACAATAAGAACAATTACTTTCTTTACCATAACCAGCGTACCGGTAAATTTGAATTTTTACCGTACGACTGCGACAACACCTTCGGCATCTGCTGGGATAGTCACGACTGGGGCACACGTAACATTTTTCACTGGGGCAATAGTAATAATGAAGCCCGACCCTTGGTTGACCGCCTGTTCAGTTATCCGCAATATAAAAACCTTTATGCCTACTTTATCCGTGTTTTAGTCGAAGAGTATTTCACCGAAACAACTTTCTACGAACACATTGATTCAATAAAAAATCGGATAACTCCGGCCGTCACTGACGATATTTATCGCACGCTTGACTACGGCTATACGGTTGCGGATTTTCAGGCGTCGTATACGACCGCCTTAGGCGCCCACGTACGTTATGGATTACAACCGTACATTGCCACCCGCCGGCACTCTATCATGGAACAATTACCCGTGGCCAACGTCGCGCCGTATTTCATTGCCGAACCGGAAATTGAAACCAACGGCGAAGGAAACACGACCATCAGGGTCCCGATTTTCGACGAGCATTCTCCAGCAATTGTGAACCTGATTTACCGGCACGAATCGGATTTTATCGCTGTACCCATGCAACTGGACAGCATCCTGAAGGACGGGCCGGTGCAAATTTACCGCTTCACCGCTTCTATCAATGAATTGACTTCAACGGCCGAACTGCAGTTTTATCTCTCGGCTACTGATGATAACAACCAGACCAGTGTATTGCCTTATGCGGCACCCGCCAAGCTGTTTGTCCAAAGCTTCCCTTTCCGATCACCGAAAGTGTACATTAACGAATTTATGGCTTCCAATGCCACCACAGCGACCGATGAATACGGCCAGTATGATGACTGGGTCGAGATATTCTGCGCGACTGATACAGTTGTGCTCACTAATTTCTTCCTGACCGACAATATCTATATTCCTGACAAGTGGGCATTTCCGGATACGATACTTCCTCCCCAGAGTCACTTGATAGTCTGGGCTGATGACCATCCTGAACAAGGCCGACTGCATGCCCCGTTTAAATTGGACAAGAGCGGCGAGGCCCTTGCCATTTTCCAGAAAATTGACTCCGTCTTTTTCCTGATAGACTCCGTAACCTTTGGAGCGCAAACCACCGATATCTCCTACGGGCGCACCTCCGATGGTGATTCAACCTGGTCGTTTATGACCCCGACGCCCGGAGCTCCCAATACAATTACGCAGCTGCAAACCGATATAAACCTTGCCGACGGATTCAGGCTGTTTCCGAATTACCCGAATCCTTTCAACCAGCAGACGCGCTTAAGTTATTATTTGCCAAAGGAGGGCTTTGTCCAAATCAGTGTCTATGATCTTAACGGGAGAATTGTCCGCTACGAGCCACCCGAGAGCCGGACGGCGGGTATGCATTCACGGCTTCTGAATTTTTCGTCGCTGACCAGTGGGGTTTATCTGGTCTGTCTCGAAAATGGCCAGAAGAAAGCCTGGCAAAAATGCCTATACATTAAATAGTCGTTTACTACTTTAGGCTTGCCACCTGGTTGGCGGTTTTCCACACCCGTAGAAAATTCCCGCTCCAGATTTTGGCAATCTCGCGTGGCGAATAACCGCGGCGTAGGAGTTCTTCGGTGATATTACCCATCTGGCTGACGTCGTAACAATCCTGCAGGGCACCGCCACCGTCGAAATCAGACCCGATGCCGACGTGATCAATTCCGATAGTCTGTACCACATGGTCTATATGGTCAACCATATCTTTCACCGTCGCCAATATACGGGGATAACGCCGATCCAGTTCATCGCGCTCCGCCGAGGCTTTTCGCAGCTCTTCCGGACTTAAGTTATCCAGATCATGGTACTGTCTGCGCCACTCGGTATAGGCGGAATCTCGAGCCGTGTTGGGTTGCGGCGTTTTGACATACTCGGTGAAGATATTAATTTGAATTACTCCGCCATTGCGGGCTAATGCCTGTAACATTGCATCGCTAAAATTGCGTGGGTTATTGCACAGGGCTCTGACGCAGGAATGCGACGCGATAACCGGCGCTTTGGTCAATCTGAGCACCTGAAAGAAGGCACTGTCCGAAATATGCGAGACGTCAATCAGCATCCCCAGCCTGTTCATTTCCCGCACGACCGTCTGTCCGAAAGTGCTGAGACCGCCATGTTCCGTGGTGTCGTTGGACGAATCGCAAATATCATTATTTTTAACATGGCACAGGGTAATATAGCGGAAACCTTGCCGATAATATTTTTCGACTAATGACAGGTCGGAACCGAGCGGATAACCGTTCTCTATTCCCAAAAGAATCGCCCGTTTTCCGCGCCGGGTGATACGATAAATATCCCGAGGCGAATAAGCCATTTCGGCCAGTGCGGAATTCCTGCGAACCGCGCTTAAAATACTATCGAGTGTCACGGCGACTGTCTGTCGTGCTTGCTCGAATCCTTCCGGTGTCCGGGCCTCCTGAGCCACATAAGCCGCGAAAAAAATGGCATCCAATCCGCCTTCGATCATCCGCGGAAAATCTACTTTGCCGCCGAAATAGTCGGGTTGATGCCGTTGGCTGAGATCGAAATTAACGCGCCGCAATTTCAGCGGCGTATCACAATGGGAATCGAGCGTTAAAAGTTCTTCGTGAATGCGGCGCGCCTTAACCTGACTGACGACCGGTTTTGCCGATTGCGTGCCGGCACACTCAAAGCCCCAGATAATCAAGGTGGCGGCACTGACCGCCAACCGAATTTTTTGCTGCATCTGATTTGCCATTTAACAGGGTTATTGCTTAGAACAATTTCGAAAAGATTCGATTACTTCCTGGTAGCGGAAGCAAGAGATTAGATGGTCATTGACCATACCGGCAGCTTGCATGAAAGCATAGCAGATTGTCGGGCCAACGAACCGGAAACCGCGCTTCTGCAAATCGGCGCTCATTTTCTCGGCCTCGGGTGTTTTCGTCGGTAAATCAGTCAGTCGGCGCCATTTGTGGATCAACATTTTACCTGCGGTGAAGCGCCAGATATAAGCATCAAAAGTCCCGAACTCTTGCTGGACTTCCAGAAAGCGTTGGGCGTTATTGACCGTCGCCCTGATTTTCATCCGGTTGCGGATAATAGCAGGGTTCGTCAGCAAGGTGGCGATATAATCCTCGTCAAAGCGAGCTATTTGGGCGACATCGAAATCAGCCAAGGCGTGGCGGAAACCTTCGCGCTTCTTCAAGATAATTGACCAGCTCAGTCCGGCTTGAAAGGAATCCAGCACCATGAATTCGAAAATTTTCCGATCGTCATGGACGGGCACCCCCCATTCAGTATCATGGTAGGCGATCATCAGAGGATTTTCCGCCGGCCAGGGACAACGTGATTCAATCATTCTGCTTTCCTTTCATCAGGTAACCTACAATGAGATCCTGCCTTCATTTCCTCGCCACCCGGGTTAAATAAGTATTTCCCAGGACGGGAAAGTGCCAATAATGAATACGGTCGTTTATCAACCTGTCGTCTTTACATTATCAGAAAAACCGGGATAATTTAGAGTAAAGTACGTAAAACCAGTGAATGTTTTTTTATGGCCGATTCGCTTCCGGTCGGAATACCTTTTGAATGTAGGACGATTCTTCTGCGCTCAGCGGCTTTTCAGTACCCCAGAGAATGTCTTCCACTTGCTGGCGGTTGCGAAAACCGGGGATGACTGCGGCAACTATTGGATTATTCAGCAAGTACTGCAGGGCGACCCGGGCAAGTTCTGGGATTCTTTTCCCGAAACGAGTTTTCAGGGCATTAATTTGCGGGGTTATTTGTGCTAAATGTTCGGGGGTAAAAACCGCTGATTTTTTCCGGTGGTCGCCTTCCTCGAAATGCGGCGGCCTTTGGGCGTCGTACTTGCCAAGTAACAAACCTTTGTTGAGCGGGCTGAAGGCGATAAAAGACATCTGCCGATTCTCCAGCAAACGTCGGATGGAACTACCGGGACGGATGAAATGATCATCCATGATATGGGCGTAACTCTGCATAACCGTCGGTTTGACTTTGGGCACGACACGCAGAAAATCCTGCTCGGTATAGGCGGACTGTCCGATCAGGCGGATTTTGCCTTCGTCTCGCAGACGATAAATCATTGCGACGGCATCGTCAAGGTACTGGTCGTTCGGCCCGAAATCGGCGTGATGAAAATAATAAATATCCACCCAGTCGCGGCGCAGGTTAATCAGTGACTGTTCGAGCTGGTGCCGAATATGCTGAGGTTCGTAGGCGTGTGCGGCAGTTCCGGGAAACCAACCGACTTTGGTAGCAATGATCACGTCTTTGTTCCTTGTACCAAGCGCTTTGGCGAGCAGGCGCTCCGCCCGGCCGTTGCCATAAACATCGGCATTATCGAAATGATTGATACCCCGGTCAAGGGCAAAATTAATCGCTTCAATCGCCGCCGGCTCGTCTACATTCGCCCAACCGTTGGGTACTCCGTTGACCCAGTTCAGGCCGCCCAACGTCCAGCAACCCAAGCTGATTTCCGACACGCTGATATCCGATTGACCTAATTTTCTATAACGCATTTTGCTTCGTTAAATCCTGTGTACTGTTCTCAACGCCTGACCGGCAACTGCCGATAATCAGTGGGCTCAGGTAAATCCGCCATGTCCGCAGGCTGGTGCAGAAGCAGTCCCGGTGGATGGAGTTGAAAAACCGCCAATCGCCGGGGCGGACATTCTTTTACGGGCGGTGTGCTGGTTGCAGGCGGGGCATTCTATTTCCGAGTCTGCAACGCGGTTAGATGCAACCAGTTCTTCAAACACTCGACCGCAGTTTTGACATTCATATTCAAATACTGGCATTCTGGCTCCACTGAATTTTCATGTTTTCACGCAGAATTTGAGATAAGCATCCTAATTTAGGTTACAAAAAGGTCCCCGGTTCTGTATTTTGAAACACTTAATTACACTTTCCGGACGTCCCGGCAGCAGGCCTGACTTCCTCTGTGTCTGTTATATATCACCGTTTTGACAGATATAAATATGGGGCCGGTCAGACTGGCTTGTCGGATTTGAACTTAGTCACCAGCTCTTCAGCTTTCTCGGGAAACATAACCACAAATAATCCGATCAGTAAGCCGACAACTCCGAAAATATCAATAAGTTTCAGGTGTTCCAAAGCCAGCAAAATCAGGCTTGCAGCAAGAATTAAAATCCCTAAACTTCTCATAGTAGGCCTCTTTGAAAGTGCAGATTTGACATTACGTTGTGTATTCTTTGCTCCATGGTAATCCGACGCGCTGCGCCGCGGGAAATATAATAAAGAATCGGTCACTAACCAAAACTAAAACCATTGCTCCCGTTATCCTTGGTCAGCTTTTCATTCCAATTACCGATATGCACCCGGCACGACGCTCAGAGCTCGGGTATTCAAGTTGATAAAAAGTACTGCCTGCACAGAACAGGTTTTCGCATCTTGATAACAGCTAAAATCACTTTCGCCCAACATTCAAAATAGCGGGTTGATTTTGAGCGGCAGTAGATGTATATTCTGGCAAAATTTTGGGATTCATATGAAAACACTTAAATGGCTAATAATCTTTGTGGTAACCGTGACCGGAGTGGTTAGTGCCGCACCCAACGAAGCGGTTCTCACTCAGCCCGTCAACCTGGTGACCATTCCCACCTGTGGCATTGTACCGCGGGGAGCCTATGCGGTGGAGTTTCGCCTTTTCCCCGGTGGTGGATTGTGGAGTGAAATAGCCGTCGGAATTTCGGAACGTTTCATGTTTGGCGTTGCGTACGGTGGAGGTAATATCATTGGTGATCAAAAAATTACCTGGTACAAACAGCCCGGAGTCGAAGTAAAATACCGCTTCACCGAGGAGTCTGATAAATTCCCGGCGGTGGTGGTCGGTTTCAACTCGCAGGGATTTGGCAACTACCTCGACAGCCTGAAACGCTACGAGACCAAGGCACGCGGTTTCTATGCGGTCGCCAGTAAAAATTACCATTTTTTAGGTAATTTGGGCGTCCACGGCGGTCTTAATTACAATCCAATAGAAAAGACCGATGGTGACACTGATCCCAATGTCTTTTTCGGAATAGATAAAGACCTGAATTCGGAAATTGCCCTATTACTCGAATATGACGCCGCGCTGAACGACAATCAGACGAAGGAATCCCTGTTGGGTCGCGGACGCGGCTATCTGAATGCCGGCGTGCGCTGGCGGGTGGTGGACAAGTTTACCATCGAAGTCAATTTCAATAACATACTGCTTAATCGCCAGGAAGTTGATTTCATGACGCGTGAACTGAAGATCACCATCGTCGAATTCTTTTAACCCTCTCCCTTTTCCATAAAAACTAAACACAATGGAGGCTTTTATGCGAACGATCAGACTATTAGCATTATTTCCCCTGATCATCCTGTTGACCCTGGTTTTCAGCACGGCAACCTTAGCCCAGGGCAAGGTCAAGGCGCTTCTGGATCAGGCCGAAAAACTGCATGAAGATAAAAATTACCCCGCAACGATGGAGAAACTGCGCGAAGCTGAAAAACTGGATCAGGACAACCCCGAGATTCTCTGGAAAATAGCGCGGGCCTATTTCGATTTCGCCGACCAACAACCTGATAATATTGAGGTTCAAAAAGCCAATCTTTATCCCGGTTTTGATTACGCCAAGAAATGCGTGGAAAGCGCTCCCAACGTCGCCGGTGGTCATCAATATTATGCCATCCTCAT
>Ga0209609_10001448_pt1 | contig 13722 bp, 17 predicted proteins | sample LakKivw325mmetaG_FD_184136 | JGI IMG/M metagenome (GOLD analysis project Ga0209609, IMG submission 184136) | Anoxic lake water microbial communities from Lake Kivu, Rwanda to study Microbial Dark Matter (Phase II) - Lake Kivu water 325m metaG... | ecosystem: Environmental > Aquatic > Freshwater... | reverse complement strand
GACGTGTTCATCAGCTTCATCAAGAGCCACACGTACGATGATCTGAGCGATCTTCACTTCAACCTGCTCTTTATCGGCGCGATGCACTTCATGGACACCCACAATTTCGATTGCGCGCGCGTGCGCAGCTGCGTGATCCACTATGGCCTGCCTGATGGTCGGATCGTGCCCTTCTGCGCCTATAATAATCTACACCGCGCGCGCCGCGGCGCGAAATACCAAATACCAAATATCAACTTCCAAACAAGTGCTAAGTATCAAATCAAAAACACCCAATTTATTTAGCTCTTTCAACGATTGTGCTGAAAATCTTGACGAGTTGCGTCGCTTCTTCGATGAGTGCCTCTCGTATTCGATCACTTTCTTGATCTTTAAGCTCGACGAGTTTGAGCCAATAAATGCTCTCTCTCGCTTCCTTCCTACAAATCTTTATCCTCAGCAAGAAATCATTTTTGCTCAACGCCTCATTCGCCTCTATAAAATTTGCACCAACAGAGGTGGATGATCGTACGAGCTGTTTTACCAGTTCAAGATTGATGATTGTTTTTTGAATGCCTTTGATGAACGCAATCGTGTCTTTTGTAAATTGTAACGTTCGCTCCTCCAGATCATACCGCTTCGGGTTTTCAAATTCAGTCATCTGGACTGTTTTGGAATTTGGAGCTTGGTATTTGGAATTTTAATCAGCCGTACATATACTGGCTCGGCTCGGCGCCGACGCCCTCGCCCCGGTACGCGGCCTTCTCCTGCTGCTCCTGGATACGCGCCTCGACTGCAGCCGCACTCCTTTCGAACATCTCCTCGATCTTCGCGGTCTCGAGTTCCAGGCCAGATAATTTCCGGAATGCGCGCAACGCGCGTGCACAGGCTCGCAGATCCTCCGGATAGCTACTGACACCCAGGATCGAGTAGCTTTCGATCCCGAGCTTCGCGGCGAACCCGGGCAGCAGGCCAGTCTTCCGGATGATGGTGTAGCGCCCGATATTCTGGCGTGTCATCCGCTTCAAGCCCGGGGGCAGCTCCTTCCGTGAGCCCTCAAAGCAGCCGATATACGCCTCCACACCCTCGCGCCGCGTCCTGAATGGCTCCTGGGTAGGGATGATCACCCCGATCGTATAGAGTTGCTTTACCGCGAGCTCATGGGCGAGGTGCGCGACGCCTTCCGCTTGCTTGTATGCCGATTTGGGAATATACTCCGTCTCCGGGTATTTACCCACGTAGCAGAACAACCGCTTCGACGCGCTGTACCAGAGCTCATCGTGCGGGATCTCGAATTCCTCGTCACGCGCCTCCACCATCGGTGGGAAATCATAGGAGTAGAGACTTACGATCTTCTCCGAATCAGTCAGGAGCTCCTTGAGATTGAAGGGGATAATGTTCCCCATCGGCGGAAAGCCCGCCAGCAAGATAGTCCCCTGCTCCTTTACCCGCGCTTTAAACTGCTCGGCATCGACGTTCCAGTGCTGACTGAACTCATTGATCTCGAAACGCGCTCTTCCTGGCCCGCTCATCACCTACCTATGAGCGCTGAAGCTATTTATATCATCCCTCGCGTATCTGTTCTTTGCTGCGCTGCTCAGCTGTGCTGCCAGCTCCTCAACTCAAATGCCAGGTCAAGGCAGGGATAGCAACTCATGAGAGCGGAACGCTATGATGTGGTCGTCGTGGGCGCAGGTCCTGCGGGCAGTGTAACCGCGCGTAAAGCTGCTGAAATGGGGGTGTCCGTGCTCCTGCTCGATCGGAACCAGGAGATCGGCGTGCCCGTGAAGTGCGCGGAGGGCGTGAGCAAGGAGATCGAACGGTTCGTTACGCCCGATCGACGCTGGATCTGCGCTGAGGTGAAGGGTGCGAACCTTTACGCGCCGGATGGCACGAAGGTAGTGATGGCGGGCACGAAGCTGGAGGAGGTCGGCTACGTGCTCGAACGGCGGCTCTTCGATAAGTTCCTCGCGAGCGAAGCGGCCCGAGCTGGTGCGGAGGTCCGCGTCAAAACGGAAGCGTTTGGCATCATCAAGGAGAATGGCGCTGCAAAAGGCGTCACCGTTCGCTGCGGCGGTGAGACGAGGCGCATTTATGCGACGGTCGTGGTCGGCGCAGATGGTGTGGAATCGCAGGTTGGCCGGTGGGCGGGCATTGCTACGCGGCTCCGGCCGGCGGATATGGACACCTGTGCAGAGTACCTGCTCTGCGATATTGAGCTCAACCAGGAGTATTCGGAATTCTTCCTTGGCCGCGAGATCGCGCCCAAAGGCTATGCCTGGGTCTTTCCCAAGGGAGAGGATTCCGCGAACGTGGGGCTGGGGATTGGCGGCGACATGTCTGGCGATGGGCACCACGCGATCGATTACCTCAACGCATTCGTCAAGAGCCGGTTTCCAACGGGCAAGTTCCTCGCGCAGATCTGCGGCGCCGTGCCCGTGTGCGGTCCTATTCACGAGAGCGTCGCACCCGGGCTCGTTCTTGTCGGCGATGCGGCATGGCACGTCAACCCGTTAACGGGGGGTGGCATCCTCTATGCGATCCAGGCCGGCGAGATCGCCGGTGAGGTCGTTGCGACTGCGCTCCAGGAGGGTGATGTCTCGAAGGCGCGTTTGATGGAGTACGATACGCGGTGGCGCAAAGCGTTTGGTAAGCGATTAGATACTGGTTTGAAGGCGAAGGAATTCCTCTTCAAACTCTCCGATGAGGATCTCAATACGCTCGCGCATTCGCTACAGGGCGTCGCGATCCGTGAGCTCTCCACCAAGGCGCTCTTGCTGGAGCTCGTGAGGCGGAATCCCAAGATGCTGGTGGGCCTCGCTAAGCTGCTGTTATAACACCTTCGGTCTACTGGACCGAACCCGTGCTACGAGTGTGTGATTTGCTTTCAATTGTTACTGAAGTCATCTACAAGTCAACCACTAGTGGAAGATATATTAAATGCGTACTGCAAGCACCTTTCCCCTTTTTCCACCTTCTATCTCAGTTATCGCTAATAGCACGCCATCGTTTCTCAATGTAGCACTCACAGGGCAGACCTTCTAGGAATATCCACATCGCCCTATGCCCTACTGTCTTTCGTTTCACCGTTGGCTTTGTTGCCCTCCTGAATTCACAAGAAATCTTCTCGCCTTGTATTCCATCTCCCCCTTCATATAAGATGGTCATTCTGCCTCCACTGCTTTCCCCTCTTTTTTGAGCTCTAGCAATGCTTCATGTACCAACGACAAATCCAATCTCAACTCAGTGGCGATATCGTAGGGATAAGAATCTTGATTTTGCTCTAAATAGCGGTATATCTCCTCTTTTGCCTCCCCCACGGGTACCTCTCTCAGCTTTATCTCCCTGATCCCCTCTAATTTCTCTCTTACTGCTTCTCGCACAAAATCCGAGGTGTCGAGGTAATAGCCTTCGTTCACCAGCGATTCGATCTCAGCCAAAAATTTCCGGGGGAGCTTGCTCGCGATTTGAACCGACATGTTGTTCCTCCACTCCCTACTATAAACGAATAACCACTCTATAAAAATGTGGTGCTCATGGGACTGCAACCTGGCAGGTGGTGAATACATTTCCCCTTGAAGAGCGTGATCTGGTTGACGCTCGTGGAATCGTCTCCCGACGGCGCCATAGCACTCGCTACCTGTTAAACGTTCTTCACGCCAAAATCCTTTTCTTTTACACGCTAAAAGATGCCTCACGTGGACGCTTCAGGAGAACGGTGCCGGTACGTCCCCTTCATCACGCTCTCGGAGCTGAAGCCGCGCGCGTGGATCACGCTCGCCGGCTGCAACTTCCGCTGCAAGGGCTGCTTCAGCATCGCCCGTGACCCTGTTGGCGAGCCGATGCCCGTTGAGCAGCTCGTGAACCTGGTAAAGAACGCGGCACGCGGGTATTATGGCGATACGCAGCTGGAAGAGGTGGTGATTACGGGCGGCGAGCCCACCCTGGACCGTCCGTACCTCGTCGAACTGATCTCGCGCCTGAAGGAATCCATGGCCTGGATCGTGCTCGATACGCACGGCTATTTCCTTGATGCCGGGTATTTGCAGGAGCTCATCGGAGCGGGGTTGCGTGAGGTGATGTTCGACCTGAAGGCGTGGGATGAGCAGCTCCACGAGTGGTACACCGGCTATTCTAACCATCCGATACTGGCGAATATACGCGCTGCGTACGGCAAGGTGAAGCTCGTGGTGAGCGTCGTTTATATCCCCGGTATCGTGGACGACCGCGAAATCGAGCAGATCGCGCGGTTCTTAGCCGGGATAGAGAAGGAGGTGCCGATCGATTTCCGCATCAATCGGTTCAGAGCGGAGTTGAGCCGCGAGCCGATCGCACGAAGTCCCACGTCCGAGGAGATCGAGCATGCATACACCATCGTTGCACGGTACCTGAAAACTCCCGTCATCGGTAAGAGCTGCGTGCGCGAGCGAGCAATCAACGAACCACGGGGCTGGATCACCGTCTTCCCCAACGGCACGATGAAGAGACGAACCGTGGCTGATTACCGTGCGGAGAACGAGCAGCTCAAGAAGGGCGGAAATTCTACTCGGTCCCTTCGGTGAGGATTTTATCGCTGAGCACTGATCGGTCCCGATCATCTCGGTGAAGAGGAAATGATACGCAGATTCAAGCGCACTGACCTGGATGCCATCGTACAGATAGAGACGGAATCATTCCCCCAAGCGCCCTACGACCGGCTAACTTTTCTACACTTTGCGCGGACGTACCCCGATCAGTTCCTCGTCTACGTTACCGGGTCGGGCAGACTCGTAGGATATATCATCTTTTATCCGCACGGGCACATCGTCTCACTCGCGGTCCACCCGGCATATCGACGAGGGGGAATAGGCACCGAACTCGTGGCCGAGGTGGTAAAGAGGACAGACGGTTCGGCACTGGTGGAAGTACGCCGGAGCAACAAGGTGGCACGGCAGTTCTATGCGCAGCTCGGGTTCAAGATTCGCGGTGTAATCCATGCTTACTACGGCGATGAAGATGCACTCGTCATGGTACACGGGTAAGCAGCAGGTAGTCGAATTTGAAGGGCTTTGCCCCATCCCTTCTCGTTGCCTTGTCTCTCTCTCACTTCGGAAATTCCCGCACCTCGGTAATCTCCAGCCGCTCAAGGATCTCGTAGAGGAGGGCATGTTTGAAATTAGCGTAAGCCACGTGATTCGGCACGGCAATGGCCATCCTCCGCTCGGATAATTTAGGATACGCATGTCGAAAGACGAGTTCAATTTGGTTGATCCATTTTGGGATCCGCTCGGCGATAATCACGACGGGGAAGTTCCGCCACTCCCGGGCGTCATGGCGCAATAAGTTGTCTGTAAGTGCCACGTGGAGCGTATCGTGCTCGACGATCATAGCACAGCTCAGCATCAGTGTGGTGCCGTCCATGGCGAATCCACTGAAATGCCCGGCCGTTGATTCCAGCTCTTTCTCGGTCATGCCTGCCTGCTCTGCCAGCTGCGCGCGCCATTCGCGTATCCTCAACCGTGCGGCATTGATGAGCTCCTCGCTCATCTGCTCGAGCTGTACCTTTACGGGCAGGGCGAGCAGCCGTTCACCTCGCCATTCGCGTATTCGCTCTCGTGCCGTCTGGATGCTTTCCGCATCCTGATAGAGCTCCAGAAATTCCTTCGCCTGCTTCTTCCCGTACAGACAGATCCGCTCACTGATCAGCTCCTGCTCGATGGTCTGGAAGGTCTCCGGGGAATACAGCTCGGCGATATCACTCTTAATGAGCTCGTACTGCGTGAACCAGCTTGAGTCCAGCTTTCCGATCTTCACGAGCAGTTCGAGCATCTTCAGCTTTGCTTCATCACCCTGCTCCATGGCCTGCTGGAGATAAGCCGCCAAATCGCCCCGTGGCGGGACATAGCGCCGCGCGATCTCGTCAAAGAACACTTCGTACCCCGAGAGGCAGAGATAGTCATTAAACGTTCCGAGCTTGAGAATGCCCCGTTTTCGGAGTAGATGCAAGAGCTCCGTGCAATCCCTGCCGGTAAGCGCGGTGAAGTTCTTCTTCAGTGTCTCATCCGTCGTGTAGCCCTTCAAGAGATAGAAGAGCCCCAGCAGCACCTTCATATCATCATCGGCTTCCGCCAACTCCCGCAAAATGCTCTTAAACGCCTCAGGAAACATACCGCATTCTCCTCCTTCGCTCTTTTTCGCTCTCTTTCTCCTCAGCTCTCACCCAGCAACCGATCAACAAGCCATTCTGCATCGAAGGGCTCTAAATCGTCATAGCCCTGGCCGACACCGAGGAACATAATAGGTTTCGCGGTCGAATGCGCGATCGAGAGCGCTGTACCACCTTTCGCATCGACGTCCACCTTCGTCAGGAGGCCCGCATCAATCCCGACGGCCTCATCGAATCGCTTCGCGCGTTCCACCGCATCGTTCCCCGCTACCGCCTCGTCCACAAAGATGACCAGGTCCGGCTTCGTCACCCGGCAGATCTTCTTCAGTTGCTCCATCAGATCCACGGAGGTGTGCATCCGACCCGCAGTGTCGGCCAGCACCACGTCTTTCCGGTTCGCGCGCGCAAAGTTCATCGCGTCATAGACCACTGCTGCGGGGTCCGCGCCATATTGGTGCTTGATCACCTTGATGCCCAGCCTCGAGGCATGTGTCTCGATCTGCTCAGTGGCACCCGCGCGATAGGTATCTGCGGAGGCGATGGCGACCGAATAGCCCGCATCGAGCAGCTTCTTCGCTACCTTCGCGATACTCGTCGTCTTGCCCGTGCCGTTCACGCCCACGAAGACGATATTCACCGGCTTATCGTGCGCGGCGACGAATTCCAGAAGGTCGAGCCGCCCACCGGTGGAGAAGACCTTGAGCAACGCGTTTCTGATCGCCTCCTTCACCATCGCTTCGGTATTCGCGCCCCACTTCTTCCGTTTGCCGACCAGCTCGTGCTTCACATTCGCCAGAATCGCGTCAGCCACCGAGAGCGCGACATCACTCTCCAGTAACGCGAGCTCCAGCTCCTCTAACGGCGTGGCCAGATCTTTATCATCGAGAATGGTTTCGCGATCAATGAATGCCCTCCCCTTCTCCTTGAGCGTCTCGCGTAGCCCTGTGGGTGCCGCCGGCTCTTCCGCTGGCTCTTCTGCCGGTCTCGCCGCCTGCGCCTGCTCCTCGCCCTTTTCCTTTACTCGCTCGACTATCGCCTCGCGAAAATCGGTCAGTTTCTTCCTCAGCCGGTCAAACATTTCCTTAGTGGTGGTCGCGCAGTCTACGTATTCCCGCCTTAAGAACGAATGCGCGGTTCACACTACTGTTGTCCGCGTGATTGCGCGGTCAGCTCTTGCAGCCGAGCCTGCACCCGCTGCGCTTCCTGCTCGAGCTTCTGGAGCACCCCGGTCAGCTCGCGTTGTGAGTTCTCCAGCTGCTTCCGCATTTCCGCGAGATACGTGATCGCGGCATCAGGAGGTCGTTCCGCGCTCACACCCCCGCCCAATCTCACAATGATCTTATCCGTGGTGCTGAGCGTCACATACACGGACGAGTTCGCCCCGATGGCTACGAGCAATTCATCGCCCGCTTTCATCTTCTTCAACTGCGTGATCGTTTCGATTGCCTTATCATGATCGTTGATCGCCTGTTGTACGAAGAGAGCCTCCTGGGACGTCTGTTCCGCCTGCGCCTGGTACTGGCGCAATCGAACCAGCAAGGATTGCAACTCCGCCTGCTGGTCTCGTTCCTTTTCCGTTAATTCTTTCCCGCGCTCCTCCATGTTCATCGCCTCAAGATGTATTGTAATACCACGTTATCCTTATAAATCACTCGTTCCTCTCCTCATAGTAGTGTGACGGTGAAACGGAGGGCAGAGGGTGGGTATGAGAGCGGAACGGGGGGCGAAAAAGCCCTCATGAGAATTCGAGGCCGGAGTATCTCCCGGGGAATTGCGCGCGGCAAAGCACTGCTCTCGATCCGGAAGCTCTCCTTCCTCGGTGCCGTCGATCCACAGACCGGCATAGTGCTTGATCAGACCCACGACCTTTATGGCAAGAGCATAGCGGCTCGTATCCTGATCTTCCCGGGTGGCAAAGGCTCAACGGTGGGCTCGTATGTCCTCTATCAGTTGAAGCAGCATGGAAAAAGCCCCGCTGCCCTGGTGAGCCAACAAGCTGATACGATCGTGGCTGTTGGTGCGATCATTGCGGAGATACCCGCGGTCGACTCGCTCGAGCTTGATCCGCTCGAGGGCGGTATGATACAAGACGGTGCAGAGGTGCTGGTGAATGGAACCGAGGGCTACATCGAGCTCCTCTGAGGAGACGGTGCGCACCCTGGAGAAGCAAGGGTACCATCTTATAGGCACGCACCGGCACAGTGCGGTGAAGACGTGCCTCTGGTTACGCAAGTCGCTGCGTGGCGAAGGGAACTGCTATAAGGGCAAATTCTATGGCATTCACGCACATCGCTGCATCCAGATGACCCCGTCGCTCTTCTGCAACCAGCGCTGTAGCCACTGCTGGCGACCTCTGGAGGCGTTCACCATCGACACGGACGAAGCCTCGATCCACTGGGATCCGCCCGGCGAGCTGGTGGAAGCAAGCATCGCGGAGCAGAGACGGCTGATATCGGGCTTTAAAGGGTTTCAAGGCGTTTTGCAAGAGACGTTCAAGGAGGCGTTCAACCCGAAACACGCTGCCATTTCGCTCATCGGTGAACCGACGCTTTATCCTGCTTTGAAGGAATTGATCCAGGAGTACCATGCACGTGGTATGACCACCTTCGTGGTGACGAACGGGACGAATCCGCAGGTGATCCGTGAAATTCGCCCCTACCAGCTCTACGTCTCACTGAACGCACCCGACGAAGCGATCTATGCGAGCATCTCGCACGCCTCCTACTGGTCCCGGATACAGGACTCCCTGGAGGAGCTGCGAAGACTGAAGGGGCAGACGAGAACGGTTATCCGCATCACCTGCATTGCAAGCCTGAACATGACCAATCCCCGGGGCTACGCGGAACTGGTAGCCCGAGCGCGCCCGGATTATATCGAGGTGAAGGCGTACATGCATCTCGGGTACTCACGGAAACGATTGGAGCGGAGTGCAATGCCCTCGCACGCACGCGTCAACGCGTTTGCCCATGAGCTTGAGGAAGCTTTAACAGCCCTTGGCTTTCCGTACGCGATCGTGGACGAGTCAGAGATCAGTCGAGTGGTACTCCTTTCGTCCGGCGGCAGTTCCTGCTAACACGTACCTCCGGAGACCGACGCGCGGAGAAGGTGCAAAAAGGGCGAATGGGCTTGACGGCGCGCGTTGAGACCGACTGCCGAAAAATCGTTCCCCCCTTAGGGTGCTGCGCCTGCGCGCGGATCACTCCTTCGCTTCCGCGGCCCACCGCACTTTCCGCCGCTTTCGGCGCAGCTTGAGCATGTTGCGCTCACATTTCGAGCTGCAGAAATAGTAGACCGAGCCATCACGCCTCACAAACATCTTGCCACAGCCCGGCTCGAGGAGGGTCTCACAGAACGAGCACTTCTGTTCCATCTCTAACTTACCTCCTCGAGAGTTTCCGCACCTCTCGCGCGGTTTCTACCAGCATCATGAGATCGCCCACCTTGATGGGGCCGATGACATTCCGTGTGAGGATCCGCCCCCGGTTGTCCCCCTCCAGGATCTTACACTTCACCTGGATGGACTCACCATGCATCCCGGTTCTTCCGACGATCTCGATGATCTCCGCGGGCGTGCCCCTCTCTTCGCTCATGTACCCCGTTATCCTTTCAGCGCCTTCAGCTCTTCAACGATCTTATCAACCACGTCTTCAGCTTTTCCAGGGTCCACGATGGCAACAGAGGCACAGCCCTTGTTAATCCCGCAGGCAGCACCGAGATCTCGCTGACTCTTCACGTAAAGATACGGAATACCTTTCTCGTCGCAGAGTGGTGGCAGGTGCATCACGATCTCCGCGGGGGAAATGTCCTCGCTGATCAGCACCAGCTTCGCCATGCCTCGCTCGATGGTCTTCGTGGACTCGTTGGTTCCCTTCTTTACGGCACCGGTACTCCTGGCTAATTCTACTGCCTCGAGTGCTCTGCTCTGCAACTCCGCCGGCGCTTCGACCTTGACGGGTGCGGACTTCGTCGTACCCTTTCCTTTCCCTTCTTTATCGCCCATCTTTCATCCCCCTAAAACGTTGTCTGCTGTCTTACTCTTATAGAAGCTATGGCTTTAAGTTTATAATCCTCGAGTAAGACAGGTTGGACACACTCTTCGGGGACGCTGAGCGATATCTCCTTCGTCCGCCCGTACCTGCCCTTGCTGACAATGACCGCGTTGACCAGGCCGAGGATATCCAGCTCGGAGACGAAATCAGTGACGCGCCGCTGCGTCAGCGCATCCATGCCCAGGTGGTTGCAGAGTCGGCGATACATGCTGTAGACCTCGCCGCTGGAGAATCGGCGCTTGTTCTTCTCCTTGCTCAGGGTGAGCACGCTGCTGAGCACGATCTTCGATTGGAGCGGCAGAGTCTTGACCACCTCGGCGACGCGATTCAGCTCCAGTCGCTCACTCGCTTGCCGCACGTGCTCTTCCGTGACCTGCTTCGCTCTCGCACGTTCCGCGATCTCGCCCGATACACGGAGCAGGTCGAGCGCGCGTCGTGCATCGCCATGCTCAGATGCCGCGAACGCCGCGCAGAGTGGGATCACGGATTCCGCGAGCGTGTCGTGCGCAAAGGCCATCTCCGCGCGCGCATAGAGGATATCCTTCAACTGATCGGCGTTGTACGGCGGGAAGATGATCTCTTCCTCGCCCAACGAGGAGGTCACCCGCGGATCCAGCAGATCGGTAAAGGTCAAATCGTTCGATATCCCGATCAGGCTCACCCGCGCATTGTTCAGCTCGCCGTTGACCCGGGTGAGATTGTATAATGCCTCGTCACCCTTGCTCGCTAACTTATCAATCTCGTCCAGAATCACGATCACCGAACGCTTCTCGGAGTCCACCCCGGTCTTGAACTCTGTGTAGACCATATCGGTGGGCCAGCCGATCATCGGCACGCGTTTATTGAAGACCCGAGCGAGATACGCAAAGACCCGGTACTGCGTATCGAAGACCTCGCTGTTGATATAGAGGAGCGAGCACGAGCTGCCCCGCTTCTGTGCCGTCTCCTCCAGTTCCTTGCTCACGTACTTAACTGTGGAGGTCTTACCCGTGCCGGTCTTCCCGTAGATCAGGATATTGGAGGGTGTCTCACCCTTGAGCGCGGCGGAGAGGATATTTGCCAGCCCCTGGATTTGCTCCTTCCGATGCGGGAGATAGTCAGGGACGTACGTGGGGCGAAGCACCTCTTTATTGGCGAAAATCCCCCCATTGCCCATCAGGTCTTCGAACAGATTATCCATAGGTAGCTTAACCTTACCCTCTCTCTCACGCACCGAACACGCTTGATGTAAGCCATTATTCGTGCCCCTATATATAACTTGCGGTGGTGCCCGGGGGCGCTTCTGGAGGCTCAGCGGGAGAAAAGATGGACTATCGCCGTTCCGCCCGTGCCACCGATGTTGTGGGTTAGGCCAACCTCCGCATTTGGTACCTGGCGCTTACCCGCTTCGCCGCGCAGGTGCTGCGTCACTTCCACCACCTGCCGGATACCTGTTGCGCCAAGCGGGTGTCCACATGCCTTCAAGCCTCCGGATGGGTTTACCGGGATGCGTCCGCCGATCGCCGTCTCGCCCTCTTCGGTGACCAGCCCGCCATCACCCTTCGCGCAGAACCCGAGATCCTCGATGGCGATGATCTCCGCGATGGTGTACGAGTCATGCACCTCGGCGAGCTGAATCTCTGCAGGCTCGAGATCCGCCATCCGGTAGGCCTTCCGTGCCGCGACCACCGTGGCATCCATGGTGGTGAGATCGCGGCGATTATGGAGCGAAATGGTATCGGTCGCCTGGACGGACGCGATCACGTGGATGGGCGTATCGGTATACGCACGCGCCTTCTCCGCGGCGCAGAGCACCACGGCGGATGCGCCATCCGCAATGCTCGAGCAATCTAAGACGTGGAGTGGATCAGCGACGAGCGGTGAGGAAAGTACGTCCTCGACGGTGATTGCGCGCTGGTACTGTGCATACGGGTTATGAACGGCGTTGGCGTGGTTCTTGACCGCGACCCTGGCGAGTTGTGCGCTCGTTGTTCCATAGCGTTCCATGTGGCTGCGGGCCATCTGAGCGAAGAGCGAAGGGAGCGTGGCACCGTAGATCACTTCCCATTTGCTATCCACGGATGACGCGAGCAGATCTTTGGCTACGTCCGCTTCCACATCGGTCATCTTCTCCATGCCCGCGGCGATCACCAGGTCATACCAGCCGGAGGCAATGGCCAGCACGGCGAGATGGAGGGCGAGTGCCCCGGACGCGCATGCCGCCTCGGCACGTACCGCGGGAATATGCAGCCCAGCCAGGCCGGCATAATCAACAATGAGCGAGCCAATATGCTCCTGCTCGACAAAGCGACCGGCGGACATGTTCCCGCCATACAGTGCGTCGATCTCCTCACCACTAACGCCCGCATCTTCGATCGCCTTTAAGCCCGCGGAGACCGCGAGGTCTCGGAGCGATCGCTCCCAGAGCTCGCCAAACTCCGTCGTTCCCGCACCTATTATCGCTACGTCTCGCATCGTTGCCTACCTACCTACATCCGTATCTTCCGTTGATGTTTCGCGTACGCGGCATAATTCAGATACTTCTTCGCGAGCAGGAACCCATCAACCCGCGGGCCGCGTGCTCGCAGCTCCTCGATCTGCTCAGTCACGCGAAAGACGAAGGCGTCGGAACCCGCGCCGGAGCCAAAGGAGGTCATCAGGATGCGCTGTCCTGGCGCGGCCTGATCAAGCGTCGCGGCAAGCCCGATCAACGAGGATGCGGAATACGTATTGCCGAAGTGCGTGACCATCAAGCCGGGTTTGAGCTGCTCGTAGGAGAAGCCGAGCGATTTCCCAGCCTTGAGCGGGAATTTCCCGTTCGGCTGGTGGAAGACGGCGAAGTGGAAATCCGCAGCCTTGAGGCCCGTCTTTTCCATCACCTCCTTCGAGGCTGCTAACGTATGCCGGAAATACGCGGGCTCGCCGGTGAAGCGGCCGCTGTGCGCGGGGTACTTCTGCAGGTCGCGGCGCCAGAAATCGGGCGTATCGGTGGTGAAGGAGGCGTAGTCCTCGATCTCGGCCACGATCTTCGAAGATCCGATGACAAATGCCGCGCCACCGGCGCCGGCGGAGAATTCTAACGCGTCGCCCGGGCTCGATTGGGAGACGTCCGCGCCGATCGCGAGCCCGTAGCGTATCTTGTTGAGCGCGACGAGCCCCATTGAGGTTTGTATCGCTGCGGTGCCCGCCTTACAGGCGAACTCGAAGTCCGCGGCAGTGATCAAGTGTGAAGCGCCAATCGCCGCAGCGACGATCGTCGCAGTCGGCTTAACGGCGTACGGATGGCTCTCGGAGCCGACGTAGATCGCGCCGATCTCCTTCGGATCGAGGTTCGCCCGGAGGATCGCTGCGCGCGCAGCTTCCACCGCGATGGTCGCGGTATCTTCATCCAGGTCGGGCACGGACTTCTCCTCCACGAGGAGCCCGGCCTTGATGCTCGCGGGATTCTCGCCCCACTGGGTCGCTATCTCCTCCACCCGGATCCGGTAAAGGGGCACATACACGCCGTAGGAGACCACCCCGATCATAGAGATAGATTTATGGGAAGGGGTTATAAAAGTTACTTTTGAG
>Ga0209609_10001446_pt1 | contig 13736 bp, 7 predicted proteins | sample LakKivw325mmetaG_FD_184136 | JGI IMG/M metagenome (GOLD analysis project Ga0209609, IMG submission 184136) | Anoxic lake water microbial communities from Lake Kivu, Rwanda to study Microbial Dark Matter (Phase II) - Lake Kivu water 325m metaG... | ecosystem: Environmental > Aquatic > Freshwater... | reverse complement strand
GATTAAAACTGTTCTTCTTGATATAAACGGTCATGAAGGATTGCTTCATACTGTTAATAACCTGGATAAAAGGTTGGATATATGCGAAGGCAAACACACCAAATTACTTATAGCGTTCTGTGCTCTTTTAGGAGTTCTTATCGGATTAGGATTATTAACAGCTGATGTATTTGGGATTATTCCTACGCCATGACGGATGTTGCTTATTTAGAAGACCCAGAAACTTACGCTTTCAAATGTCTGAAGATATTAACTAAACCAGACGATAATGGTAGGTCATATCTTGTTCCTATGAAATTCAACAGGATGCAATCGCATTTTGTTCATAACATGACTAACAGGAACATTGGGATTAAGCCAAGACAGATTGGATTTACCACAGGCAACCTTGCCATAGATTTTTTCAATACTGCAACATATCCATTCGTCCATACGTTGCTTGTTGCACATAAAGATGATTCCACAAAGATGCTTCTTGATGTTACAAAGAGATTTTACAAGCATCTACCTCAAGATATGAAGCCAGAAGTTGACCGAGATAGTGAACGAAGACTTAGATTTAGCAGACTTGATAGTGAAATTCATATAGAAACTGCTGGAGCCAAGATAGCTGGTAGAAGCAAGACTGTTCACAGGTTGCATTTGAGCGAGATTTCTTCGTGGGAGCCACAAAATATCAAAGAACTTATTGCTGGACTTACTGAAACTGTCCCTTCAAATGGTGTAATTACTGAGGAAAGCACTCCAAAAGGTAATTCTGGATACCTTTATGAACATTATCAAGCTGCAAAAAGGGGAGATATTCCATATAAAGCCTTTTTCTATCCATGGTGGTGGGATGATTCTTATAAACTATCAGTTGATAATCCTCTTGTAGTTCCAGCTAATAAAGGAAAACTTATTTACACATCTGATGAGCAAATACTTGTTAATGTTGAGGGATTAACAGAAGACCAAATACGCTGGAGAAGATGGAAACAGGGTCAACTCAAAGAACTTTTTCCTCAAGAATACCCAGAAAATGATATAGATTGCTGGCTTGCTGGTGGAGTGCAAATATTTGATAGGGTAGGATTACAAAGACAGCGACAATATCTTAACAAACCATTAGCAGAAGAAGAAAATGTTCTCTATTGGAAGAAACCTGTTGGTGGGAAGCGATATATAATAGGTGTAGATATGGGTAGGGGACTTGCTCAAGGAGATTTTACTGTTGCACAAGTGATAGACCTTGCAAATATGGAACAAGTTGCTGTTTTGCGAGCAAGAATCAATGCTGACTTGTTTGCCGAAAGGCTTTATAGATTGATAAAGGAATATTTTATGCCAGTAATAGCTATTGAAAATAATACTGGATATGGGGATGCTGTATTTAGCTATCTTAAGAGACAAAATTGCCCAAATATATTCAAGGAGGAAAATACTGAACGCCCTGGATGGTGCACAGATACAAAATCCCGTCCTCTAATGATTTCTGCCATGTCAGCTGCTATAAGGTCTGGAGATATAACAATCCATGACAATGTAACTCTTCAGGAAGCCACAGATTTTCAAGACATTGGCGGGAAATTAACTGTTCCATCTGGTAGCCATGATGACAGCCTGTTTGCATTGATGATAGCACTTGCAGTAAGGCAATATTTTCCTCATAAAGCTGGTATTATATTACAGAGGGCTAAACCCATTCGTTATATTTGACTATTCGTTATATTTGACTATGGTATGTTATACTGATAATATAAAGTAATATGGCAGATAAAAGTTTTTCAGATAGAATAACTAACTTAGAAAATATGTGGAGGGGTAGGAACTCTGTCATAGAGGAAGAGAGAAGAATACTTCGTCTTGAATCATCCGTAACAAGAAAGAAAGGATTTGATGAAATCATACTAAATGAACCTAAAGTTCTCTATGAGACTGGCGTTGCCTTGCTTTCTTCTTTTCCTCCAAGATTTAGACTTCCAATAAAGCACGATGCTACTGATGATGAACGTAAAAAGATGAACAAAGCAGAAAGATTTCTTGTTGGTATTTACAGGGAGTTAAATAGGCATCAAGTGGAAATGGGTAAGGAAAATTGGCTAAGAGAACTTGCTTATTGGGTATGTTCTGGGTGGGTTTCTATATTTCCACATATTTCGGTAGAAAATGGGCACACAGTATTCAGGGCTGAATTCTTTGACCCAATAACTGTATATCCTAGATGGGGAAGCACTGGTCTAAGAGAGGTTGCGAGAATTGAGGATATTTCTGGTGAGGATGCCACAGCAATGGCTATTGCATGGGGGATTACTAACTACCAGAGCACAGAAAAAACCGTGAAGCTCATAAATTATTGGGAAGAAAAGCCTGATGGCATATATAACACGATAAAGTTTGGAGATAGAGAAATAAAACCTGAGACTAAGGAAAGTTTTGACAGAATTCCAATCGTGGTTACGGTAGCAAATGGCGTTCCAGAAAGGTCTGGAAATAGTAGAGATATGTGGACTAAAAGAGCTGGTCAAAGTATAATTGCCTCTGACAAGACTATGTATGATTTTCTAAACAAGTGGGTAACAACAATGTCACAAATTGCTTCAGAATCTGCCTATCCTCCCCTTCAAACTGAATCAGAAACTGGAGAAGCTATTGTTGGCAAGGATGATTTAGGAACTGGTGCTGTAATTCCAACAAAAATAGGTGAGCGAATCCATCCCATAGAAAGAACTACAGTCCCTATAGAGGTGAACAATATCCTTTCTATGCTCACTGCAGGTATTCAACGTGGTGGGCTTCCTTATATTATATATGGTGGGCTACCATTTGAATTATCTGGATTTGCCATAAGTCAGTTAATGATGGCAGTAAAATATAAATTGGCTCCATATACCAATTGCATACAGGATACTTTAGGTCTTGTATCTACAGAGTTTCTGCATCAATTTAAGGCTGGTGGTGGGAAAGTTACACTCAGCACTGTAGAAAAATATACCAAAGGTGAATTCTTCATGGAGGAATATATGAGACAGGATATTCCTGAAGTAACTTATGTTGAGGTAACCTTGCCTCTTGGAACTCCACAAGATAAACTTCAGCAAATGTTAATTGCTAGACAGGCTATGCAACCTCCAGCATTGCTTTCAAGGGAATCATTATGGGAGGATTTGCTGGATATAGAGGATTCTGACCTTGAATATAAGAGGATAATTAAAGATGCAACTGGTGAGCTTCCAGCAGTAAAGATGATTTCAATAATCGAGGATTTAAGAAAGAGGGCTATGGATGCCTATAATGAGGGAAGGCAGGAGGATTCCAGAGTGTTAATCAATTATGCCAATGTGCTCTTTCAACAGTTACAGCAAGGAAGTTCTGGTGCCCAAGGTGGTGGTCAACAAGGTCAGACTGCACCTCCAGGAACTCCTGGTCGAATTGGAATGCCTACTCAGGGTCTAACACCAGAACAGGTTAGGGCTGCCATTGGAACAGCACAACCTGGGGTTAAGGCTCCTGTTACGGAAGGTGGATAATGGCAGACGACAAACAATCTCAAGCTGTTTATAATCTTTATAGGGAGAGTGGTGGAGAATATAATGAAGCCAATGCTAAATGGGAAAGTGGCTATCAAGCTTGGGTATCTGCCACTGGTGGTGGACAAGCACAGGCTCAGGCACTGGCTGGTGTAACACAATATAAGGCATTAACCCAAGACGAAATACTTGCTGTTGTAAATAATCTTCTTGGAAGTGGTTCCATAGCTCAGCAACAGGCTGTTCTTGCTTATATTGAGGCAGCTTATGGTGTTCCACCAGAGGAAGCATATCAGGCTGTTTCAGAAGTTGTTGGAAGGGTTACTAATCTCCCGACTACGACAGCTTTTTCTGCTCCTATATCATTATTCAAGGATAGGCAGGATTTACAAAGTCAAATTAAATATGCATGGGATATTGTGCAGCAGAATTATCCAGATGTTGCTGCCGAAGCTGTGAAAAAGGTCGTGGGTGAAGGGAATATAGACCCAGATACTATTGTATCAAGGAATTTAGCAGCAGCGATTGAGATTCAGGGTGGTTCTATAGTTATAGACTCGTCATTTATTCCTCGCACACCATATAGATATGAAGCATATGGACATACAGAACCACCACTACCACCTTCAGCAATAGCAACATCAGTGCAATATCCAATATTAACATTAACTCCAAACAAACCGCCACCTGATACTGCGATGGCAGTTTTTATGTCAAATCCCTTATTCACACGGAATGAAGGTATAATAACTATAGATAAAGATAGTCTTACTGCCATGCAAGACAAACTCGATGCTAATAAGGCAGAGATACTTTCTGGTATAGAAGCTCCTCTGAATGGACTTGGTGGGGCTTCCATGATAGATATAAATTATCATTTTCGTGGTGTTGGTGCTGGTATTCAACGAAATGCAGCTCCAACGACTGCTGCCACACCAGCAGCAGACTCATGGGAAGGTCAAGCTTTTAACAGTCTTATGTATCTTGGTAATGAAGCAATAGAAAATGGTCAGACTACAGGGTATGTTACTCTTAGTGAACCTGAAATAATAAAGTTCTTTGATATAGCACAGAGTTATCCAGCTATAGCAAATCATGTATCTGCCACTGACCTTCTTGATATAGTCCGAACAATGCCAAGGGATAATATTCAACTTGTGAATGATGTTGGCAGTAGAGTTCTTATGTGGCAATATGGAGCCAATGATGTTGCTATTTCTCATGCCTTGACTGTTAATAATCAGAATATTGGTGATATTCTTGATACCGCATATTCGCAGAGTGTTACTTCTGATATGATGAAATATATTGTGCGAGGCGGTGGACAGATGGTGGGTGCTGGTTATTTATATGGTCAATCTCTTAATTCACTTGCATTAGCAAAACAAAGAAGAGAAGGGACAATCCCAACAGATGTTACCAAGACTATTGGTTTTAAGTTAGGAATGGAGAATGCATTGGGTTTCTGGCTACCAAAGGTAATGTCTGATGCTCTTGGAAATAAGGATATACTCAATTTCTTCCCAAGAGATTTTGGTGTATCTTATAGAGGAAAGCCTTCACCTATAGCTAGTGTTGCACCAGAACCAGAAAATCGATTTACAAGGACTTTCTCTGGGTATGAGCCAATCACATTCAAGAAACCAGGATGGTAATATAATGGCAAATACACCAACATATCCGACTACTTATCAGAAGGCAATTCAGCAAAGCCAGATTATTCCACAAACTGCACCTGCACAAACCAATAGTGATTGGTATAACAGGATGGTAGCCAGACTTACTGGGCAAATTCTAAATCCTCCAGCACTTAATGAACCTGAAAATATTGCACAAACATTCAAACTGCCAGAAGAAACTGAAGGTCAAGCACCTACTGGTGGAGGATGGTTTCAACCATCTAAATGGGTTAGCACTGGGATAGAGACTCTTCTTAAACCATTTGCATGGGCTAATGACCATCTGGAAAAGCCGTGGGCTGCTCTTATGCTTCTTGCTGGCGAGCGTTTAACTCCAGGGGTTCAAGGAATGGAGAAGGCTCTCGCATTAAGAAAACCAGGTGATAGTTTTATTGATACAATTACAACTGCATATAGTAATTCGGATTTGTCTGGATGGAGAAAATTCCTTCTTGAGAGCACAATGCCTCTATGGTGGGTATTTCCGACAGGAGGAATAGCAAAAGTTATGGGAGTTACTGCTGATGCTTTGAAGGAGGTTGGAGTAACTGGAAAGTTATTAAGTAAATTTGTAAACAATCCAGTAGTGAAAAGTATAACAGCAGAAAGTGTGTTTTCCAAAACGATAAATGCTCCAACAAGGATAATGGATACAATGTTGGACTTAAAAGGTGCTTATGCTACTGTTGGAAAGGATGAGATATCGGTTCTACAAGATGTATTGAAGGGAAGGGTTGATGCATCATATCTTGCTGCTATAAAAGCCTCACTAAAACCTGGTCTTCAAAGATATGAGGCAATGAATGTGGCACTAACAGATGCATTTGCTAGAAATGAAATTGGAAGGCAGATGCCACGACTAATCAAAGAATATCAACAAGGAGTTACCTCCTTTGAAGATATTTCAACATGGCTTGGTGGAGTTACCAAACAAGCAATAGCTCAGAATGCTGGTGTTAAAGTTCCTGGAGTTGTAAGAAGTATGGCTTCTGATGCTTATGCCTTCTGGAGGGCTGGTGTTCTAACAACTCCCTGGTATGTTATGCAGAACTATTGGGAAGACTTTTTCCGAACAATGATGTCCACATTCGAACCTTTCAGATTTGCTGGTTTTGAGACTGCATTCCCACTGGGCAAGGTTCATATTCCTTATCTTAAGAATATGTGGACGGCAATTAGAGGTTATCCTATGCCATCTGCAATGAAAGACGCTGCATTATCTTTTTCAGCACGGGCTGAAGGTTATACATCCGTAACTGTCCTTAGAAAGGCTGCTGAGGAAAATATTGCTTTGAAAAATGCAGCTCTGGCTAAAGCAACAACTGAGGCTGAGAAAAAGGCTATTACTGCTCAGATAACTAAATGGCGAGATATTCTTGATAATGCTCCAGATATATCGGTTACTGGAGGAGTTAGTCTTACACCAACAGAAGCAGTTTCAGGAGTGGAAGCAATCCCAACAAAAGAACATCCTTTTACAAGATGGTCAACCTTAATGGAGAGGGCTGGACTTAATGTTTTTGATACAGCAACTAAGCAAATAATCAGGGCTACCAAAGGTGAAGAGGCAGCAAAAGCATTTGAAAAGTTATCAGCAACAAAAAGACTTCATATTTCAAATATAACAAGAGGAATTTTAAATACTCCTAGAGCACTTGCTGGTATGGCTGATTATGGAGCAATAACCAGGGTTTGGGCTTTTGCTTATGAGAAACAACTTGGAGCACTTGAAAAGATTGGTTCTCTACCAAATAGGACAGCCTTTCTTGATAAAGTGTTGCCTCTTGGAGTTCAATCTGAATTGAAGAATGCTGGATATACTGACCTTCAGATTGCTACATTAAGGGCAAAACTCCTTAATGTTAAAAGCGAAAGAGATTTAAAAAATATATTTGCAGATTATCTTGAGAATCCTCTTCCTAGCATAGGGAAACGACCTGATGATTCTATAATTCCGACAGAGATTTGGAATCAACACGCTGGTGTCCTGCAAAAGGCTATATTGGATGGTGATAAAGAAAAATCTCTTTCGATTTTACAGAATATGATGGATGATGGATATTTGTATCAACTTAATATGCATAAGACTGTGGAACCTTGGATAAAGGAGACAGTAATGGCAAATTCTAAACTTTTAAGCAAGAGGGATAATGACTTTATCAAACAAGCTGTTGGAATGGTTGATAATATAACAGCATCAAATAAAAAATTGGAAAGACTGCGTATAAAAACCTTTGGAAAGGAATTTATAGAGAAACAAAAAGCTACAAGAGGATTATATGATGCTATGATTGAGGATAGGCGGGCTGAAGCCTATGTTCTATCATATCTTATTGTTAATCAATTAAGAGGTATGAAAAAGATGTCCAAATCTGCTGCTGTATTAAAAGTAACAAGAAGATGGAGTGAAGTAAATAATGAAACTGCTATACTTAAAGATTCTGTCCTGAAGTTGACTTGGGATATGCAAGATAAGATTAAAGAACTTCACGGAGCAGCAATAACCGACCTTCCAATTATAAGAATAGGAAATGAAGTTCCAAACGGAGAGGAAATATTAAAACAATGGAAGAAAGGTTATGATGCAATATTGAAACTAGACCCTAGAGCAGTAAGGGGCATATCCAGAAACGAAGTAAATATCAGCAGACTGTGGAGCAATGAGAGATTATTTGTCTCTGAAGTATGGGAGGATGCAATAAAGACTCTGGCTTCTGAAAATAACCTCCTTCATGCTTTGCCTAAATTTAGTCAAACTGGTTGGTGGAATACATATAAGGCTAATGTAAATAAGACATTGAAAAGGGAAGTCATGAAATTACTAAAGAAAGGAACTGTAGCTGAAGAGGTTAATGCTAAGGGTGCCAAACTTCTACAAGTTCAGGATAGTGCCTTGAAAGAGTTCCAGAATTTAAGCACAGAATTGGCATCTGAATGGAAGATGCACATGAATGCTGCCGATTATGCCACACAATTTGCTGGTAGTGTCATGGGTAATTATGCAGTAACAACAAATCTTGACCAATTTATGAATCATATTGTTCCATTCTGGTATTTTCCAAGCAGGTCAATAAAGTTTTACACAAAGACATTTATACAGAAACCTTATACTTTAGCATTTCTTACGAGATATATGAATCAGGCTAAAGAAGGTTTTGGTTCTCAGATGACACCAGAATCCCTTGTTGGATATTTTCCGATAAGTATTGGAGACCAAACATATTTCATAAATCCTTTCAGACCATGGATGGGCTATCAGATGCTCGGATATGAACCAATGGCTGGGCTTGGGCAACCAATAGTTCAGCAAGTGTTTCAGGCTTCAAATATGCTTGGAATAGGTATAGCTCCACAATATACTATGGCTCTTGAAACTATAAATAAACTAACCAGTCAAGATGGTGTTTATTTAACGAGAGGAGAACCAATGCCTTTATTCCCGCAAGAAAGATGGCTTCAAGATGCCATAGGTGCAGCCTCTGGTAATTATGCAGCAATGCCTGAACAGGTAGCCTTTTCACAAAATGTTGACGGTATGCCTGATTGGGAAAAAAGGAATCTTGAAAAGGAATTGGCTCGCTGGATTGGAAGAAATCCTGATATTGCTGCTCAGAATGGTTGGGCATACCCAAGAGATATTCTTGCTGTCAAGGATAGTAATACCCAGGCAGCTAGTGTGGTAAAACAACAGATAAGGCGTATGAGTGGTTATGGTCTTGTGTCTGTAATAGCTCCAATTTATAGCAGAAGAAATTCCGAGGAACTTATCATGCAGAAGGACAGGCTGCAAGCCATTAAGGATATTCTTACTCAAAATGGGATAAATGCCGATGCTGCGATTGAAAGAGCTAATAAAATTGGTTTTTCCCCAATGATGTATCTTAACCGTCAACAAAGAAGAGAAATATATGATGCTCATCCAGAATGGAAACCATGGGAAGGATTGACAAGGGTAGGAATAAATCCGCAAGAAAGAAATATTGAAACTCAGACAGAACAGTTCTATACTGATATGGACAGTGTAAGGAATCAACTCGGTGCCAGATTATCTGTTGCTGATGATGCTTTTATTGATGGTAGTATGACTGGCTATCAATGGAGGCAAGTATATCAAGAGGTGCAAGTCCAGAATGCTGCTATATGGAAATTCCTTATTGGTGATGGATTATCACCAGACCAAACAAGGAATCCTGGTATTCTTCCACTTGCAGCAGTAACACCTGCTAGAAGTGAATGGTATAGAATCAAATATGCAAAAGCTATCCCTCCAATCCATCCAGAAGATTATGCCTTGGATTATTATTATAGTATTCAGCCACAAATAGACCCAATAACTGGGACATATGACTATGACAGTTATTTCAATCAGAGGGATACATTCTTTAATTCACTTTCTGGTCGTCCTGAAATACAAAAATATATTCTTGACGATAAATTAAGAAGCAGATATGCAAGCCCTGTGGAGGAAATGTTCAGACAGGATAGTCAGATTATGGAGCCATACTTCGCTGCGAGAAGAGATTATGAAAAGGCTCATCCTGAATATAAACAACTTCTCGAACAAGCAGAAATGACACAAGACCCAGTGCAACTTCAGATTATACGTCAGCAACTTAATGCTCATGAGAATGCTATCAGTGATATACGCAACAGAATAAGAATGTCTGATGCAAGAATAGAAGCTGCATTATACAAGTGGGGATATGTATCAACTTTTGTTAATCCACAAACACCACAGATTCTCGGAGTTCCAGCTTGACAACAGCAACAATGTTGTTGTAATATAAAAGGAGGTCGATATGGCAGAAGAGTCTAAACAACAAGTCGAACCAGGAAAGTCTCCAGCTGGTTCTAACCAACCCTCTGGCGAAAAGCCAAAGGCTGGTTCCCAGACCGACATAATTGCCCTCAGCAAAGCCCTTGACAAAGCTCGTAAGGAGAACAGGGAATTGAGAGAGCAATTATCCGAGAAGGGGGATGGTGAGACTCCCAAAAGTGGTCTCTTTGGCAATGAAACTGAAGAGTTTCAGAGAGAACTTGGTAAGCTAAAGGGATATATTAAACAGAGGGATTTGGACATTCATCAACTCAATCTGCAGAATAAGGCTCTCAAAGTTTCTCATGAATATGGTATTCCATTAGAAGCTTTGGAGGGCGAGGAAAATCCAGAGGCGAAAGTCTTGGAAATCCTTGCTCAGGCAGCAGTGGAAGAAGCCGAAGCTAAGGCAAAGGCAAAGGAAGAAGGTGCGGTTGAGGAAGGAAGTAAGCCTATTTACGAGGTTGGCATTGTTCCACCTGTCGGAAAAACACCTATTTCAGGTATGAGTAGAGAAGAGTTCAAAAAGTATGCTGAAGATTTGGAGCACAAATATAACATTTCACATTGAGGACAATTAAGCAATGGCTGTAAACTATTTAGGCACTCAAGGTCTAACCGATGAAATGAAGACTTTCTACGACAGGCAACTGTTGGAGAGAGCACAGCCTAACTTAGTTCATGCTCGTTATGGGGTAGAGAAGACTGTTCCTCGAAGTGGTGGGAAAAGCATCGAAGTTAGAAAAATGCTCCAGATTCCTGCGAGCATTTCTGCTGCTTCGACTGGAAGCAACTACGGTGCCCTACTGTTTGAGGGAAGTGCGGGTGGGGCTGTAGTTGCTACCTTTGTAAAGGTAACTGCTACTCTTGCCCAATACGGTCAGTGGTCTCAGATTACTGATTTGGTAGAAACCCAAAGTTTCGACCCAGTAATTAACGAGTTTGCCGTGAACTACGGTCAGACTATGGGTATTGCCCTTGATGAGGTTGTCAGAGCTGCTCTAGTTGCTGGAACTAATCTTCAGTATGCTGGTGCTGCAACAGACAAGTCCAGCATCTATGCTACTACTGGGAATATGATTAGTCTGGCAGAGTTCCGTGAGGCAGTAAATACCCTCAAGAAGAAGGACATCCCTCCAGTGGTTGATGGCAAATATATTGCTATCATCCATCCCGACACAACCAGAGATTTGTTTGCTGCCAGTGAGCTTACCCAGATATTCAGGGAAGCTTATGACCGTGGTGGAGCAAATCCGATGGTAACTGGTGTTCTTGGCGATTATATGGGTATTCGCTTCGTAGAAACTACTAGAGCTTATACCGAAGCAGGTGGAAGTCCTGCTGCAGGTAGTGTCTGTGCAAGTCCTGTCTATTCCACACTTGTCATAGGAGCAAATGCTTATATGACAGTGAAGTTGGAGTCTCAGAATGCACAACTTATTGTTCACCCTCGTGGTGGGCATTTGTCTGACCCTCTAGAGCAATACAGCACTGTCGGTTGGAAGGCTGCCATTTGTGCTAAGATACTTGACGAAAATGCCCTGGTTCGAATCCTTCATGCCACCAGTGGTGGCGGAACCTGGACATCTGAGTGATGATATAATCACTTGAGTTTAGCATATTGGAAAGGACGGTAAGAAGATAAGTCCACAAAAGTGCAGGTTACTTCAAAAAACCAGACCTGCACTATTTTATTAAGGAGGAAAAATGACCGAAGGTAAGAAACTTACAAAGAGACAGAGAGTTGAAAGGGGATTACCACCTGAAGAAGAACTCCCAAAAGGAAGTATTGTAGGTGGTGCTGTAAAGAATAAAATCCCATGGTCTCCAGCAGACCTAGCAAAGTTCAAAAGAGTCAAGATACTTCCAGAAGAAACTATTTCCATAACCTGGCAAGGCATTTGTTTCCAAATTTTCGAAGGAGTTCCTTGTGAGCTTCCTGAGCCACACGCAAATATATATGAGGAATATATAAGACAAAAGCATACAAGGAATATTGGAGTTATTCGCACAAGCCAGGGTGATGTCAAAATATTAGGGTATGGAAGTCTTGAACGTCCGTAAAGCTTAAACATCTATGAAGATTGTTGCTTGCGTAATTGCAAAGGGGAATGAGAAGACTCTTCCCCAATGCATAAAATCCATTAAGAAATCTGGATGTGATTTATTAAATATCACTCTTAATGGGGAAGATTGTTCCGAAGAATTAGTAAGAGATTCCTGTGTTAAAGCAAAACTATCATTAAATCTATCTTGGTTCAACTGGATTGATGATTTTGCTGCCTGCAGAAATTATAATCTAAAGCAGATACCGACTGGATATGATTGGTTCATTTGGGTTGATAGTGATGATATAATCAAAGGAAATATCAGGAAAGAGATAGAATCCCTCAAGCCAGAAGTTGATGTTGTATGGCTCCCTTATCTCTATGCCTTCGATGAGTTCAAGAATCCAACAAATATATTCTATAGAGAGAGAATAATCAAGACTGGGTTACTTGATGTTAAATGGTATGGAATAATCCATGAGACACTTATCAATATTCAGAATCATAAAGGAATAAAGCTAGATAGCATCATAATTGAACATCATCATGGCGAAGGTGGAACACGTTCTGGAAGAAACTTTCCGCTAATAGAAAAAATGATTAAGGAGAATCCAGAAGATATTAGGTCATTTATATTCATGGGTCATCAGAACCTAGCAGAAGATAAATATGCTGAAGCAATTAAATGGTATGAAAAATTTATATCTTCTGTTGATGGAAGCATACCAGAGAAATGGCAAGCTCTTTGTTACGCTTCTGGGTCATATAGAATGCTTGGTGAACTAGAAAAAGCAGAACAATTAGCTATTGAGGCTATTAGATTATTTCCAGATTGGCAAGACCCTTATGTAGAGTTGGCTAGGATAAACTACATGAAAAATGATGTGGATAAAACACTTTATTGGGGAGAACAAGCTCTTGTTAAGGGAAGGGGTTCTGAACTTCTGTTCCATAATCCTCTTGAATTATCACACGGCTTATTTACCATTCTGGCTGCTGCTTATTCCCAAGTTGGAGCCTTAGGTAAGGCTTCCGAATTTGCCAAGAAAGCAGTTAAGATAAGACCAGATGAATCAACAACCGAATTATCTAAAAGAATAAATGAGTTAATCATCAGGGAAGATGTCTTACATGGTCTGAAAGCTCTGTCAGTAAATCTTCTTGGTCATGGGGAGACAGAGAAACTCAGAAAGGTTATTGACATAATTCCTTGGTGGGTTAGTGAACAGGTTCCAGATGATTATTCTGCATTAGTTAATGGTATAATGAAGAATACACAAGTGCTGAATAATTATAAGACATTTTATACTGACCATTGGGATGGCTATATGAAAGATAAGAAGAAATCCTTATTGAATATGCCGAGATTCAAATGGACTCTGGATAGACTTAATGGGAAGAAATTGAAAGTTCTTGAAATTGGTTGTTGCTGCGGTGAGTTCAGTTCATTACTTGCAGATTCTGGACATATTGTAACAGCAATAGATTCTAATCCCAAGAGTATAGAGAGGGCTAAAAAGTTAGATAAAAGGGTGAATTTTGAATGCATCATGTTCGAGAATTTTAAATCAAAACGACATTTCGATGTGGTGATAGCACATGAGGTTCTGGAGCACGTGCCTGACCCGCAGAGATTTTTGGATAAAATGTTGAAACTTGGTGATAAGGTAATAATCTCCACACC
>Ga0209609_10001443_pt1 | contig 13747 bp, 7 predicted proteins | sample LakKivw325mmetaG_FD_184136 | JGI IMG/M metagenome (GOLD analysis project Ga0209609, IMG submission 184136) | Anoxic lake water microbial communities from Lake Kivu, Rwanda to study Microbial Dark Matter (Phase II) - Lake Kivu water 325m metaG... | ecosystem: Environmental > Aquatic > Freshwater... | reverse complement strand
CTTTGGAGAACGCGTTGCCGTAGCTGATCGCGCCGATCAGTTTGCCGTTGATGTAGCAGGGGCTGCCGCTCATCCCAGCGATTATCCCTGTGCCGCGGGAGGTTACGATGCCGCCGCCTATGCGCACAAGAATCAGGTCGCGGCCAAGATTGGCTTTTGTCAGCACTCCGAGTATTTCTACGTCGAAGCGCTCGATCTTTGTGCCCTGAAAGACTGTCAGACCGTAGCCACGCATACCCCGCTTGAGCTGCGAGACCGGCATCATCTGGCGCATATCGGCCTGTGAAACACCCGGCAGCCCTTCGACTGCGCTCAGGACAGGCCCTTCGACGCTCAAGCCCGTCTCCTGTGCCCGGATTTCCGACGCGCATGGCGCTGCAAGCGAGCAGATGGCGAGGATAGTAACCAGGAATCTGATTCTCAAGGGGAGCCTCCGATGGAGAACGATTTGCCGCTCGTTGATGGGAAAAGCGGCTTTGCCCATCGCTGACAAAATGGCCAGCATGGAAAATACTACCATCCTGGCCATAACTCGTCAATAGCTTTCCCGGCAACGGGTAACCATGGCCTCAGCCCCCGATGTGGTGCGGCTTCAAACCGCGCCCAGTCAGGGGTTAGCCGACCGGTTGTCCGGCCGGCTACGCAGCGCGGTCAACGTCGTCGGTAAGGGCGGGGTCAGACTCCCCCGCACGCCCCATCAAGTACTGTGACGTCGCTGATGCCAGTCTGCCCATCGCCATATCTAACAGTTGGGCTGCTCCTGATGCCTGCAACGGGTATACGGCAGAGCCCGTCTGGAGCACCGGGGAGAACTTCTCATTTCGCCGCCCCGACTCTATGACCATCGAGTTCACAGCGGCGGTAAGTCTATTGCAGACCGTTTCCGCGTGTTGTCCGGTGTGCGGCAGTATCAGGGCAAAAACGGAGTCCTCCAGGTGCGCCATCACGTCCATCTTTCGCACGGACCTTCTCATGGTCTGGGCAATAGTGTACAGCAGGTCTTCCATGCGCACCTTGCGCACGTAGTCTTCGACCTCCAGAGGCAGGCAGATCTCAAGGACAACGACACCGAGTGTGTCCTTGTGTCTGCACGACCGGCTGACCTCCTCGTCGAGTCTGTCCACAAAATACTCTCGGTTGTACAGACCCGTCAGGGAGTCTATCACGCTGCTCGGCTCTGCTCGGCGATGACCGGATTCGAGACGGGTGAGCCGGTGGGCACGCTGCATCTGGGAGTCGGCGATCTCTTCGGTAGTAAGCATCTTGCGCAGTTTCTTCGTGGAGTTGCGCAGGATATGTGATACGTAGTTGCAACTGATGTCCAGCCTCTTGGCGATCTCGGTCTGGCTGAGGCTTCGGTAGAAATGCGCGCTTATCACACGGCGCTCGATATCTTTGAGCCGCTCAAGGGCAGTTTCCAGGACCACCTTGTCTTCTACGGGAAGCTGGAATGTTTCCACGCTCTCGTCCGACAGCTTGTCGGCTTCACTCGGCCCACTGCCGTCCTCGCGCGACCCGTATATCGACCCCACTTTGAACACTTCACGCGTAGTCAGCAGGTCCGCGACGCATTGTTCCGCGAGCCCCATTTCCTCAGCGACTTCGCTGCAGGTCGGCTGACGGCCCAGATCCTGGCTCATGGAGTCCACTACCTTCCCAACGCGCTGGTTAAGCTCCTGTAGCCAGGCAGGTTCTTTGATTATCTTGCCTTTGTCCCGTAAGTGGTGTTTGATCTGGCCTATTATGAAGTGCGTTGCATATGTGGAGAACTTAACGCCTTTGCTGGCGTCGTACTTGTCGACCGAGTTTATCAGACCTATGTATCCCTCCTGGACAAGGTCTTCCAGCGGCTCGGAGGCACCGGCGAAACGGCGTCCCACGCTTTCCACCAGACTCGCATATTGCAGTACGATTGTGTCGCGCGTGGCTGTCCGCCGCGTAGCCGCGTACTGGGCCAGCAGCTCCTGAACCTCTTCCTCGGTCAGCTTTCGACTAATAACATCCGTGTTCATCGTGATCTTCACCATCATCACCTCCCCCTAACCCCCTCCGAAACGGAGGGGGTTAGGGGGAGGTCTTCCGATTCATTCGTAATAGATGTGGCGGCTGCTTGCCGCCCGTAGTGCCTCACCTCACGCCGAAGCAGGCAACATGCCCCGGCACCCCTGTCGCCCGCGCAGAACCGTTCTTGCGCGAAAAATACTGCCCCGATACTAGTTCACCGAGCTGATGAGCTTGAATATCGGGGTCATGATCGAGACAGCTATGAACCCGACGATGCAGCCCATCACCACTATCAGCAGAGGCTCAATCAGCGATGTCAACGCTTTTACCGAGTTATCCACCTCCTGATCGTAGAAATCCGATACTTTGAGCAGCATTTCCGAGAGTTTTCCGGTCTCCTCGCCGACATCGATCATGTGTGTGACCATGCCTGGGAACAGCCCGCTCTGAGCGAGTGGAGTGCTGATCTTCTGACCTTCGCGGATCGCGTTACGGGCACTCTCTATGGTGTGGGCGATCACGCGGTTGCCGGAGGTCTCCGCGACGATCTCAAGGCTTCGCATCATCGCGACCCCACTGGCGATCAGGGTGGCGAACGTCCTCGCGAACCGGGATATGCTCATCTTGCTGACCAGATCGCCCACAATCGGCAGCTTCAGCTTCAGTGAGTCTATCTGCCAACTGCCCTTGTCCGTGCTCTTATACCAACGCAGCAGGAACCAGCCGCCGACTCCGACGATCAAAGGTATGTACCAGAATGACCGTGCGAGGTCACTGGCGCTGAAGAGCGCCTGTGTGACCGCCGGCATCTCCACATCCATCGAAGCGAATATCTCCTTGAATGTCGGAAGCACAAACAGCAGGAGCGCGACCACCATCAGACCCGCGAAAATTAGCACTATCATTGGGTAGATCATTGCAGACTTGATCTTCGACTTAATCTCCTGCTCCTTCTCCAGGAACATCGACAGCCGGTCCAGAATCTTGTCCAGAATACCGCCGGCCTCCGCTGCCTTGACCATGTTCACGTAGAGCTTGGAGAATACGCCAGGATGCTTGGCAAACGCGTCAGTCAGGCTCAGGCCGCCCTTAACGTCCTTCTTGCAGACGGCGATCACCGGCCGCAGCACGGGGTCCTTCGTCTGGCCTTCCAGAATATCGAGGCACCGGACAATCGGAATGCCCGCGTCGATCATCGTGGCGAATTGCCGGCTAAACACTACCATCTCGTGCAATTTGATCTTGCGTCCCGGTTTGGCCTGCGCAGCGGCTGCGCCTGACGCCTTGGCCTTGCCTAGCCTGATATTGAGAACGTGCAAGCGCATCTCGTGAAGCCTGCTCAGCGCCGCAGGCTCACTGTCCGCTTCCAGTCTCCCTCTTATGTTCTTGCCCCCTGGATCAATTGCCGTATAAACATATACGCTCATATCTGATCTGCCTCCTCCGATTTCACTACCATTCGATGTGCCCGGCCGAGCCGCGTTGTGGGAGGACGCGGAGGTCCTGCCCCTACGGCTCTACTTCTTTCCCCGAGAGCGAAGTGCGCACTCGCTCAAAGTCACTCACTCCCCGGAAACGTACCTCTTGAAACTCTCCTTGTCGATCGCGCGGGCCGCCGCTTCCTCGTAGGTTATCTTGCCTGTCGAATGGAGCAGGGCCAGCGTCTTGTCCATTGTCTGCATTCCGAATTGAGCGCCGGTCTCCAGGGCGCTATATATCTGGAACGTCTTGCCTTCCCGAATCAAGTTGCGGATGGCCGAGGTAGCCACCATGACCTCGATTGCCGCCACTCGCCCGCCGCCAATCCTCGGAACGAGCTGCTGAGCCACAATCCCCTCAATCGTATTCGACAACAGGACCTTTATCTGATCCTGCTGGTGCGGTGGGAATACATCGATCACGCGGTCAACAGTCTGCGGAGCGCTTCGGGTGTGGAGGGTTCCAAACACCAGGTGACCTGTCTCCGCGAGAGTAAGGGCGGCCGCAATGGTTTCGAGGTCGCGCATCTCACCTATCAGCACAACGTCCGGGTCCTCACGGAGCACGGCGCGAAGCGCATTGCCAAACGAGTCTGTGTCCTGGTGCAGCTCACGCTGGTTGATCATGCCGCGCTTGTGGCGGTGCAGATACTCGATCGGGTCCTCGATGGTCATGATGTGCACCGGCCGCTCCGAGTTGATGTTGTCGATCATACACGCAATGCTCGTCGACTTGCCGCTGCCCGTGGGTCCCGTTACCAACACCAGGCCGCTGTGTTTGCGGTTGAGCTCGCGCAGCACTGGCGGCAGCCCCAGTTCCTCAAAGGAGGGTATCTTGGCCGGGATACTCCTCATCGCGGCTCCTACACTGCCCCTTTGTTTGTAAACATTCACGCGGAATCGTCCGATGTTGCGCACGCCGTAGGAGAAGTCGAGCTCGTGAGTCCGCTCAAACACCTGAATTTGCTCGTTGCTCAGGATGTCGTATATCAGTCTTTGGGTCTGGCCAGGCGACATCGGCTCATAGTTGAGTCCCACGAGTGAGCCGTCCGTCCGCACGATCGGCGGCAACCCCACAGTAACGTGAATGTCCGACGATCCCTTGGCGCACGCCTCGCGGAGCAGGTCGTCCAAGTGTACGGTGTCGACGCTGAGGGCATCCTGGGCTACCGCACTAGGGCTGTATTCGTCGAAGTTGTCGGCGGGTATTTGTTGTTGCTGCTGCACTTGTAGTATGCTCCCTTCGCGCCTAAGTCCGATAGGTCTTACCGCACCTCCCACTCCCCCCTCCGTTTCGGAGGGGGTTAGGGGGAGGTCAGGTCCCATCCTGCCCCATAAGCTCTCCTGCTATCCTGAGTATATGACCCTCAGACACTCCTCCAGAGTCGTCATCCCAAGCAGAATCTTGGCTATCGCGTCGTCGCGCAGGGTCTTCATGCCCGACTCGACCGCCGCTTCTTTCATCAAGTGACCGGATGTCTTCTGAAGCACCAGATCGCGCATCCGATCGTTCATAATCATGAGCTCGTAAACGCCCATGCGGCCCTTGTAGCCGCTGCCTTTGCAGTGGTCGCAGCCGCGTCCTCGGTAGAAAGACACCGTCGTGCCGCTCTCCGCCTCTATGCCAAGACGCTTTATGGCATCGGACGGTGGCTGGTACTGTGCCTTGCACTTCGGACACGCTACCCGCACGAGTCTCTGAGCCATCACCCCAATCACGCTCGATGCCACCAGGAACGGCTCGATCTGCATGTCTATCAGCCTGGTTAGTGCGCCTGGAGCGTCATTGGTGTGAAGCGTGGACAAGACCAGGTGGCCGGTGAGCGCCGCCTCGGTGGCTATTGTCGCAGTCTCAGCGTCTCGGATTTCACCGACCATGGCAATGTCGGGGTCTTGCCTGAGCATGCTTCTCAGGCCCGCCGCGAAAGTCAGACCGGCGCGCGGGTTGACCTGAACCTGAGTCAGGCCGGCCAACTCATATTCAACCGGGTCCTCGATTGTAAGAATGTTCTTCTCGCCGGAGTTGAGCTTGGATAACACAGAGTACAAAGTGGTCGATTTGCCGCTGCCGGTTGGCCCTGTGACCAGAATGATCCCGTACGTGCGGCTTATCAGGCTTTCAAATCTCTCCAGAGTCTCGGGCAAAAGCCCAAGCTTCTGCAGTCCCACCGACACCGAGCTTCTGTCGAGAACTCTCAGAACCAGCTTCTCTCCGTAGACGTTGGGCAGCGTTGAAACGCGGAAGTCATATTCGCGGCCGTCAACCGTAGCCCCGATGCGCCCGTCCTGGGGTGCGCGTTTCGTGGCGATATCCATCTCAGCCATAATCTTGAAGCGAGATGTGAGAGAGGACTGCACCTTCTTCGGCAATTGCATTATCTCGTGCAGTATGCCGTCGATCCGGAGTCTGACCCGCACGGACTCCTTCTGGGGCTCAATGTGTATGTCGCTGGCCCCATCCGAGATGCCGCGGCTGATGATCAGGTTGGATAGCTTGATGACAGGCGCTTCCTCGCTCAGTTCCCGCAGTTGCTCGATTGAGATGTCTTCTTCTTCGTCCTGGTCAGCATTGCGCAGGTCAATGTCTCCGCCTTCGAACTCGGCGATAACGTTGTTCACCTGATCGGAGACGTTGCTTTGGGCACGGTACGCACGCCCGATGGCGTTGATGATGTCTTCTTCAGCGGCGATGGCCGGCTCAACGTCCAGTCCGGTGAGCAGCCGCACTTCGTCGATGGCGAAGATATCCAGAGGATTCTTCATTGCGAGGGTCAGGCGCCCGTTCTTGCGGGCAATTGGCAGTATCTTCAGTTTGCGGGCAACATTCTGAGCTACAAGGCGAGTGACGGAGCTGTCGAAGTCCTCGCAAGCCGTGAGGTCAATGTACGCGACGCCCCACTGTTCGCCCTGACACTTGATCTTGTCCTTGTCAGTGATGAATCCCATGTTTACGAGGACGTCACCGAGCGACTCCGTGCGTTTCAGGAGTTTCTGCTTCTCCAGTGCCTGATCAAGCTGCTCCCTTGTGATCAGACCTGCTCTGATGAATGCTTCGCCGATAGGTTCTATTCTTTCTTGCATCGGTGAGTTCCGAGAGCGCGCCTCTCTTACATGATGGGTATGTTGACACGACTTGGAGTGCAGGCATCCTGCCTGCACGAAATGACGTGTTTGCAGCGCCTCTCTATAGTGGGCAAATAACTTCCCCTGCCTTTAGTTATATCGGCGAAAGAAGGCCTGCCCTTGAGGCGTACTCGCAACAATGCAGGAATTGTTGAGATGGTTCTGGAAGTAGGATTAGGTGGTAGCCGTCCCGGCACTGGTGCGTGCGGACCGGCAGTCGTCGTGCGGCAGCTTGATTGCTGCGTCCAGAGCTGGTCCGCAGTGACGTGTGGCGGAGCGCATCCTGCCTGCAGAGGGTCTTCCTACTGCCTAACTACTATGAGGAGACAAATCAATGCCTGTTAACACCAACAAGACTACGTTTGCACTGTTTTTTGGAACCCGCAGTGGGTTTCCTGCGTCGCTTATGGCGAGCGCCCGCAACGAGATGACGACTGCGCTCAAGTCCATGGGCCACGATTTCCTGATGATGGACGAGGACGCCACTGGGTTTGGCGCCGTCTGCACACAGGCGGAAGGGGCCGTCTACGCGAAATGGCTTCGTGAGAATGAGGGCAAGTTCGGCGGAGTGATCCTGTGCCTGCCAAACTTTGGCGACGAGAATGGGGCCGCGGAGGCTCTCAGGCATGCGGACGTGCCGATATTCATCCAGGCCTACCCTGATGAGATGGACAAGATGCGCCCTGGCCTGCGCCGCGACGCTTTCTGCGGAAAGCTATCAATAATGGATGTCTTCCGCCAGTATGGCATCAAGTTTACAGCCGTGAAGCCGCATACAGTCTCTCCATCGTCCGAGACGTTTGCCGAGAGCATCGACTACTTTGACCGGATTTGTCGTGTCGTGGGCGGAGTGCGAGAGATGAGCGTCGGAGCGATAGGCGCCCGGGTGACACCGTTCAAGACTGTCCGCATTGACGAACTGGCGCTGCAGCGTCACGGCATCACTGTGGAGACATTCGACCTTTCGGAAGTCTTCGATTTGGTGGGCAAGATACCAGCCTCTGATAGTCAACTGGCTGCGAAAGCCGCGTATCTACAGTCGTATGCTGATTTCTCAAAGATGCCCGCTGAGGGGTTCGACAAACTGGCACGCCTGTCCGTCGTCATTGACCGGATAGTGGCCGATAACCGGCTCGACACTGTTGCCATAAGATGCTGGACTGAGATGCAGAACGTCCTTGGGGTGTCGCCATGTGTTCTGCTCTCCGATATGAACGACCGAGGACTGATCGCCTCTTGTGAAGTCGATATCGGGAACGCGGTGGCAATGCGCGCAGCCAGCCTGGCGTCCGGTGATGTAGCCGCCTGCCTGGACTGGAACAATAACTACGAAGACGAAGAGGACAAGTGCATCCTGTTCCACTGTGGACCGGTGCCACAGGGAATGATGGCTGCTCGAGGAGATGTGACCGGGCACGAGATTATCGGCAGCGTCGTGCCCATGGAGTGCACATTCGGATGCAATGTAGGCCGGATCAAGCCAGGTCCGTTCACTTTCACGAGCATGATGAGCGAGAACGGAAGTCTCAGATTCTACGTTGGAGAAGGCGCGTTCACGGACGATCCCATACCGGCCGATTTCTTTGGGTGCGCTGGCGTCGTCGATATACCCAACCTGCAGGATGTTCTGCTCCACGTGGGCTATCAGGGTCACCGGCACCACGTCAGCGTAACGCCGGGACTGGTCGCGGCCCCGATGATCGAGGCTCTGGAATACTACCTGGGGTATGAGGTAAGCCTGCCGCAGGAATCGTAGGTTAAAGGTCAGAGGTCAGGCGGCATATAGGGCATATGGGACATATAGGTCGCATCCGACTAATATGTCCCATATGCCGCCTGACCCAGAAGTATGCGTCCAGGAGATAGAAGAAGGCACAAAATGAAACTCAACAAAGCATCAATCTCCTTTAGAATCGGCATTGCAATGTGGGGCGATAAGCAGGTGTTTGAGGCGCTGCTCGATCTGTTCGACCGGTACCCCGGCGCCACAGATGATCTTGCGTTCTTCACATCACACACGCATCCTCCGCTTCCGGCCGACGTGATAGTAGAGCGGGCGGGGATACTCAAACTGCGCATCTCCGCCGCGAAAGAACGCGGTTATGGCGCGGGGATCAACATCCTCGCAACCTTAGGCCACCATGAAGAGAACCTGCCTCACTCAATCGGCAGCGACTATCCGCGGATGGTCAGCCTTGAAGGGGCCCTCTGCCGGGGTGTGCTTTGCCCAAACGCCGACAAGACTTACGACTACTCAACTCAGGTCTACACGGCCCTCGCGCTCGCAGAGCCGGACTTCATCTGGATAGACGACGACGTTCGCCTGCACGGGCATGCGCCGATTGTTGCCGGATGCTTCTGCGATACGTGCCTTGCCCTCTTCCGGCAGAGGTCTGGCGTCGACTACACCAGGGAGTCGCTGAGCAAAGCATTCAACGATGCCCAGCAACGTGAGAAGCTGCGCGTACGTGCGGAGTGGATGGAGCACAACCGTGCGACGATCAACAGACTGTTCGCGCATATCGAGAAAACCGTGCATGCGGTTCGCCCACGCATGCCGCTGGGGTTTATGACCGGAGATCGGTTCTTCGAGGGATACGACTTCGCGAAATGGGCTGAGACGCTCACAGGTCCCGACGGGATCGAAGTCCTGTGGAGACCGGGGGGCGGGTTCTATGACGACGTGATGCTGGCCGGAATGACTATGAAGAGCCACGACATCGGCCGCCAGGTATCCGTTCTGCCCGACAGCGTGGTATGCATTCAGTCTGAGATCGAGAACTTCCCGTATCAGACGCTCAAGAAGGGGCGGGTCCTAACGTCGCTGGAAGCCGCGTCGCACATCGCGTCGGGTTGCACTGGTGCCGCGTTCAACATCCTTGCGATGAACCCGGTCTTCGATCAGACTGCGCCGTTCAAGGAGCACGAGCCATTTGTAGAGAAGATGGCGGCATCGCGGCCATTTTACGATTTGCTGGTGTCCACGGTCGGCCGCTCGGCCCCACAGGGGCTCTACACGGGCTGGACAAAGAACAGCTTCCTGGCGAGCAACATTGCTGGCGACTGGCTGACGGGCAATATCTGGGAAGACATCGCTGCTCCGGGCAGAGAAATGTTCGAGCTTGGGCTTCCGGCGGCGTACAGGCCGGATGCCGCGCAGGTGACCATGCTCTCGGGTGATTCCGTGATGGCCCTGAATGACGGCGAAATCCGGCAGATTCTGTCGAGTGGTGTGTATATGGACGCGAAGGCCCTGGGTCGGCTCAACGAGCGCGGCTATGGCAAGCTGACGGGGTTCCGATCGATCGACTTCATCTGCGAAGACTCAATAGAGCGATACGTTGACCATCCGATGAATGCTGGGATACTGGGCGCGCTTCGAGACTGCCGGCAATCGTTCCCCGGATGGATGAAGCCGGCCGCAGTGCTTGAGAAGACCAATGATGACGCGCAGACGGTTTCGGAGATAATCGACTACGCGGACGATGTTATGGCGGCTTGCGGCTCTGGCGTATTTGAAAACGAGCTCGGCGGTCGCGTATTTGTCGGAGGTTACTTTCTCTGGAGGTTCATCCAGGATCTGCCGAAGGTCACACAGCTCAAGGCACTGATGCGGTGGCTTTCCCGAGACTCAATTCCAGCCTATGTTTCGTCGTTCCACCGCGCAAACCTGTGGGCCCGAGACATTGGCGCCGACGCTCCCGCAGTGATACTGATCAATCCGAACATTGAACCGGCTGAAGGGCTTAGAGTCGCAATCCGCACACCGCGTGACGCGGTCAACGTGTTCGACATGCAGTGCCGAAAGACCACTCTTGGGAGCACGCAATCCGATGGGCACTACAGGCTGTTTGAACTGCCTGCAGTCGGACCCTGGGAAATGAGGCTGGTCGTCTAGACGATATGAGTTACTATCGCAGCAGTAACGGGAACAAACGTTGCGGGTTGTTGGGCTCTTCGCTCTCGGGGATTCCCCACGAGAAGAAGATGCCGTAGCCGCGGCCTGCCGCAAGATCAAAGGCGATGACCACCTCGTGCTCTCCGGTCTCCAGGTCGACTTCCACTCGCGATCGGCCTGGAGCTGCAGGGTTGCGGGTCTCGGGATCGGTTAGCACGCTCTCTCCGTCTACGAAGACCCGCACCCCGCCGTCACTGCCGATGTTCATCTCCCACCGACCGCGCTGTGATACGCTGAAGCGATTGGCGAAGTATACGATGCCGTCGGCTGAGCCGAAGTGATGGATATTCACGAAACCGTTGCCTTCGGCTCCAACAGGCTTCCAGTCAAGCGACGACTCCAACCCCAGGCACGGTGCCCCCGCGACGCCGCCTGGCGCTTTGGCGGTTGGTTCGGATACTTTCCACGAAAGTACGGCGCTGGACTCCCAGCGATAGCCGAAGATTTTGGCGCAGGTGAGCCGGATGCGCAGTTGGATGGTCTTGCCCTTTAGTTCCGACAGGTCCTTCTTGCCTCTCCACTGCAGTGGAGTCCAAATCTCATCCCCTCTGAAAGGGATGCACTCGTCGAATGTGAACCCGGGAATCGGTCTTGCGAAGAACTGCGACACTGATTCCCACAGTTCGACTTCGACGCTGCCTGATTTGCTGGTGCGGGCGTTGATCTCGATAGGCGCGCCGGTGCATCCTTCTCCCCGTGTCCAGAACTCGCCGTACTCCTCGGTCTCGATGCCGGCCAGCCGGCCATCATCCCAGAGCGCCCAGGCAAACGCCGATGGCGACGGTGCAAAGTCCTTGTAGAAGTACTCGTAGTCTTCATTATGGGTGACATTCACCCCGTGGTACGGGAGTCCGATGGTGCCATCAGGTAGTCGCACCATATTGGGGCTGGTGTATACTGCGGCACAATCCCAGTCGCCGGGTCTGCCGTGCTCCACGATTGGATCGTACGACACCCAGTTAATCACTCTGTTGTTGTGTGTGATGCCTAGTCGAACATCGACCAGGTCGCTGGAATGGTGGTAGATGGCGTTGAAGATCAGTTTGATGGCGGGTTCGTCGGGATAGCGGGTAAACCCGTTTGTGTAGTAGTCGTCGCCGGGGGCGTCCATTGGGCCGGAGTGAGCGATTACCTCCGCACTCGGCCAGCGCCTGAAGTCATCCGTTTCCGAATAGCTGATAGCACGCTCGCCCAGATGCCCGCGGAAGTAGCCCACATACTTCCGGTTCTCGTCGTCCCAGTAGGCGACATTCTGAGTGTCGTGGAAGTATGAGAGCAGCGGCTCGGGCAATCGTGTCCAGTGGTATCCATCCGGTGAGACGGAGCCGAACAGCCCATAGCAGGCTCCATCGGAGAACCGGTCGAAGAGAAAGCACTTGTAGCGTTCGGCCTCCGGGGCCGCGTCGTCGCGGAATACGGCGCCCGAGCTGTAGTCGCCAATCGCGACGATGTTATTCTCCGTCGATCCATCGTAGACATATATGCCCAGAGCAGGCTTCACCCAGTGCAGCCCGTCTTCGCTCTCGGCATAGCACAAGCCGTTCTTGCCAAGGTCCATCTGCCGGCCCTCGTGAAAGGTCTGCTCCACCAGGTCTCCGGGGCCCAACGGCCTGGGAAACGCCACGCCATACCAGCAGCGATAGCGCCCATTTTCGTGGATAACCGACATGTGGTACAGATGCTGTTCCCAGGGCTTGTCCTCTCGCAGCCAGGGGGCAGATTTCCGAGCCTTCTCGATAGTGATCTTTACTCCGTAAGGCAACCGGTTGCGTTTCATCCCGTGACCTGACGTATCCGTATAGATGCCCCAGTCGTTTCTGTGGCGTTCGATGAGCGCCTGGCCTTCCTCCGAGATTCGCTCCGGGTCCAGTGTCGCAACCATCTGTCCCTTCTCTACGTGAATCCAGTCGACAAAAAGACGTGTGGTGGTCATATCCGTGTGAGTCCTTTCTGTTATCTGGGGCAGGTCTCAATTACCCGCACAAGGATGGTCTTGCGGGGCTGACCTTTGGAGTCGCGATAGTTGAAGTCCGAGTAGACGATCAAGGCGCGGTTATCATCCAGGGCCACCATCTCAGTGTGGCCGCAAGAGTTCCATCCTCCGGGGGCCGGCGGCGAGAAAGGCATATGAACTGGTGGCTGCCAGTTCAGCCCGGTCGGGTCGATGGTGGCGCGCACCGCGATATACGTGGGCCCGCCCGACTGCCCATAGGAGGCTAGGGTGACGCCGTTGTCCAGCGTCAGCAGTTGAGGCATCTTGCCACCATCGAAATCTGGATCGAAAGCCACCGGTTTCGACCACGTCTGCGCACCGTCTTCAGAGCGTGTCAGGTACAATGGCCCATGTCCATTTCCGTCGCTCGTGCGCATCAGGCAGATGACCGAGCCGTCAGGACGGAAATCGTAGTCCGGTTCAGTGAAACCTTCCCGCTTGTCCGCCAGAGGATCAACTGCACAATCACCGGCGTAGGGGATTTCACCCAGCAAATCCCACGTGTGCCCCTGATCGAGTGAGCGCAGGAACAGCGGGGTGTAGAGCGGCTTTCCCGCCTGCAGGCGCACATCGTAGGTGACCGCCCACAGCGAACCATCCGGCGCCACCCGCATCTTGCCATACAAGCAAGGCGTGGGGAGCGCGCCCCGCCGAACCTGCCCGATCCCGTCGACACCCGACACCGTGCCGCGGGCTTCTTCGTGCGTCACACTGCGCAGTTCGCCGGGAATGCGCACTTCTGCGACTTCCTCGACCCAGGTGCTGCCACCGGCGGGCAGACGCCGAAACCACCATTCGCTCAGTTCAGGCGGCAAGTCCTCCGCGCGGTACAGCGACCGCGGATAGTCCCAGAACACATAGTCACAAACCGATTTCGGAAGCTCGAAACCCTCAGCGCGACAACAAGGCCGCTGCATGGGCTGCAACCGATCACCTTTGGGCAGGAGCAGACCGTCCTCCACTTCGTGGCCTATCTGCGGCGAACCGACGTGCCAGGTAGTGCCCTCTTCGTCCGAATAAGCGTGCCCCATCGGCTTGCCGTAAGAGTAGGCGCTGTCGGGTTCGAGCGAGAAGCTGACGTGCAGACGGTTATCGCGAAGCCGCCGCAGATAGGGAAACTGCCAACGTCCCCAGGCTCCACCTGCGCGGTCCAGGTCGATTGGCGCCTGTGCTACGACTACTGGATCACTG
>Ga0209609_10001442_pt1 | contig 13750 bp, 11 predicted proteins | sample LakKivw325mmetaG_FD_184136 | JGI IMG/M metagenome (GOLD analysis project Ga0209609, IMG submission 184136) | Anoxic lake water microbial communities from Lake Kivu, Rwanda to study Microbial Dark Matter (Phase II) - Lake Kivu water 325m metaG... | ecosystem: Environmental > Aquatic > Freshwater... | reverse complement strand
CTCATCAATCTTTTTTAAGATTTCGGAAACGCTGATTTTGCGGTCTTTTTCCAAAAATAGAGCGTTGTCCTGCCAGAAGGGCTGGGTTTTTTGCGCCTTTAGAATCTGGTTTAAATTTTCCGTAAACCAAAGAAACCCCTTTTCCAAAAAATAGGGGATGATAGCCACAATTAAAACATTGTTCATTAATCTCTCTTTTATTAAATCCATTTTGATTTTTACGGATTGTTGTGATTTTTTACAGGTTATTAGAAACCATCCGTTGCCCGAAGTTATTATCGCTTTAATACTATTTTAACTCCCGCTATTTGTCAAAATGAACCCTATCCCACAATCCTTGCTATAGCAAGGATTGTGGGATACAATATGAGATGAGTGTATTTGTTTTATATGGCGAATAAAATTTCCAAAATTTCTATTGATATTTTAAGGGGCATTGCTTTGGTTGGGATTGTCGCGGTAGCGGCTGGTTCACCCAACTTTTGGGTTGGTGTTTATAAAAATTTGGGTCGCCATAATAATCGCTTTAGAAAAGATTACACTCAAAAGCAGGTGGGCAAAACACTTAGTAATTTGAGAAAATCAGGGATGATAATTTTAAGAGAACAAAACGGGAAATTTTTAGTAGAAGTAGGGGAGAAAGGAAAGCGAAAAATTAAAGAGATTACATTGACAAAGCTGAAAGATAAAAAGCCCAAAGATTGGGATGGTCTGTGGAGAGTGATAATCTTTGATATTCCAGAACATAATAAAATAGGTCGGGAGGCATTGCGAGGAAAAATGAAAGAGTTGGGATTTTACCAATTGCAAAAAAGCGTTTGGGTGTTTCCTTATGATTGCGAAAAAGAGATAGAACTTTTAGCAGAGTTATTTGATATTTTTCCATACATTAATTTTTTGGAGGTGAAAAGAATCAAAGATGATTTAGCCCCGAGACAGCATTTTGGTTTGGATAGGTAGGCGTCCCATTTCCATTGCTATCGCAAGGATATTGGGATGCTTATGCTCTTGTGGAATGAGGGCTTGAAAAATGGGCAGAGAGAGAGTAGTTTAGAAGGTGGGAGGTGATTAAAATGTTCGAATGGATTAAAAGTTTTTTCAAAAAGAAGAAAAGGATTCCAAGATCCTTTTCTTCTATAATGGACGCTCGATTTATCGCTGACGGGGCAGCGAAGGATATGATGTACTGTGCTAAAGAGTCCGTCTCTTACAAAGAGGCGGAGGAGATGCTTAACGATGCGCTGGAATATATAAAAGAGCACTTTCAGCACCAGCGCGAAAAAAAAGAGGAGGTGGTCTAATGACCACAAAAAGAGTTGGGTTGAGGAGAAGAAAAAAATTCAAAAAGCTCTCAGCCCAACTCTTGAAAAATACTGGGTTAGCCAGTTTTTCTTTTTAGAGAAGAGAGAGCAGGGTTTGAGAAGCTTGGCCAAGGATTTGCGGCAGTTGTTTTTCTTCCTCTTTGGTGAATTTTTTTAGAACAAAATTTTCGGCTTTCATTAGTGGGTAGTGGGTAGTAGGTAGTAGGTAGATGGGACGGATACCGATTTTTATGCGGGTAAAGTTTTGAGTGCCCAAAGCGTCAATAATTGATTCAACGCCGTGATGTCCTCCGCTGCCGGAATTTTCCACAATTTTCACTTCGCCGAAAGGCAAATCAAAGTCATCATGAACGATAATGAGCGAGTTTTTATCAAAGCCGTTTTCTTTTAGTAGAAATTTTACCGCTTGACCCGAGTTATTCATATGGGTCTGTGGTTTGGCTAAAAAAACAACTTTTTCGTCAATCTCGTCTTTGGTGATTTCCGCTTTGGCCTTTTTGTTTGTCTTAAATTTGGGGAAATTATTTTCTTTTTGAAAATGCTCCAAAACCATAAACCCGGCGTTATGGCGCGTTTTGCGATATTTAATTCCGGGATTGCCCAAACCAACAATGAGAAACATAATAATGAGGGGTCGCAGAGTTTTTATTACAATTAGAATTGCAGATTGAACAGGGTCAGACCCCTTTTAATCTTGTATGCAGTTTTTGGGGGGTCTGACCCTGTTCAATCTGCATACAATAATATAAAAACTCTGTGATCCCTCATTATTATACACTATCTTGCGGTGGTTGGAAATTTTGCTATAATATGTTCATATGAAAGTTAGAGCCATTTTATTTTTTTGTTTAGAAATACTTCAGATTATAGCTATTGCCGCTATTGTGGTGGTGCCTATCCGCTATTTTGTGTTTCAGCCGTTTTTAGTTAAGGGGGCTTCAATGGAGCCCAGTTTTCATGATGGCGATTATTTAATTATTGACGAATTAACCTATCGCCTGCGCGACCCGCAGAGAGGCGAGGTGGTTGTGTTTCACTACCCTTTTGACCCTTCGCAGAGGTTTATTAAGCGAGTGATTGGTTTGCCGGGTGAAACAGTTGAAACAAAGAATGGTCAGGTGATAATTACTCGGGTTGATGGGGCCCAGGAGACCTTGAAAGAGCCGTATATTAACGAGCTTTTCCCTTTATTAGAGGATATCAAGGTATCCTTGAAATCAAATGAGTATTTTGTAATGGGCGACAATCGCTCGCATTCGTTTGATTCGCGCAAATGGGGGGCTGTTTCAGAAAATTATGTGGTGGGGAGAGTGGTTATTAGGGCTTGGCCGCTTCTGGATGCTGGTGCATTTTTTTCCAAAATAAATTACGAAGTTCAAAGTCAATAAAATGGAATTTTATGTCGTTAAAATATCAAACCCCAAGTGGCATGCACGATCTTTTTGAGCCGGACTTGGAGTATTTTGCCAAAGTGGAAAAAATTTGCCAGAGTATGGCTGATTTTTACGGTTTTGGCAAAATTCAAACCCCGATTTTGGAACAAACCGAGATTTTTGAAAAAGGCACAGGACTTTCAACCGATATAGTGGAGAAAGAAATGTACAGTTTTCGCACCAAAGGCGGCGATGCCTTGACTTTGCGGCCTGAATACACGCCCTGCATTGTCAGGGCTTATTTGCAGCATGGCTTGGTGGCTTGGCCCAAGCCCGTGAAGTTATGGTATTTTGGGCCTTGTTTTCGCCACGAGCGTCCACAGGCCGGTAGATTGCGCCAGTTTCATCAGTTTGGCTTTGAATTTTTGGGCGTTCCCGATTCAATGGTTGATGCTTTAACCATTCAAATTTTTTACAACATTTTGAAGGGGTTGGGTTTTCGCAATTTAATCATAGAGCTCAATTCCATTGGCTGTTCGCAATGCCGGCCTTACTTTAAGAAGATGTTGAATAATTATTTGAGGTCACGGCAGAGTTCTTTGTGCGCTGATTGCAAGAGGCGGCTGAAAAAAAATCCTTTGAGAGTGCTGGACTGCAAAGAAGAAAAATGCGACCGCATTAAAAAATCAGCGCCCCAGATAGTTGACCATTTGTGCAAGGAGTGCCACGACCATTTTAAACTGCTTTTGGAATATTTGGATGAGCTTAATCTGCCTTACAACCTTAATCCTTATTTGGTGAGGGGCTTGGATTATTACACCAAAACGGTCTTTGAGATTATGGAGGATACCGAAAACGGCGCTTCACAGGGCTCATTGGCAGGCGGGGGAAGGTACGATGGTTTGATAAAGTTATTGGGCGGCAAAGACACGCCTGCCTGTGGGGCAGCCGCTGGAGTTGAGCGGATTATCAATTTGCTAAAGCCGGGCAAGTCATTATTGCCCAAAAATCCTGAAGATAGCGATAGCACCGCCCCTATTTTTCTGGCACAAGTGGGTGATTTGGCCAAAAGAAAGTCACTGAAGCTTTTGGAGGACTTGCGGCTGGCGAAAATAAAAGTGGGCGAGGGTTTGCACCGGGATTCTTTGAGTTCGCAGATGAAATTGGCCGATAAAATGAGGGCTAAGTATGTTTTAATTCTCGGTCAGAAGGAGGCCCTTGATAATGAAATTATTATCAGGGAGATGAAAAACGGGGAGCAAAGAAATGTTTCTTTAGATAAAGTAGTCCAAGAATTAAAGAAACGTCTATGAGTGATTGTATTTTTTGTAAAATTGCTAAAAAGGAATTGCCCTCGGATGTTGTTGCTGAAAATGAAGATATTTTGGTTTTTAAGGATATTCATCCCAAAGCGCCTTTACACTACTTGATTATTCCAAAAAATCATATAGAATCAATCAGGTTAGATAATTCTGGAGAGATAATTAGGGGTTTAATTGAGATGGCAAAAAAAATTGCAGCTAACCAAGGTGTTGAGGGCTATAGATTGCTCCTTAATGTGGGAAGCTGGCAAATTGTACCGCATATGCATTTGCATTTTTTAGCCGGCGGCGAAGAAAGTGAGTTGAAGATATAAAATGACACCCCAAGAGCACAAGCCCGTAGGGCGAAATGCGATTGGCTGGTGGAATTTTACCCTGTTAAACAGCGCTCGCCCTGTCAAATGCTGCGAAGCAGCAATTTTGCGAAGCAAAATTATTTGACAGGGCAAGCGCTAATTTTGCCGAAGGCAAAATTGTTTAACAGGGTATAAGAACTCGTAATAAAAATTTGCGAGTTCTCGCAAATTTTTAAACGATTTCTAATATGCCTTTAAGAGTGCAAAAACAAGGAAAAGAATCTTCTCAAAATGTCATTCGACGCTTTACCCAGCGGGTGAGAAAAAGCGGTATTTTGTTTGAAGCCAGAAGTAAGCAGTTCAAAAGACGGCCGAAAAGCAAGCCATTAGTCAAACGTTCTGCTCTGCGGCGGGAGATTAAGAAACAGGAGTATTTAGAAATGCGCAAGATGGCCAAACCCACGGCGAAAAATTTTAGTTAGAAGTGATTTTTTGTGGTAAAGTAGGGCAATTTAATTTGTTGCAAAAATGCGCCGATCGGTGGAAAATTGCAACAAATTAGTCGGGGTTGAAAAAGTAGAATAAAGTATAGAACAAGTTGGTTTTCCCCAGCTTGTTTTGCTTTTTTGGTTTTGCTATTATTAAGAAATATTTATGGTGGTAGTGGTGAATAATTTGACGACTTTTGCGGTGGATAAAAATTTAATGAAAAAAACCGCAGAGAATATTTTGGCTGGAGAGAAAGCAAAGAAAAAAGACATTTCAATTGTCTTGCTTAGCCCAGCCAAAATGAAATCGTTGAACTGGAAATACCGCCATAAGAATAGGACAACTGATGTCCTAACCTTTCCGGATTTAGACATTGTGATTTGTCCTCAAGTAGTGAAAGACAATGCCAGAAAAGAAGACCTGCCTTTTAAACAAGAGTTAGTAAAAGTGGTGATTCACGGGGTGTTGCATTTTTTAGGATATGAACATGAAGGAACAGCAGAAGAGGCAAGGAAAATGAGAGGAAAAGAAGAAAAATATTTGAAGGATATAGGTTTTAATTTCAAATTTCAAAGCTCAAATGTCAAATCAAATCCAAAGCTCAAATGTCAAAAATTTGGATTTTGAAATTGATTTGGCATTTGGATTTTGTCATTTGGATTTGCAATTTTTATGAAATCTCTCACCTTGACTGCTTTAGATATCGGTACAAACTCCATCAAGGCCGTTTGCGGCACAAAGGACTTACGAACTGGTGAAGTCAAAATTTTGGCTAAAGCGCAAGCCCCCTGCTTTGGTGTTCGCAACGGGGAGGTTATCAAGCCAGAACAGGTAGCTAAAGCCGTAGAGGAGGTGGTCAAGGAATTAGGCCAAAAAGCAAATTTTAAAATCAGGGACTGTTGGGCCACGATCGGCGGCGGCCATATTTTTTCTTTGCATTCGCAGGGTTTGGTATCAGTGGCTCGGGCTGATCAGAAGATTTCTAACGAGGACGTGCAAAGGGTGCTCAAGGCCGGCCAAGCCGTAAACCTGCCGCCCAACAAAGAGGTGTTAGATGTTTTTCCGCAGGAGTTTATCATTGATGGAGAAGGAGGTATTAAAGATCCGGTTGGGTTGCAAGGCATTCGTTTAGAGGTGAAGGTACTTTTGGCTTGTTTGTTTTCGCCTTTGCTGGAAAATTTGGAAAAAGCGGTGGGTTTGGCCGGCTTGCGCCTTCTTGACGTATCCGTGGCGCCGTTGGCCTCTTCAAGAGCGGTTTTGACTGAAGAACAGGAGGAATTAGGCGTTATGCTTTTGGAAATTGGCGCTGGCACTACTAATGTGGCGATTTTTGAGAGAGGCGATCTTAAGGACTTTGCCATTTTTCCGGTGGGTTCAGCCAATATCACCAATGATATTGCCATTGGCTTTAGAACCGAAATCTCAACAGCTGAAAAAATCAAGATTGATTTTGCAGCCCTGCCTGGTGCTGGTAAAGAGAAAAGGGCTTTACTTAAGCAAAAGCCCAAGACGGCCAAGAAGAGTAAGACGGTCAAAAGTGAAAATATTAGCGAAGTAAAATCCGAGCCAGTTTTTCCTGAAACAGGCGCGGAGTTTTCATTTAAGCTTTTGGATAATATTGTGGAGGCAAGAGTTGGGCAGATTTTTGCAGAAACCCAAAAATCAATGAGGAAATATTTAGCCAGCCAGGCATTGCCTGCTGGCATTGTTTTGACTGGCGGAGGCGCTAATTTGCCGGGTTTGGTTGAATACACCCGTCAAAAATTTAAGCTGCCTTGCCGTTTAGGTAGAATCCAGGGATTTGGTGATTTTAGTGATACGCAATGGGCGGCTGGTCTCGGGCTTTTGATAGTCGGCTTTGAGGCAGAGGAAGGGGGCGATGGGCAGATAGAGACGGCCAAGGGAGGCGCTAAAGAAAAATTTAAGCGCGTTATTAAGTTATTTCTACCCTAATGAAGCAAAAGTTGCCCAAAATTAAAGTGATTGGTATAGGGGGTTCCGGCGTTAATGCCATTTCGCGTATGGCAGAGGCAGGTATTTCTGGCGTTGACTTGGTTGCTGTTAATACTGATGCGCAATCATTGAGAATGTGTCCGGTTAATCAACGTATTTTGATTGGTAAAAACACCACCCATGGCTGGGGGGCTGGTATGGATGTAAAGTTAGGGGCGAGAGCCGCTCAAGAAAGCCGCGAAGAGCTAAAGCAGGCGGTTATTGGAGCGGAAATGGTTTTCTTAACGTGCGGGCTGGGTGGCGGCAGCGGGACATCAGGCATTCCGGTTTTAGGTGAGATTGCTAAAGAGTTGGGCGTTTTAACTTTAGTAGTGGTTACTATGCCTTTTTCTTTTGAAGGCCAGCAGCGAAAAAATGTAGCCCAGCAGGGTTTAAAGGATTTAGCAGGAAAAGTTGACGCTCTTTTGGTTATCCCAAATGATAAGCTTTTGGATTTATCTAAGCCCAACACCACGGTGGATTCGGCTTTTCGGCTTTGCGATGAGGTGCTGCGGGAAGCAGTTAGAGCCATTAGCGATTTGGTGTCTTTGCCCGGCATTATTAACGTTGATTTTGCTGATTTGAAAAATGTTTTGAAGTCAGCTGGCAGGGCTTTCTTGGGGATTGGCCGGGCTAGGGGTGAGAAGCGAGCGATTATTGCCGCTTCGGCCGCCTTACGTTCATCTTTGCTGGATTTTTCAATTGAAGATGCCAGTGGCATTTTGATTAATATTGCCGGGGCCGCTGATTTGTCTTTGAGTGAAGTGAACACAGCCGCCAATTTTATCAAAAAGAATGCTAATCCCAAGGCCAAGATTGTTTTTGGCGTTTCCGAAGACGATGGCCTGAAAGACAGCGAGATAAAAATAACCGTGATAGCGACCAGTAAGGTATAGATAAAAAACAGAGTTATCCACAGTTGTCCTTTTTAAATAATTTTTTGTATAATAGTTTCACCTAATCATCGTTTTTTTGTTTATGACAACCCCAGAAATTGCCAAAGTTAAAAAACGTGATGGCAGTATTGCTGATTTTGAGCAAGACCGCATCACTAAAGCCATTTATAAGGCCCTTACAGTTACGGGTGAGGGCGACGAAAAAACCGCGGAGAAACTTTCCGAGCGGGTGGTTAAAATTTTAAATCGTCGTTTTTCCAAAAGAGAAATTCCCGAGGTGGAGCAAATCCAAGACATCGTGGAGGAGGTTTTGATGCTGGAGGACTTAACCCAGACCGCCAAGGCCTATATTATCTATAGAGAGCAGCGAAGAAGAATGCGCGAGGCCGAGACGATTTACGATGAGGCCGTTGAGATTTACGACAAATATATTCAGGAGGTTGATTGGCAGGTGAAAGAAAACGCTAATATGGCTTATTCTTTGCAGGGTTTAAACAATTATGGCGTGGCCACTTTAACTAAACGCTATTGGCTCAATAAAATTTATCCCCAGCAAATAAGGGAAGCAATGCAAAGTGGCGATTTTCACATACATGATTTGGATTTTTTAGGGGCATATTGTTGCGGCTGGGATTTATATGATTTGCTAAAGAGGGGATTTGGCGGGGTTAGAGGCAAGGTAGAATCAAAGCCGCCTAAGCACTTGCAAACCGCTTTAGGCCAGGTGGTTAACTTTTTTTATACACTGCAGGGAGAGTGTTATTCTGGTGATACTCAAGTTTTAACGGACAGGGGCTGGAAGTATTTCTATAATGTTGCAAAGGACGACAAAATTTTTACTTTAAACAATCAAACCAATGAAATTGAACTACAGACGCCTTTGAGGTTTTATGAGTTTGACTATAACGGTGAGCTTTACAACTTTAAAACCAAAAAACTGGATTTGATGATTACGCCAAACCATAATATGGCGGTTGATCAGTATTGTCCTAATTGCACTTTCGAATATCTGCAAACATCATCCATTAGCGGAACATATCAAAACGATTATTTAGAGCCAGTAGAAGAAGAATCCAACGTGGCTGTTCTGCCACAAATTAAAACCGTTATTTTTGGCAAAAACGGGCCGCTTTATTACCGCCGTTTCGTTAAAGCAAAGGACTTTAACCCAAATCAACATTTCATTCCTAAAACCTCAATCTGGCGCGGCAAAGAGCAAAAATTTTTCATTTTGCCCTCCTTGGTCATAAAGCAATATCGGAATTTTAGTAACCAATATCAAAAAGTTATTCTGCCTGCAAAGAATATCTTAACGGACGACTGGCTAGCCTTTTTCGGGTTTTGGTTAGCCGAGGGCAATGTCTATTGTCGTACAAGGAAAAGGATTGACCGTCGTAAGCCATATTATGAATATTCAGTGAGGATTTTTCAGAATCAAGGGAAAATAGAACAAGAATTTGAAACAATCCTGGCTCGTTTGCCTTTTCATTACCGTAAAAAGATTGGCAAGAATAATTTGGTGGTTTTTGAGATTACTGATAAACAACTTTTCAGTTATTTAGAACAGTTCGGCAATTCAGGCAGCAAGTTTATCCCAGCGGAGATTAAAGGGCTTTGCTGTGAGCAATTAAAAATTTTATTTAATTGGATGATGAAGGGCGATGGCCATCAAAGTAATGGTTTAGTGGAGTATTCTACTAAAAGCGTGAGATTGGCTGATGATATGCAGGAAATCGCCTTGAAATTAGGTTGGAGCGCGAATGTCTATCCACGTCATAAAGGAAAATTTTCTTGGTTTGATGTAGGTATATCGCGAGCCAAGCATTTTAGATTTCGTTCGGCGGATAATATCCAAAAAGTTAACTATCAGGGCAAGGTTTATTGTTTGGAAGTGCCTAACCATACTCTCTATGTTCGCAGGGTAGGCAAGGCCTGTTGGTGTGGTAATTCGGCAGGAGCGCAGGCCTTTTCTAATTTTGATACACTCTTAGCGCCCTTTATTCGCTATGACAAACTTGATTATAAAGATGTCAAGCAGGCGATGCAGGAATTTTTGTTCGGCTGCGCCGTGCCCACTAGGGTCGGATTTCAATGTTTGTCCGAGGATACAGAAATTTTATCAATCTATGGTTGGAAAAAGTATCACGAAATTAAAGAAGGAGAAATAATTAAGACATTTAATATAGAGAGAGGAGTGATAGAAGATAGGAGGGTGAATAATATTTTTCAAAAAGAGTATCGGGGGGTGATGTATAACCTGAAAACATCGAAACAGGACCAACTTATTTCTCCTGGCCATAGGGTGGTAATAAGAAGGGATGATTCTTTTTTTATACAACCAATTGAAGATATTCTTAAGATGAATTCTCCTGTTTATATCCCTGTTGTTTTGCAAAATGAAGAAATAGAATTAGAGGAAGTCGTTCCAGAAACAATAAAAGCGGTTGATTATCAAGGCATAATTTGGTGCCCAAACACAGAGAATGAAACGGTCATAGCCAAAAGAAACGGACAAGTTTTTATCACCGGCAACACACCTTTTTCGAACATCACTATTGATATCAAGCCCTCGCCTTCTTATGTTAAACAGCCGGTGATTATCGGTGGAGAACCGCAGCAGGAGACATACGGAGAATTTGAGGAGGAAATGAAGATACTCAACAGAGCGTTTTTTGAGGCAATGTCAGAGGGCGATAAGAATTCAAGAATTTTTACTTTTCCCATCCCAACTATTAATATCACACAGGATTTTCCCTGGGACGAACCGTTTTTAGAGCCGATGTGGTTGGCCACTGCCAAGTATGGCATTAATTACTTTGCTAACTTTATCCAGTCCGACATGAAGCCGGATGATGTCAGGAGTATGTGTTGCCGGCTTCGTATCTCTAATAAAGAATTGCTGAAGAAAGGCGGGGGATTATTCGGTGCGAACCCGCTTACGGGTAGTCAGGGCGTGATTACGATTAATATGTCCCGTATTGGTTATTTGTCAAAAACCAAGAAAGAATTTTTTGAACGGCTGGAAAGAGTAATGGATTTAGCCAAAGAGTCGCTGGAAATTAAACGCAGGGCGATTGATGATTTGATGAGGAAGGGGCTTTATCCTTATTCTAAGCACTATTTAGAGGGTGTGGAAAAAATGCGCGGCAGCCATTATGGCAATCATTTTTCCACTATTGGTATCTTGGGTATGAACGAATGCCTGTTAAATTTTATGGGCGAGGACATTGGCTCTGACGAGGGCAGAAAGTTTGCTTTGGAGGTGATGGACTTTATGAGAGATAAGATAATTAAATTCCAAGAAGAAACCGGCAGTTTATATAACTTGGAGTCAACACCGGCTGAAGGCGCAAGCTATCGGTTGGCCCTGAAAGACAAGGAAAAATATCCCGACATTATTACAGCTGGCACCAAGGAAGTGCCATACTACACGAACAGCAGCTTGCCTTATTCTGAAAAAATACTCATCGATGGGGTTCTTGTGGAGATAGGAAAGTTTGTGGAGGAGCATTTGGAAAGGGATACCACAGACCACTACACTTTTTCGTACCACAATGGCAGGATAATTAAAAGCAAGGTCTTAGGAGTGGTTAGGCATGAGCCTAAGTCAACATTATTTCTAATTACTACTAAAAGCGGACGGCAAATAAAGGTTACCGGCAATCACTCTGTTTTTTGGTTTAATCCAGAAACTGGTAATGTTGAGCCAAAGATAGTTTATGATTTTTGCAAAGGTGATTCCATTATTGTGTTTAAGGGCCCTTTCGAAACGTCTGATTTGGAATTCATTGAGAGCTCCAAGATAGTTGGTATGCCCATTACTAAAAGCGAAGATTTGCGCATTGGTTTTGCCCAGAGGAATCATAGTTTAGTGAACAGTCAAATTCAGCTGGATTATAACTTTGGTTTTATATGCGGCATAAACCAATCCGACGGTTCGATTTTAAATTCGGAAAACCCAGAAAGAATAGCCGAAAGGGTGAGCTTTTGCTTTGACAATAATAAGGAGATAAATGCCGAGAAGGTAGCTACCCAAGTTCAGGAAATTACTGATGCGCGGCCCTGTTTTAGTTTTTATTCCACGTATACGATTTTAGATTATCACTCCAGAAATTTCGCTTTCTTGTGTAAGGGTTTAGGGCTACAGGGCAAGAGAATTCCTGAAGCGGTTTTGAGGGGTTCCAGAGAGTGCAAAGTCGGCTATTTAGACGGCTTTATAGTCGGTGATGGATATGTGAACATTGATGATGTTAAAAGATATCATCGGATTGTGATTTCGCAGAATCAGCGAGAGACGTTGTCGGATATCTCTCTTGTCCTTACTTCTTTGGGGATTTATCATACAATCAACGGGCCTAATAAAAGGGGTATATTTAATTTGAACATTTGCCGCGGTGGGTTAAAAGTTCTCGCTGACTTGTCTAAGCTCGCCAACATGAAAGTGGTTGGCGAGCATATTAAAGATAGCTTGCCCTGTAATTTTGGAGTTGTTGAGCATTTAGTAAAAAGGTATAGCCAGGGGAAGAAGTGGAGAGTTTTGAATGAGTTAGGGGCCGAGGAAAAGTACGTGGGTACGAAGAAGATTCAAGAGTTTTGTCAGCACAAACACGACGATAGATTATCCGATCTTTTAGATGGTTTTTTAATAGACACAGTGAAAGAAATCGAAGAGATTACCGAGCCGGGCTATCATTATGACATTTCTACTCAATATGGCAATTTTTACGGCAGAGATGGCGTGCTCTGCCACAATACACAGCTTCCCGTCAACTACACTGATGATGTTTTCAAGGCAGTTGAGCTTCAAGATGAGCTTCAGTGCAAATATACGGGCGGCACAGTTCTACACCTATTTGTTGGCGAGCAGATTTCCGACATCGTTTCAATGAAGAATTTGATTAAGAAAATTTTTAGTAATTATAAATTGCCATATATCACCTTAACACCGACTTTTTCGGTTTGCCCTTCGCACGGTTATCTCTCTGGTGAACATTGGCAATGTCCTAAGTGCACTATTGAGCAACCCTGCGAGGTTTATTCGCGAGTTGTTGGGTACATCCGGCCGGTTCAGCAATGGCACAAAGGCAAGGCGCAGGAGTTTAAGGAGAGAAAAGAGTTCGTGCTACCGGAAAATTTGTGATTGTTCTTAATTTTTATGATTATTGGCGGCCTGCAAAAACTCACCCTTATTGATTACCCTGGTCATTTGGCCTGCACGGTATTTTTAACGGGTTGCAATTTTCGCTGTCCGTTTTGCTATTCATCAGAATTGGTATTGCCTGAAAAGATTGCTCTTCAGCCCAGATTGGCAATGAGCGATTTTTTTAATTTCCTGAAGCAACGAAAAGGCCAGTTGGACGGTGTGGTTGTTTGTGGTGGAGAACCCACGATAAACCCGGAGTTGCCGGATTTCTGCCGGCAGATTAAAAAAATGGATTATAAACTGAAATTAGACACCAATGGCTCCAATCCTGCGATGTTAGAGGAGTTATTGAAAAAGAAATTATTGGATTATGTGGCTATGGATATCAAAGCCCCTCGAGAAAAATACAGCCAAGTTATCGGTTTTAATGGTGCCTCCGCTCTTTATCTATTGGACAATATTCAAAAAAGTATTGATTTGCTTAAAAAGGAGCTGGTTGACTACGAATTCCGCACGACTTTTGTGCCGGGCCTGCATAGCAAAGAAGATGTTGTGGCTATTGTTAATTGGCTAAAACCAGCCAAGCGGTTTTATCTTCAGAATTTTCGGCCGGAAAAGACATTAGACCCGAATTTTTCCACTTTAAGGCCATTTCTTGACGAGGAGATGGTTGGTTATTCTCGCTTGTTTGCACCATTTTTTGAAATCGTTCAAATACGTTAACCTACTCCAAAATTTTATTTTTCCTGGCATTATCTTTCATTCTTGGAGTAGCAGCGGCTTCCTGGATAAATCTTCCTTGTTGGCTCTTGGCAGAGCTTTTTTTGTTAGGAATTATTTATGCTTTGGTTTTTTGCCGTCACCGGAGCGTGTCGGCCTTTGGTTTCTGTTTAGTAGTTTTTGCTTTAGGATTATGG
>Ga0209609_10001441_pt1 | contig 13753 bp, 20 predicted proteins | sample LakKivw325mmetaG_FD_184136 | JGI IMG/M metagenome (GOLD analysis project Ga0209609, IMG submission 184136) | Anoxic lake water microbial communities from Lake Kivu, Rwanda to study Microbial Dark Matter (Phase II) - Lake Kivu water 325m metaG... | ecosystem: Environmental > Aquatic > Freshwater... | reverse complement strand
CCTTCATAAAATGTATAATTAAATCAGCTCCACCTTTACTAGTTAGTTCTGGTACAAAAGTTCTTAAAGGGAGTCGGACATGATTCCTGCTCCGTGGAGCGGGACTGCGATTCCCACGTGGAGTTTTTTCCGAGAACAACTTTCTAGAAGGTGGGGCTACTAAAGACCCTGAATTCATTGAGGGTTTTTTGTTTTTTAAGATGTCGGGGTGTGGGGAATTGAACCCCAGTTACTACCACCCCAAGGTAGCGTACTGCCGTTATACTACACCCCGTTTTTTATTTACTGAGCCCGTAGAAGGCGAAGAGGAAGATGAAATTTATTTCATCGCCCCTTTTTGTTCTTGGCGAGAGTTCTGATGCATTTGGTGCAGGCTTTCACTCTTTTGCCCGAAGCCAATCTCACCCATTGCAGGTTGGGAAATTTTCTTCTTTTTGAAGTGGGGTTGAACTTACCGCGAAGTTTCTTGAGTCGCCACACCATTTGGGATGATTTGCCGCAAATTGCGCATTGGTTTGACATATAAGTAGATGATAGAGGTTTTTGAAAAAAATATCAAGATGCTATAATGATAGACATGATTACCGCCTTCAGTTTGATTGTTTTATTTCTTTCGATCGTTATCCATGAACTGGCTCACGGCAGCGTTGCTTTGCATTTGGGCGATCAGACCGCAAAGGAAGCCGGGCGCCTGACCTTGAATCCATTGAAACACATTGATCCCGTTGGCACGATTCTTTTTCCATTGATTTTACTCGTCGTCACCATGGGCAAGGGTCCGATTCTGGGCTGGGCAAAACCCGTACCGATAAATCCTTTCAATTTCCGCGACAAGAAATGGGGCATATTAAAGGTGGCTGTGGCCGGTCCTTGCACTAATCTTTTAATCGCCGTGATTTTCGGTTTAATCGTAAGATTTTTCAATTTACCCTCCACTTATTTGATATTGTTCAGCATCATTGCCATATATAATTTTGCCTGGGCGATTTTCAACCTGATTCCCATTCCGCCGGCTGACGGCTCCCACATTCTTTTTACCCTTTTGGGGAATCGTTTCTCCAACTTTAAGATTCTTCTTCAGCAGTACGGTTTCCTGATTCTCATATTTTTTCTTTTCTTCGGCGGGCTAAATTTGGTTTTTTTCGGAGCCAATCTGCTTTTTTATTTCACCACCGGCCGCGTCTTCTCGATTTAGTCAAAGAGGATAAATCCTCTTTTCCACCTTCGCCCTGCGGGGCTCGGTAGTTGACTTTATTTTTATGATATGATAAATTGATTTTTGAGCGTCAATCGCTCGCTTAATTTTTTAAGATATATTGCCGACAATTCATCAATTACCAAGCTTTCACAAAGTGAAAGCGCGGGTAGAAAAGAAGATTTATCTTCTTTTACATTATGCCAACCATACACCAACTAATCAAAAAGGGAAGAAAGAAAACAAAGAAGCGGACGAAAGCGCCGGCTTTGACTTTCGGTTTCAACGTCAAGAAAAACAGACCGAAGGAATATTTTTCTCCTTTCAAAAGAGGAATTTGCCTTAAGGTTTTCACCACGACTCCCAAGAAGCCAAATTCTGCTTTGAGAAAAGTGGCCAGGGTTAAGTTGACCAACGGCATGGAAGTTACTGCTTACATTCCCGGAGAAGGCCACAATCTGCAGGAGCACTCGGTGGTTGTCATCAGGGGAGGAAGGGTAAAGGATTTGCCCGGAGTCAGATATCACATTGTCAGAGGAATGCTGGATGCCGCCGGTGTTGAGGGCAGGAAAAAACAAAGGTCAAGTTATGGCACCAAGAAGGAAGAAGTTAAAGCCAAATAAAACATGGCCAGAAGAAAAAGAAAAAAAAGAGAAATTTTGCCGGATCCCATTTACAACAATGTCGAAGTTGCAAAGTTCATTGCGCAGGTGATGAGATGCGGCAAGAAAACCATTGCCAGAAAAATCGTTTACGGCGCACTGGAAATAATCAAAGAAAAGACGAAGAAAGAACCCTTGGAGGTTTTTCAAAAAGCAATCGAAAATACCACTCCTCTGTTGGAAATAAAACCGAAAAGAGTCGGCGGAGCCACCTATCAGGTGCCGAGGGAAGTGAGGTCTGAAAGAGGAACGGCCCTGTCCATGCGCTGGATAATCCAGGCCGCCAAATCCAAAAAAGGAAAACCGATGAGGGAAAAATTGTCGGAAGAAATCATCCTAGCTTCCAATAAAGAGGGATCGGCCGTGAAGAAGAAAGAAGATACTCACCGCATGGCTGAAGCCAACAGGGCTTTTGCTCACTTTGCTTGGTAATAAAACAGATGCCCAGAAAATACCCAGTTGAAAAATACAGAAACATAGGTATCATTGCTCACATTTCAGCAGGTAAAACAACGACAACTACCTGCATTTTGTATTACACAGGCAAAACTTATAAGATCGGCACTTTGGAAAAAGGCACAACGGTCATGGACTGGATGGTCCAGTCGCAGGAAAGAGCCATGACCATCATGGCTGCCGCCACCACCTGCTATTGGAAAGCGGGGGACGAGGAGTGTCAGATAAACATCATTGATACTCCGGGCCACATCGATTTTACCGCGGAAGTCCAGAGATCTTTGAGAGTGCTTGATGGTGCGGTGGTTGTTTTCGACGGCGGAGCCGGAGTGCAGACGCAGTCGGAAACCGTCTGGCGCCAGGCAGACAATTTCAACGTTCCCAGAATCTGTTTCGTCAACAAAATGGACAAGATGGGAGCAGGGTTCGAAGCCAACTTAGAATCGATCAGGAAAAGACTGACCAAGGACGCTTTCCCGGTGCAGCTGCCCATCGGCCAGGAAGACAGTTTTTCCGGCGTCATAGATCTCTTTAAAATGAAGGCTTTGAAGTTCGAAGGGACTGAGGGGGAAACGGTGAAAAAGGAAGAAATTCCCGAGGACCTGAAAGAAAAAGCCAAGGAGTGGAGGGAAAAACTGGTTGAGAGAATCGCTGCAGAAGACGAAGGGCTTCTGGAAAAATATCTGGCTGGTCAGGAAATACCGGTTGAGGAACTGAGAAAGGGTTTGAGAAAAGCAGTGGTAAAATGCAGGATTTTCCCGGTATTCTTCGGATCTCTTTTTAAAAGAATCGGAGTCCAGCCGATTTTGGACGCGATAGTTTATTATTTGCCGAGTCCCGTTGACATGCCAGCAATAAAAGGGACTGATCCGAGAACCGGCGAGGAAGTCGAAAGAAAACATTTGGATACAGAGCCATTTGCCGCGCTTTCTTTCAAGATCCAAGCTGACCCTTACGTGGGTACTCTTACCTTTTTCAGGGTTTATTCCGGAACTCTCAAAAGAGGCTCTTACGTTTTGAATACTTTATCCGGCGAAAAGGAAAGAATCGGCAGGCTGCTGAGAATGCATGCTGCCCAGAGAGAAGAGGTGGAAGAGGCTTATGCCGGAGACATTCTGGCTACCGTCGGCCTGAAAAACACTTCCACCGGGCACACTTTGTGCGATGAGGCAAATCCCATAGTTCTGGAAAAGATCACTTTTCCGGAGCCCGTCATCGCAGTGAGAATAGAACCCAAGACCAAGGCAGACGAGGAAAAAATGACTTTTGCATTGAAAAAACTGGCTGAGGAAGATCCGACCTTCACGGTCAAGGGGGATCCTGAAACGGGAGAAACCATCATCGCCGGAATGGGAGAGTTGCATTTGGAAATTCTGGTTGACAGGATGAAAAGAGAATTCAAGGTTGAGGGAAACGTCGGCAGGCCGCAGGTTGCTTACAAGGAAACGATCAAGGAATCGGCTGAGGCGGAAGGAAAATACATCAGGCAATCGGGAGGCCGCGGACAGTACGGTCACGTTTGGCTGAAAGTGGAACCCAAAGACAGAGGAGAAGGATTCGAATTCGTCAACGAAATCAAAGGAGGCATCATACCCCAGGAATACATTCCTGCCGTGGAAAAAGGAATCAAGGAAGCCATGGACAAGGGAGTCATGGCGGGCTACGAACTGGTTGATCTGTCGGCGACTCTTTACGACGGTTCTTTCCACGAGGTTGATTCTTCGGAATTCGCTTTTAAATTAGCAGGTTCCATCGCTCTGCAGGAAGCAGTCAGGAGAGCAAAGCCCGTAATTCTTGAACCCATCATGAAACTGGAGGTTATTGCCCCGGCTGAATTCTTCGGAAGCGTCATCGGTGACCTGGCTGCAAGAAGGGGAAAGATAGAAGAGACGGAAGACAGGGGAGATATGAAAATCATCAGGTCAAAAGCTCCTCTGGCCGAGATGTTCGGTTATGCCACCACTCTGCGTTCCTTGACACAGGGCAGGGGAACCTTTACCATGGAGTTTGATCATTACGATGAGGTTCCTCAGAGCATTGCCCAGGAAATCATCGAAGGAAAGAGAAGATAATTATTAACAATTGACAAATTTTTAAGGTTGAGTAAAATATTACTACGGGTTTATTAAAACAAAAACGGTCAAAAATTAGAATTAATCATTAATAAACCGAATAAAAATATGGCAGAAAAAGCAAAATTCGAAAGGGGGAAACCCCACGTTAACATCGGTACGATCGGCCATGTGGCCCATGGGAAAACCACGCTCACAGCTGCAATTACCCACGTTTTGGGTTTGAAGGGACTGGCTAAGAAAGAGTGGAGCGTTGACGACATCAACGCCGCCCCCGAAGAAAAGGCCAGAGGGTTGACCATCACCGTTACCCACTTGGAGTACGAGACGGACAAACGACATTACGCTCACATTGATTGTCCCGGTCATGCTGACTACGTCAAGAACATGATTACTGGAGCTGCCCAGATGGACGGCGGAATTTTGGTTATCTCGGCGCCTGACGGACCCATGCCTCAGACCAGAGAACACATTCTTTTGGCCAGACAGGTAGGTCTTCCGGCCTTGGTCGTTTTTCTGAACAAGGTTGATCAGGTGGATGATCCGGAAATCGTCAATCTCGTGGAGAGCGAAGTGAGGGAACTGTTGAAGAAATACGGCTTTCCCGGAGACACGATTCCCATCATCAGAGGTTCCGCTTTGAAGGCCTTGGAAGCCAAATCGGTTGACGACGAGGCGGCCAAGCCCATTCTCGAACTGATGAAGGTGGTGGATGAATACATTCCGGAGCCCGTGAGGGAAATCGATAAGCCCTTCTTAATGGCTATCGAAGACGTTTTCTCAATTGCCGGCCGCGGAACTGTGGCTACTGGCAGAATTGAAAGAGGTATAATTAAGGCCAACGATGAAGTGGAACTGGTCGGAATAAAACCGACAACCAAGACGACAGCTGTTTCCATCGAAATGTTCAACAAGATTCTGGACGAAGGTCGAGCCGGAGACAACGTCGGTATTCTTTTGAGAGGACTCAAGAAGGAAGACGTGGAAAGAGGCCAAGTTCTGGCCAAACCCGGAACCATCACTCCTCATACCGAATTCGAGGCAGAGGTTTACGTTTTGACCAAGGAAGAAGGAGGCAGACACACGCCTTTCTTCACCGGTTACAAACCTCAGCTTTATTTCAGGACGACTGACGTTACAGGAGAGGTTACCTTGCCCGAGGGTACGGAAATGGTCATGCCCGGCGATACGGTAAACCTTAAAGTGAAATTACTGGCTCCGATTGCCATGGAAGAAAAGCAGAGATTCGCCGTCAGAGAAGGCGGCAAAACAGTGGCTTCCGGAGTTGTGACGAAAATAGCCAAATAAGTTTTTAGAAGTTGTTCCTTTAAGATGCCAAAGAAGACAGTTTCAGGAGAAGAAGAAGTAAGATCCAAGATCAGGATAAAATTGAGAGCATTCGATCATAAGGTGATCGACAGTGCCAGCCGTCAGATTATCGAAGTGGCTTTACGTTACGGGGCTGAAGTATCAGGCCCCGTTCCTTTGCCGACTGAGGTGAATAAATACACGGTGAACAGATCCTCTTTCATTCATAAGGATGCGAGGGAACAATTTGAGATGAGAGTCCACAAGAGGCTGATTGACATCCTGAATCCCAACCAGAAAGTGATCGATGCCTTAATGAACCTGAACCTGCCTGCCGGCGTCGACATCGAAATCAAAATGTAAGTGTTTCTGTAGATTGCGTATTTACAGAAATGGATTTTTATCTTAAAATTAAAATGTTAAAATCCAAATCATAAAAAATAAAATCAGTTGAAATAGCCATAAGGTTCGAAGCCGGGCTATTTGCCCGGTTTTCAATTACTGAGCTTTCATACAGTAATAATTAAGAATAATATATTGTGAAAGCGAAAGTGGAGATGAGAATTAAATTCTCATCGACTAACGAGTCAGCATGAAATTAATTTTAGGTAAAAAATTGGGAATGTCGCAGATTTTCGACAAAGAAGGAAAGGTTACGCCGGTAACCTTGATTGAGGCTGGTCCCTGCAAGGTTCTACAGGTTAAGACCAAGGACAAGGACGGTTACGATGCTCTGCAGGTGGGGTTCGTGGAGAAAAAAAGAAAGATTAAAAAAACGGAGAAAGGAAAAGAATATAAATATATTAGAGAATTTAGAATTGTCAAAGAAGATAAATCTTCTTTTCCACCTTTCGCTGTGGCTCAGGTGATTGATGCGTCTGTTTTTACCGAAGGAGACAAGGTCAAAATCATCGGAACGTCAAAAGGAAAAGGTTTTCAGGGAGCGGTAAAAAGATGGGGTTTTACAGGAAGAAACGCCACTCACGGAATGAAGCATGAGCAAAGGACTTTGGGTTCCACCGGTTCTTCAATCCCGGCAAGAGTCATAAAGGGAAGGAGAATGCCAGGACGCATGGGACAGGACCGCGTGACGATCGATAATCTGAAAATCGTCATGGTAGACAAAGAGAATAATTTACTTGCCCTGAAAGGAGCCGTACCCGGTCCCAAGGGCGCTTTAATTCAAATTAAAGGATAAATAGTCAAAGAGGATAAATCCTCTTTCCCATCTTCGCTTTCACATTTATAAATAATTAAAAGAATAAAAGCTCGGTATAAGTCAAAGAGGATAAATCCTCTTTTCCACCTTCGCTTTCACATTTATAAATAATTAAAAGAATAAAAGCTCGATTAATGAAGATACCAGTTTACAGCCAAGAAGGAAAAGAACTGAACCAGACTTTGCTGCCAAAGGATATTTTTGACGTCAAAGCCAATCCTGATTTGATTCACCAGGTGGCGATTTCCCAGATGGCCAATCGCCGGAAGGTAATCGCTCATACCAAGATGAGGAGCGAGGTTTCGGGCGGAGGCAAGAAACCCTGGAGACAAAAAGGAACGGGTCGCGCCCGCCACGGATCCACGAGATCGCCGATCTGGCGCCACGGCGGCATCGCTTTCGGTCCGAGAAAGGAAAGAGTTTTTAAGAAGAAAATAAACAGGAAGATGAAGAGGAAAGCGCTTTTCATGGTTTTGTCCGCCAAGGCAAAGAATAATCTGCTTTTCGTTTTGGACACGCTGGACGTAAAAGAAGCGAAAACGAAACTGATGGCGGAAATTCTAAGTAAGCTGCCCATAAAGGGGACTGTTTTGATCGCCCTGCCCAAATTCGACAAGAACGTATTCCAGGCTGCCGGAAACCTTCCCAGGGTTGAGGCGATGGAAGCGAGAAATCTGAACGTTCTGGATTTGCTTTCTTTCAAATATTTGATAATTCCCAAAGAATCAATAAAAGTCATAAAAGAAAATTTCTTAGATTAAACCCATGGCCTTAACTGATATTTTTAAAAAGCGAGCCACGCCAAAGCGGGGCGAAGCTGGAAAAGAGGGCAAAGCCCTCTTTGACAAAAAAGAAAAACCGGAAAAAGTCGCGATGAAGGTTGAGAAGCCGAAACCCAGGAAAGAGCTGAAAATCGGCCAGGGTTACAGGATTTTGAAATCACCCCACGTTACGGAAAAAGCCACCGATTTGGCGGAAAAGAATCAGTACGTCTTCCGCGTTTTTCCAGAGGCCAACAAAATTGAAATGAAAAAGGCGATCGAGGACACTTACGGCGTCGACGTCGTTTCGGTAAGAATGATCAATGTTCCCGCAAAAAAGAGAAGACTGGGCAGGACCAAGGGAGTGAAGGCGGGGTACAAAAAAGCCATCGTCAGGATTAAGGAAGGTCAGAAGATAGAAGTTCTGCCGAGATAATTATTTTTAAAAAACGATGAAAGGTTATAAAAGTTTATTAAATAAAAAAGGACCGGAAAAGAGATTGTTGATTCCTCTCAAGAAAAGAGCGGGGAGGGGTTTGCAGGGCACGATTACCGTTCGTCATAAGGGCGGAGGGGTAAAAAAGCTTTACAGGATCATTGATTTCGGTCAGGATAAATTGAATGTTCCGGCTAAAGTTATTTCCGTTGAATATGATCCCAACAGGACTTCTTTCATTTGTCTTCTGCAATATCAGGACGGGGAAAAAAGATATCAGATCTGCGCCCAGGGATTGAAGGTGGGAGACGAGATTGTCTGCGCCGAATTGGCGGAGATTAAAGCCGGCAACAGAATAAAGCTTAAGAACATTCCGGTGGGAACCCAGATTTTCAATATCGAAGTTGAACCGGGAAGGGGCGGGAAATTAGTCAGAGGAGCAGGGAGTTCCGCTAGGATCGTGGCTCAGGAAGGTAAATTCACTCATTTGATTTTTCCTTCTTCCGAGATGAAAAAGGTCAATGCCGAGTGTTTCGCCACCATCGGCCAGGTTTCTTTTCCGGAACATAAATTCATAATCAGAGGCAAGGCCGGTTCAGTCAGACGCAAAGGCACGAGGCCTACGGTCAGAGGCACGGCAATGAATCCGCCCGATCATCCTCACGGCGGAGGCGAAGGAAAGACGCCCATCGGCTTGAAATATCCGAAAACTCCCTGGGGAAAGCACGCTCTGGGAGTCAAAACCAGGAAAAAGAAAAAGTGGACGAGTAAATTCATACTGCAGAGACGCAGTAAAAAAGGATAAAAAATTATGGCAAGAAGCTTAAAGAAAGGTCCCTACGTGGACGAAAAATTATTGGAGAAGATAAAGAATTCAAAGCCGGGACAGCAGGTCATCAAGACGTGGAGAAGATCATGCACCATTACGCCGGAAATGATCGGTTTTACCTTCGGCGTACATAATGGCAAGGATTTCACGAACGTCAAGGTGACAGAATCCATGGTGGGCCACCGCCTCGGCGAATTCGCTCCGGGCACCAAATTCTCCCGCCACGGCGGAAGAATGCAGAGAGAACTGGAGGCAAAAGCAGCGGAGAAGGAGGGAGCTTTGGTGGGTCAGGTCGCCGAAAAGCCGGAAGAGAAAAAAGAAACGAAGAAATAAAACATGCCGATCAATGCAAAGCTAAATTATTTGAGAATAGCGCCGCGCAAGGTAAGATTAGTCGCGGATTTGATAAGGGGCAAGACGGTGGAGGAAGCCGAAACGCTTTTGTCTTTTCTTCCCCAGAAATCCGCTCTGCCCTTGGTTAAACTTTTAAAATCAGCCATTGCTTCGGCGAAAAACAATCTTCAGCTGGAACCCGCCAATTTATACATAGCCAAGATCATGGTTAACGAAGGCCCAAAGTTGAAGAGATGGCGTCCGAGAGCGAGAGGCCAGGCCTATGAAATTCAGAAAAAGACATCCCACATCGTTCTGGTTCTGGAATCCAAGGTTAAACCGAAGAAGAAAGCCAAGAAAGTCAAGACGGAAGAAGTAAAGAAGGAAGAAAAGGTTGCAGAAAAAGTTGAAGAAAAGGTAGTCAAAGAGAAGCCGAAATTCAAGCCCGAATTCGGAGTCAAAAAACCGAAAACTGAAAAAGGTTTCAGAAGAATATTCATAAGACGCAAACCCGCAGGAGGATAATATCATGGCGCACAACGTTCATCCAAAGGCATACAGGTTAAAGAATTTGAGCGATTGGAGTTCCCGCTGGCTGGATAAAAAGAAAATTCCCCAATATCTGGAGGAAGATCTTAGGATTAGGGAAACGCTTTCAAAGAAAATCGGCAGGCTGGGTTTGGAAAAAATCGAAATAGAAAGATTTCCCGGGAAAATAAACATCATCATTTCCAGCGCAAGACCCGGATTGATCATCGGCCGGGGAGGCAGCGGGATAGAAGAATTGAAAAGAGATCTGGAAAAGAAGATTTTGACAAAGGCACCCAGAAAAGAAGTTAAAATCGAGATAAAAGAAGTGAGGGACGTCTGGGCTTCGGCCGCTTTGTCCGCGCAATGGATCGCCCAGCAGATAGAAAGAAGGATGCCCTTCAGAAGGGTTTTGAAGCAGGTCTTGGAAAAGATTATGGGTTCAAGACAGGTAAAAGGCGCCAGGGTTGAGGTTTCCGGCCGTTTGGACGGAGCGGAAATCGCGCGGAGGGAATGGTTGAAAAGGGGAAATCTGCCCCGCCAAACCATCAGAGCTGACATTGACTTTGCCGAGGATCGCGCTTATTGTACTTATGGAGTCGTCGGCATAAAAGTCTGGATTTACAAAGGAGAGAAATTCGAATAAAAAACATGTCTATTTTGATGCCGAAAAAAGTGAAACACAGGAAGTGGCGCAAGGGAAAAACCAAGGGATTGGAAACCCGGGGAACCAGTCTTGCTTTCGGTTCCTTCGGTTTGGTTGCCATGGGAACCCGCTGGATCGCTGCCAGACAGCTTGAGGCAGCCAGGAGAGCGATTTTAAGATATCTTAAGAAAGGAGGAAAGCTTTGGATAAGAATTTTTCCGGACAAACCCATAACCAGGAAAGGAATAGAAGTTCCGATGGGAGGGGGAAAGGGAAACGTGGATCATTACGCTTTTTCAATCAAGCCCGGGAGAGTCATTTTCGAACTGGATGGAATAAAAGAAGAAATAGCCAGGGAAGCTTTGGAAAAGGCAGCCGATAAAATATCGGTCAAAACTAAATTCGTCAAAAGATAAAATAGTCAAAGAGGATAAATCCTCTTTTCCACCTTCGCTTTCACATTTATAAATATTAAAAGAATAAAAGCTCGGTTTATGAAGATTAAAGAATTAAAAACAAAGGGGAAGGATGAGCTCCAAAAGACGCTGGAAGACGATAGGGAAAAATTAAGACAGCTCAGGTTTGATTTATCTGCCGGAAAGGTAAAAAACGTAAGAGAAATTCGCAAAATAAAAAAAGAAGTGGCTCAAATCCTAACCTTGCTTAAAACTTATGCCAAAGCGTAAATTAACCGGAACAATCATTTCGAATAAGACGCCGAAAACCATCGTGGTTGAGGTTGAAACGCTGAAAGCCCACCCGAAATACAAGAGAAGGTACAGAATGCACAAGAATTACAAAGCCCACGTGGAATCGGGAGAATACAACGTTGGCGACAAAGTCGTCATCGAGGAAGGTCGTCCGATATCGAAAGATAAAAAATGGAGAGTCGTTAACAAGGTTTAATTTTATGATTCAGCCGAGAACAATGGTAAAAGTGGTGGACAATACCGGGGCGAGGAAGATTCAATGCTTCCATGTTTTGGGCGGCAACCGCAAACGCTACGCTCAGATCGGAGACGTGATCGTCGCCACGGTCAAGGAAGCGGAACCCAGAAGGCTCGTCAAAAAACATGAGGTGGTCAGGGCTTTGATCATCCGCCAGAAAAAGAATTTCAAGAGGGTAGACGGCACATACATCAAATTCGACGACAATGCGGCGGTGATTCTGGAAGGAAAAACGAAAGACCCGAAAGGCGGAAGGATTACCGGTCCCTTGCCCAGGGAAATCAAGGACAAGGGTTTTGAAAAAGTTGCTGCTTTGGCAGCGGAAATATTGTAACACTCAATGAATCTAAAGATTCATTTCGAATTAAAATTAATAAATTAATTTTTATTTCATGAAGCTGAGAAAAGGAGACACAATTTTGGTGATTTCCGGGAAAGACAGGGGGAAAAAGAGCAAAATTTTGCAGGTTTTTCCGAAAGAAAGAAGAATTTTAGTGGAAGGAGTCAATCTGAGAAAAAAGCATCAGAGACCCAAGAGATCCGGGGAAAAAGGCCAGATCGTCAATCTGCCCGGCTCCATGTCCGTTTCCAACGTGAAATTATTCTGTCAGAAATGCGGCAAGGCCGCCAGAGTCGGTTTCAAATTCATGGACAAAAACAAGGTCAGAATTTGCAAAAAATGCAAGCAGGAAATCTAAGATGCAAAGATTAATCGACAAATACAATACCGAGGTGATTCCGGGGATGATGCAGAAGTTCGGTTACAAAAGCAGGATGGCCGTTCCCAGAATCGAGAAAACGGTGGTCAATACCGGTTACGGCAGGGAAGTGGCGGGCAAATCCAACGAAGAACAGAAAAAACTTTCAGATTTCATTGCCGGGGAACTCGGTCTGATCTGCGGCCAGAAAGCGGTAAAAACCTACGCCAAGAAAGCCATTTCGAGTTTCAAGATCAGGGAAGGCATGGCCATCGGCGCCAAAGTTACCCTGAGGGGAAAAAGAATGAGGGATTTCATCGAAAGACTGATACATCTCGTTCTGCCGAGAACCCGTGATTTCAAAGGAATTCCCATAAACTCCGTTGATAAGCAAGGGAATTTGACAGTAGCCATCAAAGAACACATTGCTTTTCCCGAGATTATGCCGGAAAAGGCGAAAAACATTTTCGGGCTGGAGATAACCGTGGTCACCACGGCGAAAAAGAAAGAAGAGGCGTTGGAACTCTTCAGATTATTGGGATTTCCCATGCAAACAGAATAAAAAGGCAATGAAGGATAAACCTTCATTTTCACCAACATTTTTATAAAATAAAAAAATTGGTTTATGGCAACACAAGGTCAGATAGCAAAATCAAAAAAGAAACCCAAATTCAAGTCGAGAGTAGTCAGACGCTGTTTCAGGTGCGGCCGCAAGAGGGGATACATGAGAAAGTTCGGAATCTGCCGCATCTGCTTCAGAGAAATGGCTAACCAGGGGCTGATACCCGGGGTTAAGAAATCGTCTTGGTAATCATATGGATCCAATTGCCGACATGCTAAACAGAATAAAGAACGCTCAGGCCGTAGGGCATCCCACGGTTGAGTTTCCTTTTTCCAATCTCAAGAATGAAGTTGCCAAAATCCTGGAGAGGGAGGGTTTCATCGATAAAATCGAGAAAAAGGGCAGGAAGACGAAAAAAACCATTGAGATTACCCTGAAATACGACAACAAAATGCCGGCGATTTCCGGAATTAAGAAAATTTCCAAACCCGGACAGAGAATTTATCTTGATTCGACGAAAATCAAAAAGGTCAGGGATGGCTACGGCATAGCCATCATTTCCACCTCAAAAGGGTTAATGACGGACAAGGAAGCCCGCAAGAACAAAATCGGAGGAGAGGTTTTGTGCGAGGTCTGGTAAAAATATGTCTAGAGTAGGCAAAAAACCAATAGCAATACCGCAGGGAGTCGAAGTCAAAATCGAAAACCAGAAAGTGACGGTTAAGGGTCCCAAGGGCGAAATTTCAAAGGAGTTTCGGCCGGAGATTAAAATTGAACTGAAAGAAAACAATGTTTTGGTTTCTCCCCAGAAAGAGATCAAGGAAACCAGCGCTCTCTGGGGTTTGACCAGGATGTTATTGGCTAACATGGTTCAGGGAGTGGTTTCTGGTTTTGAAAAGAAACTGGAAGTGGAAGGAGTGGGATTCAAGGCCGAGGTTTCGGGCGAGAATCTCGTTTTATCCGTCGGCTTCAGCCATCCGGTTAAGCTGATCATCCCCGCAGGAATCAAGGTTTCAGTCGATAAAAACGTCATCAGCGTTTTCGGAGCAGACAAGGAGGCGGTGGGTCAATTCGCCTCCAACATAAGAAAAGTCAAAAAA
>Ga0209609_10001439_pt1 | contig 13760 bp, 9 predicted proteins | sample LakKivw325mmetaG_FD_184136 | JGI IMG/M metagenome (GOLD analysis project Ga0209609, IMG submission 184136) | Anoxic lake water microbial communities from Lake Kivu, Rwanda to study Microbial Dark Matter (Phase II) - Lake Kivu water 325m metaG... | ecosystem: Environmental > Aquatic > Freshwater... | reverse complement strand
ACTATCAAATCGACGTTGTTTTGACGGGCCACCTCGATTATCGCCGGCCCGACATCTCGCGCTTGTATGATCTCCGTCTCGACATCGAAATCGTTGTCCTGCGCATATTCCTCGGCCTCGAGAAGCACCTTCTCGGCAGCCTCAACGTCAGGTTTAATTATAGCATCGATCGGCAAGCTCCGGTTAACCTCAAGGACGTAAACAATAAATATCTTGGCCTTGGATTTCTTGCCGATTTTACAGGCCAACTCCACTGCCACCTGATCCACGCCGTTTCCCCTGGCACTGGTGCGCTGACCCGCGCCATCATGAACGATGGACGCAGAGGTTCATTCCGTGCCACCACCAGCCACGTCGACATCAAGGTAATTGCTGATGCGACCGGCGGCAAGTGGATACAGATGCCATCCGGCGGCAACGTCGACCTGACGACCATCGGCATCGGCACGATCATATCCAAGGGATGGGTCATAACGTTCGTGGACCCGAGAACCGGCACCAAGCACACCGTCCGGCTGATTCTGAGCAAGGACGGCAAACTCTCGGACGTCATCTTCGACGACGTGACCTTCTAGGACTCACGAAGCCACAAGGCCGGCGAACGTGAAAACGGGAGTCGGACTTTGAGAAGAAAGCGAAGCCGCGGAGCATCTGCTCCGCGGCTTCGCTGGTTTTGCGGGGGAATGACTCTGCGTATCCTGCACGGTGCAATTTGAAATCGCGCCATATCACGACACAAGTGGATGGCACTGACTACCTATGCCGGTCAGTCGTGAGGGTTGTAGACTGCCAGAGTGCCAAACCAGGCAGCCGCACATACCGGGTGCCCGAACTCTTTGAATGGTCCGCCATCCACAACGTAGCGTGCAGCTTCATCTGAACTGTCTGCCACAAACGGATGCAGCACTCCGTCCAAACGATTGAGCTCGTATGTGCATATGAACCTGCACAGACCCTCCTCCAGGTTGAAGCTGGTGACCTCAACCGCGTCGTCGCGCACTATTCCAAGGTAACCGACATCACCCGCGACAACACCCGCGATGCGCGGCGTGTTGAATTCGTCCTTCTCGTAGCCCATCTCGGTGAGCACAGCCTGTAGCACAAGGTCGGGAGCCTCACCCAACGACACGCGGTCGTGGATCGGGTCGGTGTGGGAACCGTTAGAGACGACAACCGCCTTGTCGGATACTCTGATGCAGTTGTATGCTATGTAGGGATTCTTCTCCAGGTCGGCCTGATCGATCGGGCCTATGGATACGGTATCGTTGTCAATTCTTGCAGTCCTGTTGGGGAATGACCTGCTTGAGACCCGATAGGCCACGAAAGGCTTCTCAGCCTTGCCGACAACCACGATTCTGCCTACGTACACTATCGCACAACCTCCATGAAAACCTAGCCGGGTCAGTCACGCCCCGGCGACACAGCCACTGAAACCCGGGCGGGACGCAATACACGGCCCTCCATTGTGTAGCCCTTTTCGAGCTCCTCGACTACGGTGTTTTCCGCACAGTCTTGCGTCTCAACACGCATCATCGCCTCGTGCAGTTCGGGGTCAAAGGCCTGCCCCACAGCCGCAATCGGCTCTACGCCTTCTTTGGCGAGCACATCGCTCAACTGCCGCATGGTCAGCGAAACACCTTCGACCAGAGCGTCATAGCTGTGCAAAGCCTCGGCGGAACGAATCGATCGCTCGATGTTGTCCACAACGGGCAAGAGTTGGAGCATCAGTTCATCGCGCGCCCGCGCGATCTGTCTTGAAGTTTCCTCTCGCTGCCGTTTCCGGAAGTTATCGAAGTCCGCAAGCGTGCGAAGATAGCGGTTCTGCGCCTCTTCGACATCTCCCCTAAGGCGCTCTATTTCGGACAGAATCTCACCATACCCGGCGGATTCAACGTCAATCTCAAGCTCATCCGCGGAATCCTGATCGATGCCGCGGTTTGCCGAATCGGTATTGCTCATACTATCGCCAGACTCCTGAGAACCGGATGGCCGGTCGTGATCTTGCTTTTTCCTCATGGTACCCTTCAAAACGCTGACGGCTTACCGCGTTCAGCAGCAGCCGCAGTTTTCTACTGAGCTCTATTATGTCACAAACTGACTCGAACGTAAAGCCTGCAGACTACCGCGAGCGTCTGCGAACTAACAAAGCGGGTGGCCAACCGCCTGCCACCCGCTCATTTCGCACCGACTGTGCTGCGTGCCCTATGTCCCTACTTTGACCGTCTAAGAAAACCAAAGACGCTCTTCTTCTGGTCGCCCGTGCTCGTGGATTGTGCAGGAACAGCGCTCCTAACCGGTTTGGCTTTGACTTCTTTTCGTGCGCCCCGAGTCTGAGCGTCAAGTTGGGTGTAACAGTAGACACACGCTGAACGATTATGCTTCTGCTCCTTGCCGCACCGGGGGCAAGTGCGCAGACCTGGCTGACCCGCAGAAGCTCTTGACACCAAGTCATCCGCGGCTGACTCGGATGGCGTATCAAAGGCCTCCGTCGCCGCATCTGAGCCCTCAAGGGCCAAGTCAAAGCTGGTCTCCTGTACTGTGTCGGAGAACTCCGTCGAAGCGGGATCTTGCGCCATGACGTCAAGACCTGCAAGATCGAAATCTGTCTCAGAAGGCTCGTGTGTATCGCTTGTACTGATTGTGGCCAAGTCGAAATCAGAATCGGCGGCCGATCCAATCCCCGGCGACTCGATGAGGCCTGGCTCTGCGCCACTCGACTCATCTTCGAAATCGATGTCCATCTGACCCTCGGCCTCGAGTTCTGGTTGCTGAACAGCTTGGTCGAAAATGGGAACCGGCTCAGTGTCGCTTCCGTCGTCAATTCGCAGTTCAAAAGACTCGTCGGCACGCTGAGTCTGCTGGGCCGCGGGAACTGGCTCATCGACATTGAGAAGCGGCAGACTGGCAAGATCAAATCCCAGCGCGTCAGGTAACTCCTCCAAGGTCTCCGCAGCGGTCGGTTCTGTTTCCGCGACAGGCTCGTCAACTGGCGGAGGCGCAAACTCGGCGGTATCCAGACCAGGCTCCTCAGGCGTGGTGTCAACGAACTCGGTTGTGGGTTGGTCGAACTCTGCAGACTGGTCCACCTCACCCAGCGTGGGAAGAGTAGCAAGGTCGAATTCGAACCCAGCGGGTGCTTCCTCTGCCAATTCGACTACAGGCATCTCGAACTCGGCTACGGGTTCCTCAACGACCGCCGCGGGCTCCTCAACAACCTCGAACCCGAACTCAGCGGGTGCTTCCTCTTCCAACTCAGCAACCGGCAATTCGAACTCGGCAGCGGGTTCCTCAACGATCGCTGCGGGCTCCTCGACAACTTCGAACCCGAACCCAGCGGGTGCTTCCTCTGCCAACTCAGCTACCGGCAGTTCGAACTCGGCTACCGGTTCCTCGATGACCCCCGCGGGCTCCTCGACAACCTCGAACCCGAACTCAGCGGGCGCTTCCTCTTCCAACTCAGCAACCGGCATATCGAACTCGGCTACGGGTTCCTCAACGACCGCTGCGGGCTCCTCGACAGCGTCGAATCCGAACTCAGCAGGCGCCTCCTCTTCCAATTCAGCTACCGGCATGTCGAACCCGGCCACGGGTTCCTCAACGACCGCTGCAGGCTCCTCGGCAACGTCGAATCCGAACTCAGCGGGCGCTTCCTCTTCCAACTCAGCAACCGGCATATCGAACTCGGCCACGGGTTCCTCAACGACCGCCGCGGGCTCCTCGGCAACGTCGAAGCCGAACTCAGCAGGCACTTCCTCTTCCAATTCAGCAACCGGCAATTCGAACTCGGCTACGGGTTCCTCAACGATCGCTGCAGGCTCCTCGGCAACGTCGAATCCGAACTCAGCGGGCGCTTCCTCTGCCAATTCAGCTACCGGCATATCGAAACCGACAACAGGTTCCTCAACGATCGCCTCAGGTTCTTCGGCAACCTCGAAGCCGAACTCAGCGGGCGCTTCCTCTGCCAATTCAGCTACCGGTTCCTCGACAGAATCCATCTCAAAATCCAGATCGAATTCGGGCATCGCCTCAGCAGAAGAGACAACGTCCTCTACCGAGGAAGCCTCTGCAGTCGCCCCCTGCGCCACGATCTCTTCTACGTCCTCGAGTTGCTCAATGGGCTCAATGGCAGACTGCTCAGCAAACTCAGTCTCAACCGTCTCCACAAGCGCCGTTCCTGCCACTGCCGGAGCATCTAAGGGCTGGAACGGCTCGAGTTCGCTTTCAAACTCCTCGTCTATGTCGAAATCAGGCAGTTCGAGTTCTGACGCAAATCCGTCTGAGAAGTCACCTACAGACGAGACTGGTGCGCATTCCTCGGCGGCACTTATTGGCTCTATCGTCTCCTCGAAGTCGAAATCAGGCAACTCCTCATCCGGCTCCATCACGGCCGGCTCAGACAACACCTCTGCATCCGGCACCGCAGCAACGTCGAGAGTCTCTTCGTGCAGAGTCGCGGTGTCACTTTCGAGTAGTTCAGAGATCGCCTCAGGCCCTGCGACCGGCCCAGTCGGCTCCGTAGCGAATTCCGGTTCCTCCCTCACGCCTAACGCCTGTGGGGGAGCTGCGGCGTGCAGTTCCCTTGTTTCGCTCTTGATTCGCGCCAGCCTCTGTTCGCCATCGGACTTCAGACCTGGCGGAAGCTTCTCGACGACGTCCTCAAAGTCCGATAGCAGCGCTCCGAGAGTCTCCTGGTTGCGCGCTATCGCACCGGTTGCGGTCTCAAGCATCGAGTTGAGGCGTGACTGGGTGTTGAGCAGGCTGTCGATCTGGTCGCTGGAAGCATGTTCCCGCTTCTTCGCATCGTCACACGCCTCTACCAGCATATCCGCTTTCTCTTTGAGCGAAACGAGCGTGTCAAGCTCCTCGTTGAGACTGCGGCTTATTCGTTCTATCTCGCGCAGTTTTTCGGCGTCCGACTCAACAGTCTCCGCCTCAAGCCTCTGAAGCGTCTCAACGTCAAGTGGCGGTTCCACCGCCTCAGAAGCACTGGATTCTACTTCAGCATACGCCAATTCACCGGCAATGGCAGGCTCCGGCTCGGCCGTTGGCGGTTCAGGCTGCCCCAAATCTGGAACCTGCGCAGCAGAAGGCGCCTCGATCTGTTCAAAACCAGTGGCCTCGAAAGGTTCATCTTCAAACACACTGGAGATGGGCTCGCCGACCTGGTCCAGCACGGGGGCAACGTCTTCGAGTTCGAAACCAGATGCCTCAAGCAGTTCGTCCTCAAATACTCCAGGTTCGGCTTGCGCGCTTTCCGCTACTCCCTCTGTGACGGTGGTCGCCACATCGAAGACAACCGGGCCCTGCACTGCTTCCACGGTTTCCGGCTCTGCGAGATACTCCGCGACACTCCCGTCGGCGGTCTGTATTTGCTCCACAACAGTAGGTTCTGCAATGGGCGCGTAGGCGCTCGAAACATCCGCAGGCGACCATGCTTCGGGTTCAGATACGACAGCCTCCTCAACTGCCGGCTCATGAGGCGCCAGAGTCTCCTGAACTGCCTCGGGTTGCCAGCTCAAAGGCGCCGGTTCTGAAGCAACCTCGGCCTCAACGACCGGTTCTTCCGACGGTTGCGGCTCGATGGGCGGAACGGCCGCCGCAACAACAGGCGGCGAATAGTATCGCACCAGGGGAGGAACAACCACTTCGTCCTCAAACTCGTATTCGACCTCAACAGTCGGCGCATCGTAGTAGTCCGTGTAAGCAACAGGATCGTAGCCGCCTGCCGCCGGTTTCGGAGATGACGAGGGATTCAGAGCCGAAGCGGTCGAGCTTGAGTCGTCAAATTCATACTCCGATTCGACAAAGACCGAGGTCTGGTCGCTGCCGGGTTCCGAAAGATGCCGTGAGTTGTTGGTGTTCAGGTCGTTTGTCTCCATTTTATGGAAGTGTCCCTGTCCTTGCTATACTTGTTTTGCGAACCGTCCACAGTGCGTGCCACTGTGAAGAATGCCAAATATGACTGTACATGCTACACCATGTGGACGCGTTTTTCAACTTCCGGTGCAATTGTAAGCCTCGAGGGACGAACTGCCTTGCCAAACTCATGTCAGCGTGCAGCGTTAGAAACGGGGCCGGGACGAGGATGACAACCTGTGCGGAGAGTCGCCGCTGCTGGTCTGCCGTGCAGCTATCCCGACAAGATCGCTTTAAGCGCGGCAGCCCCGGCCAGAATGAGAACAGTGCTATTGAAGAGCTTCTGCGAGACACGTGGTAACAGCCACTTGCCTGCAAACGCCCCCACAAGGATAGCTGGCGCAATCGCGAGATTGAAAACCAGTGATTCGCGCGTAAATATGGGCCTGGCCGGATTGACCGCTGTCAGCCAGACGTATATGGGCACCTTGGAAACATTGATTATCAGAAAATACCAGGCGATGGTTCCCATGAACTGCTCCTTGGGCATCCTGTGAGCAGCCATGTAAATGTTCATGATCGGACCAGCCGCGTTGGAGACAGTCGTCGTGAACCCGGCAAGGACCCCGGTGCCAGCTACGCCCGCTCTTGATGTGGGGGTGAGGTGTGGACCGAGCCGGCCCTGCAGGAGATGCAGCGCGAGCATCGCTAATACTATCACACCGATAACAGGAGTGAGCACGTCCTTTGTAGACTTGCTTTCGCCAATAATCCATAACGCACCCGAACCGACAAGCAGACCCACAACCACCCACAGGAACAGTCCCACAAGCTTGTCCCATTGCGCGTGCCTGTGGTACCACACGACTGCGAAACAGTCGGCGAAGATGAGCATTGGCAGCATGACTCCGATGGAATGGCGGCCTCCGAACACCGCCGCGAGCATGGATACAACCAGTATCCCAACACCCGGCACGCCTGTCTTCGAGATGCCGACCAAAAGCGCGGCGCCCGCACCCATGGCCCATTGTGTGTATGTCAAATCCATGTTGAGTGAAATATTCCTGTCCGCGACACAAAGAGAAGCCGGGCTCGGACACCCGGCTGCCTATCCACGACACCGCTTTCAGGCATCAATGCTAAATGATTCACGATCTGTGAACTGCATGCGATGGCTGTGGCAGGCCGGACGCTCTTGTCCGGCGCCACCCGACAGAAGTGTCCGGCGCCACCCGACAGAAGTGTCCGGCGCCGCCCGACAGGAGTGTCGGGCCTACCAGACGACTCAGCCACTGTAAATTGCTCAGTCCCTGGAGAATCGCGTGGGATTCTGCCTGTGACACTCCTCGATCACCGCTATCTGCTGGCGCACGTGCTCGACGGTAACCTCGAGGGGAGTTCCTTTCGAGAGGGCGCTGTGCAGGTTCGAATAGAACGCCTTGCCCATAGCAGCAAACAGGTCCTTCTGGCTCTCAGGAAGCCGCCATCTTCCGGTATACCAATTGAGGCTCTCTGAGCAGTATTGGGGAAGCGCGACGGGATTAGGCACCAAGTTGCGCTCCGGAAGCTCCTCGGGTTTGTAGTATCTCCACTCCACTTCCTCCATAGTGCCATTCAGCCCTCCGCGCTCGGCCTGTATGTGGTAAGTAGCGGTCGGATATGCTTCGCACGAGATAACGTCCACCTCGACAACGGGCCTGCCCTCGCCGTGAAGGACGAGCTTGACATAGTCCTCCGCATCGCCAAACGTCAGAACTCTGTTCATCAGACAGAAGACGCTGGGCGTGCGGTCGCGGCCGAACAACCCCAAGGCCTGGTCCAGAGGGTGAGGGCCGGTGTTGAGCAGACTACCGCCGTTCATGTCGTGGAGCGTCTGCCAGTCCCAGCGCCTTCCGAACCCGTTGAAGGCTACCTTAACGGCAACGATCCGGCCCAGGACGCCAGAGTCGATGACTTTCTGCACCTGCCGGTAGTATGGCGCGAAGCGGGACTGCTGATATATGGCGAGCAGCTTCCCAGACTTGAGAGCCGCCGCATTCATCTGGTCAACCTCGGCAACGCACCGTGCCATCGGCTTCTCACACAACACGTTGTGTCCAGCCTCCAGGGCCTCGATGGTGATGGAGGGATGAAGAACGCTGGGAGTAGCGTTGACGACCAAGTCAAGATCGCGTCTGCCGAGTAGATCGCGATAGTCAGAGTGACAGTCGCAGCCCAGCGCATTCCTCGACCTGCTCAGATTCTCCGGGATAGGATCGGCCACCGCGACAATCCTGAACTTCCCGGGCAGCAGACCCATCGTATATGCGTGGATGTCAAACCCACTTTTGCCCTGACCTATTATTCCGGCACGTATCTTCGCCAATGCTAAACACCTCAATCCCAGTGCCGGTTCCGAAACCGAGCACCCGAGCATTTTACCAGTGAAGCGTGACTAAGGCAAATGCCTTACCCAGATCGCGTCCCTCGCGTCCTCATCAGGTCCTCGTAGAACAATAACTGCTGCGCCCAACCCGCCAGGCCGCCATACCTATCGTAGAACGCGCCGCATATCTTGCGGTAAGCCGCGTCAGTGATGGACTTGGTCCTCATCTCCGGCAGAAGGATTCGCTGCGCAATCTGCCTGATGTGGGTATCCACAGGCACGGCTTCATACTTGTCCAGCGAAAACAGGCACACACAGTCCGCAATCTTCCGACCTATGCCCCTGATCTGAGTAAGTGCGTCCCTGGCTTCCTCGTAGCCAACTTCGCGCAGACCCGCCAACCAGCCGTCTCCCATCTCCAGAACCTGCTGCGCCACTGTCTTTAAGTTCGCTCCTCGAAACGCAAGCGACTCCGTCGATTCCAGAGTCTTCTGATCAGCCTGAGCTATCGCGCGGGTGGATGGGAAGGCATAGTAGCAGGACCCGTTGTGCTCACAGACCCGGTCTCCAAACATCTCGCAGAGTCTGCCGATAGCAGCCGAGATTCTGGGTATGCTGTTTGCCGCAGAGCACACGAACGAAAGCAGAGTCTCATTGGGGTCCTGCCGGAGGAGTCTGAGACCGTAGAACCGCCGCACCTGCTCAGCCATGTGGTCGTCTCCAGAGCAGAGCCGGTCGTAGATCGCGTTAACATCAACACCGAGGAGTAGATAGTCTTCCACGGCGGCACGATCCATCACTGGATAGGTGCGCCACAGCAGGCAACCGTCGGCAATGACCAGTTCAAACAAGCGATCTCCGACTACGCCCGCCCAGACTCCGTCCCCACTCTTTCGCCACCTGAACGCCTGCCCGCACGCCAGCGTCAGATCAAGATCAAGGGGTTGTCCTTTGAGGTCTATACTGTCCATAGTGCTCAGTGATGCGAGAAGCACCTTTCTCCGGTGAAGACCATGGCGATGCCGTGCTCGTTGCACGCTTTGATCGACTCCCAGTCCTTGACCGAGCCGCCAGGTTGCACGATCGCCACGATCCCCGCCTCAGCACACGCATCGATGCTGTCTCGAAATGGAAAGAACGCATCGCTGGACAGAACGGAGCCTTCAATGGTCTCGTCGCCGCCAAACTTCTCTCTGGCTTTGGCTATCGCTTGCCGGACCGCCGCGACGCGGTCCTGTTGACCAGTGCCGACGGCGAGCGTCACTCCGTTCTTCGCAATCACAACTCCATTCGAGCGGACGCTCAGGTTCACATACCAACTGAACAGGAGATCGTCAATCTGGTCGGCGGTCGGAAACTTCTCTATGGCGAACTTGCCGTGAGACGGGTGCTCGGTGGAGGCTACCACCAGATCGCTTCCGCTTCTTATTGCGGTAAGCAGCGTCTCAGCCACCACAATCGAGCCATCAGACAGAGTCTTTATGGTGGGAGCAGCCGCCTCGCCCACCCACTTGGGAAGGCTCTCAAGATTTGGCAGGCGAATCACGCGGATTTCCTTGTTCATCTTGTAGGTTTCGTAGTCCTGAAACACCTCAAGAGCCTCGTCGTCGAAGTCCGGTGCGGCCACAACCTCCACGACCGTGGCCATAATCTCTCTGGCAGTATTCGCGTCGACTCGGGTGTTGAATACTACGGTTCCTCCGAACGCGGCAACCGCGTCAGCATCGCGTGCACGCACGTAAACGTTCTTGAGGTCCTGGTTCCGTCTGCTTACGGCGGCCCCACTGGGGTTCAAGTGCTTCATCACGGCACACGCAGGCTCCGCGAAATACTTGACTATGTTGGCGCCGTGATTGAGATCTCCGTAGTTGGTTTCGGACAGACCAGACTTTCCGGACTTGATAATCTCCATTTGCCCGAAAGGCATGTTCTGTGCACCCTTTGGCCGGTAGAAACTCGCCCCCTGGTGAGGATTGGTACCATATCGCAGGTCTTCGACCTTGACGTATGTTACCCCCATCAATTCCATCTCTTCGGGGAATCCGCTGGCGGTGCGGCTGAAATACTTGGACCTAAAATCTGTGCTCAATTCCACGCCTCCACTTGTCATTGGTGTTACAGCACGGTGATTAGGAAACGGCGAGTCGGGAGTTCATTCCCAAAACGCGGCTGGCTATAGGGAACAAGTTCTCCCGTACGCCAAGACACAGTTTACACGTTTTGGGCCGGTAATTGGAAGTCGAGCCTGACCGCCTCCTCCTGCCATTCCGGCTGGCAGGAGGAATCGCGGGGATTTCTCGGGCTGGTCGAAATGACGCGGGGCAAATGGGCTTTCGTTGACAGAGGCTCCCACGGGAGCGTATAATCCTGATGTCATCACTTGATGCGTGGAGGAACCCGTGAAAACCAGGATGTTCGCAGCTTTTGGAATTGCAGCACTAGTGTTCGGTCTTGCGGGCAGTGCGCAGGCGCAGTATGAGGCTAACGACCGCAGCCCCATAGGGGTTAGAATGAGTTTCTACAAGCCATTCAGCGACCCGATAAGCGACATAAAGAGCATCTGGATGGCGCCAGGGCTTGACTACAACGGCAAGTTTGACAGTCTGGACCGCCCGCAGTTTACAGCTTCAATCGCCTGGCTAGCGGAAAGCAATGAAACCACAAGCTGCAAGATAATCCCGATCGGTGTTCAGTTCATCAAGTACGCCAACGACAGCTATCCGTCCAGGTACGTCGGGCTGGGAGCCACTGCCTATTTCATAAACTACAGGCAGTGGAAATGGTTCAGCGGATGGAGGAGCGACAACAGGAAGAAGCTCGGAGTCAGCGTCTCCTACGGAATCGATTTCGGTTCCTGGTATGTCGAAGGCACATACCAGATAAGTGAGAAGATGGGGCTGGCGTACGGCGGGGACCTGAAGATGGACGGGGCAGGCATCAGCATCGGCACCCGACGCGCGCTCTAGTCTCTGATATGGCAAAGGCTCGAACGAGATTTGTCTGCCAGTCTTGTGGATACGAGTCGCCCAAATGGGTTGGGCGATGCCCCGACTGCGACGAATGGGCCTCAGTAGTTGAGGAATTCGTTCCTGACAGCCGACAGGCCGCCAGAGCGTCCGGAGACAGGCAGGCGCCCGCGTCAACTCCCACGCCGATTACCGAACTCTCTGCACAGGGCGCCTCTCGGACCCCAACCGGAATCTCAGAGTTTGACCGTGCGCTGGGCGGCGGTGTGGTCGCCGGATCGCTGATACTCATCGGTGGAGACCCTGGGATAGGCAAGTCCACCATTCTGATTCAGGTGGCCAACCGGCTGAGCACAGACCGTGGACGGGTGCTTTACGTTTCGGGAGAGGAATCTTCCGAGCAGATAAAGCTGCGCAGCAACCGGATCGGCATATCTTCCTCCGAGCTCTTCCTGGCCTCTGAGACAGACATCCAGGCCATAATCGGTCACATCGAAAGCGTGAGGCCCGGCTACGTGGTCATTGACTCAATACAGACGGTCTACGACCCCGATCTGTCGTCGACGTCGGGCAGCGTCAGCCAGGTGCGCTCCTGTACAGCATCGTTGGCCCAGGTCGCCAAGAGCGCAGGCATCCCCATATTCATCGTCGGACACGTCACAAAAGAAGGCTCCATAGCCGGCCCAAAGGTTCTGGAGCACATGGTGGATACGGTACTGTACTTCGAAGGAGACCGCCACCACTGCTACCGCGTCCTGCGCGCCGTCAAGAACCGGTTCGGATCAACTGATGAGCTGGGGATATTTGAGATGCGCGAGGACGGACTCATGGAGGTCCCGAACCCGTCGGAGGCGCTTCTCGCCGAGCGTCCTGAACACGGGTCAGGCTCCGCCGTAACGTCGACGATGGAAGGCAGCCGGCCGATTATGGTGGAGATCCAGGCTCTGGTGGCACCAAGCTATTTCACAAGCCCGCGGCGCATGTGCACGGGCATTGACTACAACCGCATGCTTATGATCCTTGCTGTGCTGGAGAAGCGAGCCGGCCTGTCGCTGGGAAACAAGGATGTTTATGTGAACGTGGCCGGTGGGGTGCGAATTGTGGAGCCAGCGGCTGATCTGGCCGTGGCTCTTGCTGTGGCTTCGAGCCTGCGAGACGAGGGTATGGACTCTTCGACAGTGGTGCTAGGAGAACTTGGGCTGTCCGGCGAAGTCAGGTCTGTGGGTCAGATTGAGAAGCGACTTTCGGAATCAGCACGGTTAGGCTTTGAGCGTGCCATACTCTCACGACGCAGCGCTTCGTCGATCAAGAGCGGCGGCAAGATGAAGCCGTATGGAGTCAGCAACGTCTACCAGGCGATCGAGGCTGTCATGGGTTCCGAACGCTGACGGACACCGCCGACCATCCCGCATTCCCGGTAGTCAAGACTTCGCCCCTGACAAAAGCAGAAGGCCGGCACGCTGCGTGCTGGCCTTTCTGCCCAGATATGTCCTCTTGCTTCGGCTATCACTACTCTCTGCCGCGGCCGGACTGGCAAACGGTGATCGCTACCGGTCACTCGGGCGGTCTAGACTCTGCAGAAACTTTGACAGTTATTGCATCGGGCGTTCGTCGGTATAGTAGACAGAACGGCGATTGAGGCCAACGAACCCGAGACACCAGCAATTATGGTTTCGTAAAGTCCAGAATTTGTAAGTTGAAAAACCTGATATATACTAATATGGGGTCTGAAAGCGGGTGCGGTGAAGGACAAAAGACCTTATCCGTCGAACTATAACGTGTGATTTCGGGTTCAGTGTTCAAGTCGGCGTGACCGATGATTCGTTGTGTGGGACGTAGTTCGCGAGCAAAGCTGCCTGCTCAACGCCGAAGTTGTCCGTAGGTGAAGAAGGGATAAGATAGCCTTTGCTCAGGGGTTCTTCTGAGGATCACATGCAAACCGAATCGAAAACGCGAATACTCATCGTAGAAGATCATTCCGTTGTCAGGTGGGCTGTTCGAGCATACCTTGAACAGCAGGGCATCGAAGTGATCGGGGAGACCGGCTGCATTGATGAGGCCGTCGAGATGACCGCGTCACTCAAACCGGATGTCGTGCTGATGGACCTCCTGCTGGGCAATGAAAGCGGCATTGATGCGACTAAGCAACTGGCAGCTATGTGCTCCAATCGCATAGTGGCCTTCAGTGAATATGACTCCAGCGAATGTGTCAAAGCTTTCATCGGCGCGGGAGGCCGGGGCTTCGTGTCCAAGTTGTCGCCGCCTTCCGACTTGGTGGAAGGCATAAACGCTGTTGCGCAGGGCGGGACGTGGATACCACAGGAAGCCGACGGCGAGATGGCATCAAACGGGAATGCCGCTCCCAAGAAACGTCGAGGGCTCTCGCCGAAGGAAAGGGAAGTGGTGGGTTACATCGCACTTGGCTTATCCAACCGGCAGATCGCGGAGAAGCTATTTGTCAGCGAGAAGACGGTTGATACCCACCGTTTTCGCGTATATCGCAAGCTGGGCATACACAGCAGGTCGGAACTGATCGACTACGCATTCCGGGAAGGCCTGACAGCAGCCATACC
>Ga0209609_10001438_pt1 | contig 13766 bp, 10 predicted proteins | sample LakKivw325mmetaG_FD_184136 | JGI IMG/M metagenome (GOLD analysis project Ga0209609, IMG submission 184136) | Anoxic lake water microbial communities from Lake Kivu, Rwanda to study Microbial Dark Matter (Phase II) - Lake Kivu water 325m metaG... | ecosystem: Environmental > Aquatic > Freshwater... | reverse complement strand
ATTTTTTACTTATATGCTATATCTTATTTAGCTGAAATATCCAGTTTTTATTTTGCCTTTTTATCTTTATGAATTATAAATTGATTTTACCTTAAATAAAAATTAAAATTTATACAATAATTTTTAAAATCTCTTAAATACAAAAAAGGATACTGATGGCGGCACAAAAAACAATTCTGGCAGGGGTAATTGAGGCAATTGCCAAAAAACTGATCGATGCTGAAAAAACACTGACCGAACTTGATTCCATGGGTGACGCAGATTGCGGCTCAGGAGTAAGGCGGGGATTTGAAGCGGTGCTTGCCTCCATGGGAGAGATAAGCCAGCTTGAGATAGGCGACATGTTGAAAAAAACTGGTTTTACACTTGCATATACAATCGGAGGCACTTCAGGGGCAATGCTTGGAACCGGGTTTATTGAAACCGGGAAAAGCATAGGAGACATAAAGGACCCATCGCTTGAGGACTGGGTAAAAGCTCTTGAAAGTGCATTATCTGTAATAAAAAGAAGGGGAGGCAATACCCGGGTCGGGGACAAAACCCTTGTTGATGCACTTGAACCTGCTGTTGCTACAATGAAGGCACTGCTTGAAAAACAGGTAAATACAGGCGGTGCGCCACTGGCTCCTGATTTGTTTCTGAGGGCAGCGTTTGCTGCCGCACAGGCAGGCTCTGACAGGACAATAGAAATGATTGCAAAAAAAGGCAGGGCCTCATATGTGGGCGAAAGAAGCAAAGGCAACAGGGATCCGGGCTCACTTATTATTGTCATTATATTTGAAGCAGCTCTTGAAGAGTCCAGGAGGTACCAGTGAAAAAAATAATCAACACACCGGAAAGTTATGTAAGCGATATGCTAAGAGGGCTGGAGCTTTCAAGCCCTGAAAAAATCGGGGTCATCCATGATAAAAGGATAGTGTACCGTAAGGATCCTTATTTAAACAAAGTCGCAATAGTTTCAGGTTCTGGAAGCGGCCACGAGCCCGACCAGGCTTTTTATGTTGGAAAGGGCGTACTTGATGCAGCCTGTGCAGGACCGGTATTTGCTGCACCGACACTTGATGCAATAGTTGATGCGGCAAAACTTGTGGACAGGGGCAGGGGTGTGCTTTTCCTGGTTAAGAATTACACTGGAGACAGGGCTAATTTTGAAATGGCAAGCGAAATGCTTGAATTTGAAGGCGGACCCGCAGTTGATACCGTAATTATAAATGATGATGTTGCAGTCAAAGACAGCACATATACAGCAGGCAGGCGCGGAGTAGCAGGAGCCATGTTTGTATATAAGCTGGTCGGGGCAAAATCAGAGGAGGAAGGTGTAAATCTGCAAAGCCTTAAGAAGCTTGCAATGGATGTAAATGACAATGTCAGGACAATGGGTTTTGCATTAAAATCCTGTACAACTCCTGCTAAAGGTTCCCCGACATTTGACCTCGGTGAAGATGAGATAGAGATTGGAGTCGGACTTCACGGCGAGCCCGGGAGGCAGAGGCAAAAATTCGTGCAAGCTGACAGCATTATTAAGATTATAACAGATACGGTAATCGAGGACCTTCCGTTTATGTGCGGCGATGAAGTCGCATTAATGGTAAACGGCCTTGGCGGGACCCCTGTAAGCGAGCTTTACATTGCAGCGGGGATAACAATTGATATACTGAAAAATAAAAGGATTAAAATTTTCAGGACTTATGTAAATAATTTTTGCACTTCCCTTGATATGGAAGGTGCTTCAGTCAGCCTGCTTCGCTTAAATGAAGAATTCAAGCGGCTGCTTGAAGCTCCATGCGATATTCCAATAAAGTATTTCTAATTTAAAACTTGTTCGAATCAAAGCGGGGTAAAAATATGTCACCGGTAAAACACTATTGCAGAAAAATCTTTGGTAAAAACAAAAAATCACATTATATTTTTCCGGCATTTATAGCATTTATGGTTTCAATGATTTTTTTACCGCAAATGATCTTTGCATCTGCGCCTTCTGCACAAAATTTATACGACGACGGCTCAGAGGGAGGCGGTTTGCCTCACCATTATTTTGCAGAGGCGGCACTTTCAGTAAAATATGACTATATCCTCATTATTGACGAATCCGGAAGCATGAAGCGAAATGACCCGGCGGGCGCAAGAAAAGATGCTGCAAAGCTTTTTACATTTCTTTCTGAGACCCTGAACCCGGGAAACAGAGTGATGGTTGCAGGTTTTGGTGAAAAGACAAACATTTATTTACCGCTTACTGAAATACAGGGAAACGAAAAAGCAATCAGTTCAGCTATCGGCCAGATACAGAGTAATCAGGACCTTACTGACATGAAAGGTGCTTTAACTGATATAAGAAGTATTCTTGAATCCAGGAAAGAGAAAAACAAGACAGTAGTTATATTTTTAACAGACGGTTCTCTTACCCTGGCAGATATACCTTCAGAAGAAGAGGAGGCAGGTAAACCAAAAAGAGACAAGACAATCAGGGAAGAAGAAGACGATTCCGGCAGGGCAGCGCCGGACACTACAGATGAATCTGCTGAAAGTAATAATTCAACAGTAAACCAGACTGCAGAAAACGAATACAAGGATTCAACAACAGAGAATCTGCCATACCTTGACCAATATAAAGCAGATTTAAAAGAGTTGTGTTATAAGTACAGGAGTGACGGCATCGTAATTTATCCTATTGCTTTTACAAATGAAGCAGATATAAGCATACTCGACGAGATAGCTTCAATAACCCGGGGTGTGTGCTATAAGGCAGAAGAAGCAAGAGACCTGAGTTTTTCTTTTATAGAAATATTAAAAAGCATAACCAGCCGTTTCATAAAAATAATTAAAACTACAGAAGACCCCGTATTATCAGGTGAAATAGAAATAGGCAAGTATGTTAAGGAAATGGTGGCTATAAGCCTTGAGAACAATCTTAGCTCAATCCCAAAAGTGGAGCTTAATTCTCCCTCCGGTGAAAAACCCGATTATGATTCAATAATAGATGAAGGGGTTTTCAGGATAGTAAAAGTCAAATCCCCTGATGAGGGAAACTGGAAATACAGTATATCAGGAGATGCAGTATTTGTTTATGAAATGGTTTTCTCCGGTATTTTGCAGCCGGCTTACCCATTGTATCTTTGGGGTGCTCCCATTTTATTACAAACTGACTTATCCGGTTTGATTGAATCAGGCTACCAGGACAGCATAAATGATTTCAGGGTTTCGGCAGCAGTTAAAGGACCTGATGGTACAGAAACAGAAGGTATTTCACTGGCAGATAACGGAAAAGAACCTGATGTAAAATCACAGGACGGGATATTCAGCGGGATTTTTTCGGAAACCGGAAAAAAAGGCTTTTATAAAATCAGCTTTAATATAAATAATGAACCCACCGGCTCTTCAGCAAGCAGGAACATAACAGTTGAAATGATAGAACTTCCTGTAAAAATCACCTATATGGAGCCTGCCGGCAATTTCTATATTACCGGCAAACCATTGACCGTAGAAGTCAGTATGGAAAAGGAACCTTCATATAATGGAGCTTTTGATATCAATAATTATAAGCTGACTTTTAATGCTACGGGCCCGGATAATGTTGAAGCAAAAGATATGGTATTGCTTGACAATGGTTCTGCTTCTGATAAAAAAGCCGGTGACGGCATTTACAGCGCATCATTTTTAAATACTGCAAAAGAAGGAAAATACTACCTTGAGTTTTTTATAAGGGATGCTGCTGAAATGACGATTCCTGCGTTTACCGGCAAAAAAGTGGAATTTGAAATTAAGACTGTCCCTCCGCTTGATATCGAAATTAAAAATAACCTCTTTACAGGAGAACCTGCATCATTAACTGCATCTTTTGAAGACTTAAGCAAGGGCATATTCAAGTATGTGCTCAAGGCTCCTGACGGCTCGGCTAAAGAAGGAATACTTTATGATGACGGCAATGCTGCAAATAATGACAGCAGCTCAAATGACGGGACATATTCAGCATTAATATCAGGCCTTGACCTGTTGGGCAAATATGTTGTCAGTGTAGAAGCAGTATATAATCCCGGTGTATCAGATATGCCGGTAAGCGCAGAAGCAGAATTCAGCAAAGAGTTCCAGGTAAAACAGACAGGGCAGGCGGTGGAATTTGACAAAGACAGTAAAACAGCTGCAGGCGGATTTACCATAAATTCACAAAGTGAAAATCTGGTAATGCTCTCAGTCGATATGGCTTCTTTTGACAAAGACCTGCTTGACAATAAAATCATAAAATCTGTCAAAATTAGCAGCAGCCCTGCTTTAAAATCAAAAACAGAATCTCAAGTCTCTCTTGATTTTGAACTGGCAGATAAAATAAGGGGCGGACAGTACAGGGTCTCTGTACCTGTAGTCATTGATGATTTAACAGGCGCCAGTGTTGAATTTGACATAAGAGTCCAGGAATCTTTCCCGCCATATCTTCTTGGCATTGTAATCGGGGCATCAGTTATCGGAGCTGCAGCTATTTTCCTTTTTGTATATTTCCTTTATATCAGGCCAAAAAAACGGGGGTACTAAAGTCAATATTACGGATTGTACCAGACTTTAATCTTTCTTATTCTCTCGACAGGAGTGTCAAACATCGGGTCCATTCTGTGGGTATAACCCGGGGGAACTTCAGCATAAGGTTCTCTAATAAATTCTACATGAGTATAGCCGGCCTGGAACAGTACATTATTTGCATCAGCCATCGGCATAAGTGTCACATTCGGAAGAAGAGGGATATTTTCAGGCATAATCGGAGCCTGTGTCCTTGGTTCTGAGCCATACCTGTAATCAGACATTGTTATCATTTCGGGGAGAGTAAACCTGTTTGGCACCATGACTTCGCCGGTCTCAGGGTTTACTGTTATCTGTACTGATATTTTTGTATCTTCCGGTTTGACAAAATCTTCAATCGGCATATTTGTTGTTGCTCTTTCCATGAAAAGTTTCCAAATCATGGCAGGGTGTGCGCCACCCTGTACCCTCATATCATGTATTACACCCATTTTTTTATTTACTTCGGGATAACCCATCCAGACACATGCGGCAAGATTTGGAGTAAAGCCGGTAAACCATGCATTTTCAGCTTCCTGTGTGGTGCCGGTTTTGCCTGCACACGGCCTGTTTGCCAATTTTGCCCTTGTGCCTGTGCCCCTCTGCATAACCTGCTGCATTATCTCGATTGCCCTGTAAGCATTGATTGCAGATATGACCTGCTTGCTATCAGGCTTGAATTCCTCTATTGTCTTTCCATCCTTGTCCGTTACCTTAAGTATTGCAACAGGCTCGTGCTTTGCCCCGTAATTTGCGATTGTTGCAAATGAATTACATACTTCAAGAGGGGATACGCCTGTGGTAAGGCCGCCGAGGCCTATTGCCGGAAAGCCTTCAAGCGGGGTCTCTATACCCATGTCGTTGGCGACTTTTGAAACTATATAACCGCCTATTTTCATTATCAACTGTGCATATACATCATTTACAGAGCCCACTGTTGCATCAAGAAGTGTCATTTCACTGGTCTCATAGGATGTTCCTTCATAATTGGAGATCTCCCATGGCTCGCTTCCGACAATATCATAAATAAGGGTGCCATTGGGATTAAAGGTCATGTAAGGGCTGATGCCCTGTTCCAGGGCAGCTATCAAAGCAAATACCTTAAATGTGGAGCCCGGCTGCCTTTTTGCCTGTGTGGCAAGGTTAAACTTCATATCCCCGAAATCTTTGCCCCCGACCATTGCTTTTATATAACCTGTTTTAGGGTCCATAGCCACCAGCGCTGCTGAAGGGTCCTCAGGGTCAAAAAGTATCTGGTTTATTGAGTCCTCTGCCGCAACCTGCATAGACGGGTCAAGAGTTGTATAAATATTAAAACCACCGGTAAAAACTTTATTGACTCCGTATTTTTCTATAAGTATCTGCTTGACATACTCTACAAAATAAGGAGCAAAACCTTTTTCGGTTTCCTGGAAAGGCCTCTGAGGGTTTATTGTCGAATTAACAGCATTTTCATAATCTTTCTGGCTGATGTAACCCAGCTCAAGCATCTTACCAAGAACAACGTTCCTTCTCTCAAGTGAAGCTTTCTTATCAATATAGGGTGAAAGATAGCCCGGGGATTGGATTATTCCTGCTATTGTTGCACATTCTGAAAGGCTCAGGTATTCAACATCTTTATTAAAATATACCTTTGCAGCAGCCTGTACGCCGTATGCGCCCTCACCAAGGTAAATAGTGTTAAGGTACATTTCAAGTATTTCATCTTTTGTATATACTTTCTCAAGCTGGTAAGCAAGGGCAGCTTCCTTTATTTTCCTGTCGTAAGTAACAATTGTCTTCCCCTGTGGTATATATATGCTTGTAATTACCTGCTGGGTTATTGTGCTTGCACCTTCGACTATTTCCCCTGACTGCATATTAATTAAAAATGCCCTTGCAATACCTTCAAGGTCAACCCCTGTATGCTTGTAGAATCTTTCATCTTCTATGGATATTACTGCATTTATGAGGTTTTTCGGCATATCTTCCAGCGATACAAGCTCCCTGTTTTCCTCACCATGGAAGGTAGCTATTAGCGTCCCATCTACAGCATATATTCTTGAGGTCAGAGCGCCCTGTGTGGGGGCATATTCTTCAATATCAGGAAGATCATTTATAAACGAAGCCACGGCAGCTGATGCTGTAAATGTGACCCCGCCTATTGTTGCCCCGGTTATTATGCCAAAGACAGTAAAAGCTATAAATACTGTAATTAATATTTTTATCCCCAAGGGGATGCTTTTTTTGAGTTTATTCTTTTGTTTTCTTCTGTATCTGGACATTTTTTAAAGTTCTTTAATTATCTTTTACAATCCCGAAGTTATGATATTACCATATTTTTTATTTTAAGAAAAAGCTGAAAAATTGAATTACTTTTTTGCAATTATGCAATTAATTGCATATAATCTATATCCATATTTATTTGCATTTAATTGCATTTTAAACTGGCGGGCGCCATATAAAATCTGGACCTGGCAGCAGTCTGGCGGTGCAATACTTTGCAGTTCAAATACTGTTATAAAATGAAATTGTAAAAAGGCATAATATGCCCGGAGTTTTAGAGAGGATTATTTAAAAATGCAACAACTATCCGGAAAAGACATAAGCGAGCTTATTGAAAGTTCATACCGGTGCAGGAAAAATATCCTGAAGATGATGAGGCAGGGGGAAGGCCACATAGGAGGCGCTTTTTCGAGCCTGGATATTTTAACTGTTATTTATAACAAAATACTGAGGCATGACCCGAAAAATCCGAAATGGGCAGACAGGGACAGGTTTATTCTTTCAGCCGGCCATAAATGCCTTGCTCTGTATGCCGTACTTGCCGACCAGGGATATTTTAAGGAAGAAATACTTTACACTTACAATACTTTTGATACTCCTGTTGCAATGCACCCCGAAGAAAAAAGGCTTCCGGGAATAGAGTTTTCAACCGGTTCGCTTGGCCATGGCCTTCCTGTTGCCAATGCAATTGCACTTGCGGCAAGGCTGGATAAAAAAGATTACAGGGTATTTGTCATACTCGGTGACGGAGAAAGCGCAGAAGGCAGCGTATGGGAAGCAGCAATGGCTGCAGCGCACCATAAAACAGATAATCTCACTGTAATAATAGACAGAAACGGCCTGCAGGTAAACGGAAGAACCAGCGAGATAATGGACAGCTCACCGCTTGAAGAAAAATTCAAAGCTTTCGGCTGGGCGGTACAGACGGTAGACGGGCATGATTTTAACCGGATTTACCAGGCGCTTGCATCGGTGCCATTTACCAGGGGCAAACCTTCATGCATTGTCGCTGATACAATAAAGTGCAAGGGCCTGCCATTTGGCGAAGATAATTTCCAGTTTCACCACTGGCATTGCGAGGCCAGCGAAATTGACAATGCAATAAACCTTGTTGAGGGCCAAATGGGAAAGGAGCTTGATAAAGTTGCAAAATAATATTGATAATAAAAAAGCCGGTGCCGCGGCAATTAATTTGCAGCAGGCAGTAATTGAAGACCCAAGAAAGAGGTTTTCTGATGCGCTTGTTGAGCTTGGTGCCAAAAACAGCAATGTAATATATGTTTCATGCGACTCTTCACTTGGGGCAAGCGGCGCTGAATTTAACAAACGGTATCCTGAAAGGCATTTTGAATTCGGCATTGCCGAGCAGAATGCTATGGGTGAAGCTGCCGGTTTTGCAACCTGCGGCAAAATCCCGTTTATTGCTGCATATGTCCCCTTTGTAACATTAAGGTGCTTTGAACAGATAAGAGACGATTTATGCAAACCCAAACTGAGCGTAAAAATCATGGGCAATAACTGCGGGTTTTCGGTCAGCGCACTTGGGCCGACACATACGGTGCTTGAAGATGTTTCAGTAATGCGGTCACTGCCGAATATGACTATTTTATCTCCATGTGACGGACCGGAGTATTACCAGGCTGCTTTTGCAGCAGCAGAAATTGACGGCCCGGTATATATAAGGATACACCGGACAAAAACAAAAAAAATACATGGCGATGATTTCAGGCTCAAAGTCGGCAGAGGCGAGATTCTTCGCGAAGGCACTGATATTACTCTTATTGCATGCTCAACAATGGTGGCAAATGCACTTGAAGCATCTTCTATTCTGGAAAACAAGGGCATAAGCGCTGAAGTGATAAATATGTCGACTATTAAGCCTGTGGACAGGGAGCTTATACTTGCTTCCAGTTCAAAGACAAAAAAAGTTGCAACAGTAGAGGAGCACAGCATTGTAAACGGGCTGGGCACCGCTGTTGCAGATGTGCTGATTAAGGAAAATCCTGTAAAAATGAAAATGATAGGCATAAATGACTTGTTTGCCACAGTCGGTGATTATGGCGAGATGATTGAGTATTACGGACTTTCGCCGGCCGGGATAGCAGCTTCAATAGAAGAATTTTTAAGATAGCTGACGGCGGGATAATTATATTGATAAAGTAAAGTCGAATTAAAAATCTTATTATTTGCGGAGGAAAAGATGAAAATTGCAATTGGCTGTGACGAGAATGCACTTGAGCTTAAAAATGCTCTTATGGCAGTTATGGAAAAAAAAGGGATAGAGTACAAAGACTTCGGAGTTTTTACAAAAGACCCGAGTGATTACCCTGACCTTGTAAAACAGCTAATACCTCAGGTGCAAAACGGCAGTTATGACAGGGGCATACTTGTTTGCGGCACCGGAATCGGCATGGCAATATGTGCAAATAAATTCAAGGGAATAAGAGCTGCTGTGTGCCATGATTTATATTCGGCACAGAGGTCTATTCTTTCCAATGACTGCCAGGTGCTCTGCATGGGTTCACTTATAATAGGCAAGAGCCTTGCAGAAGAGATACTAAAAGTCTGGCTCTCTATTGAAAGGACCGGCGGAACTGCTGCTAAAGTTAAAAAAATAGAACAGCTTGAAAGCTGATAAAAATAAGATAAAAAACTGTAAGATCACATTTTAATAAAAAAAATAACATAAAAATAAAATGGGATATAACATTAAATTAATGGTAAAAGTTGCAAATCTTTATTATAAGGACAGCCTGACCCAGGAAGACATAGCAAAAAAGCTCAAAGTGTCAAAGTACCAGGTTAACAGGATTTTAAAGAAGGCAATAGACTCGGGAATAGTCCAGATAACAATAATAGATCCTTCTACAAGCGTATCAAAACTGGAAGAAGAACTTGAAAAGAAGTTTGGCTTAAAAAGGGCAATTGTAATAGAAAATTCAGGGCTCTCGGATACCGAGCTAAAAACTAAATTGGGGTCAGCAGGCTCTGAATTTCTTCTTGAAGTTATAAAAGATAATGACATTATTGGCGTTTCCTGGGGAACCACGGTAAACGAACTGGTAAACCACCTGCCATCCAGGATAAACAAAAATGTTGAAGTGGTGCAGGTAACGGGAGGGAGCCACCAGATATCTGTTGACCTTAACTGCCATGATATTACTGGCAGGCTTGCAAAGAAATTCGGTGTTGAACCGCATCTGCTTTATGCTCCGGCAATACTTGATTCAAAAGAACTTCATGATATGCTCCTTAATGAAAAATCCATTAGAAGCACTTTTGAATATTTTGACAGGATTTCTATTCTTATTACAGGCATAGGTTCAATTTTCCCGAAAGTGTTCTCATCCTTTATTTCTACAGGTCAGATAAGCAGTGAGGAATTTGAAGAACTGAAGGCAAAAGAGGCAGTCGGGGACGTATTTTCATACTTTTTCAACATCGATGGTGATATATGCCAGACAAGCTTAAATGACAGGGTAGTTTCCATGCCTTTTTCGACACTTAAAAAAGTCCCCTACCGCATAGGCATTGCAGGGGGACGTCACAAAGCTGAGGCCATAGCAGGTGCCTTAAGGGGCAATATCATAAATATCCTAATTACTGATGATACTGCTGCAGAAAAAATACTTAAGATCGGAAACAAAAAACAGGCACTGTAAGATATGGTTTTTTGCATGTTTCAAATTCTTTTTCCTGTATTTTATGATATTGTTTTTTTAAATTAATCTTCGATATTTAAATTTATTGCAATACTGCTAAAAATTGCATATAATTCTTTTTTGTCCGGTTATTTGAATTTTTTAAACAGGGCGGCCTTTTTATATACATGCTCTGATTCGAAAGGAGTTTTATGGCAGATTTAACAAAAGAGCAAAAAAAAGAACTTTTAAAAACCATCATTAAAATCAGGCGGTTTGAAGAAAAAACCATACAGCTGTACCAGGTTGCAAAAATCTGGGGGTATCTCCATCCATATGTTGGAGAGGAAGCAATTGCTGCAGGAGCATGTGCGGCAATTAACAAATCAGATTATATTATTTCAACCCACCGGGGGCATGGACACAGTATTGCAAAAGGTGCGGACCTTAACCGTATGATGGCAGAACTTCTGGGGAAGGCCACAGGATACTGTAAGGGCAGAGGCGGCTCAATGCACATAGCAGACACTGAGCTTGGGATGCTTGGCGCCAATGGAATTGTAGGTGGAGGAATCCCCATATCTGTGGGCGCAGGTTTTTCCTGCAAAATGGAAGGAAAGCAGAGAGTTGTTATTTGTTTCTTTTCTGACGGAGCAACTAATAACGGCGTTTTTCATGAAGCATTGAATATGTCAGCAATATTTTCACTCCCTGTAATATATCTCTGTGAAAATAATATGTATGCTATATCAATGTGTTCAGAAGATGCAATTGCGTGTAAAGATGTTGCAAACAGGTCTGCTGCGTATGACATACCCGGCGTAATAGTTGACGGCGGGGACCCTGAGGCTGTCTACAATATAGTCGCAAAAGCAGTTGAGAGAGCAAGAAGCGGCAAAGGGCCATCACTTATTGAGGCAAAGACATACAGATTCGGCGGGCACCATCCCAATGATCCTGCTGAATACAGGGATAAATCTGAAGCCGACTACTATAAAAAGGAAAAGGACCCTGTTATTAATTATAAGGCAAAACTCATTGCAGAAAAGGTCATGAGCCAGCAGGAGATAGACCAGTATGAAAAAGAAGTTTCAAGTTTGGTTGAGCAATCTGTTAAATTTGCAGAAGAAAGCCCGGAACCTTCACTGGAGCAGTTCCTTGAGGAAGTAAAGTCGATATAGATAACAGAATCTGCTTATTTTTTTAAAATTTTTAAATTATTTAATACAACTTAAGAGTTTTACCAGGAGAGGATTTTTATGCGTGAAATCGAATACAGGGAAGCTATAAGGGAAGCCATAATAGAAGAAATGAACAGTGACCCTAAAGTCTTCCTGATTGGAGAAGATATCGGAAAGTATGGCGGTGCATTCAGGGCATATAAAGGGCTGCTTGACATGTATGGGCCGGAGCGGGTAATAAACACCCCGATTTCTGAAGCAACAATAATAGGAGCTGGAATAGGCGCTGCAGTAACTGGATACAGGCCGGTATCAGAGCTAATGTTTATTGATTTTACAACTCTGGCGATGGACCAGATAGTAAACCAGGCGGCAAAAATAAGGTATATGACCGGCGACAACTTGAGGTGCCCGCTTGTAATAAGGACCCAGGGAGGGGCAGGCCGGGGAGTAGCGGCCCAGCATTCCCAGAGCCTTGAGGCATGGTTTTATCATGTACCGGGCCTTAAAGTGGTTATGCCGTCAACTCCTTATGATGTAAAGGGCCTTTTAAAAACATCAATAAGAGATGACAATGTAGTGATTTTTATAGAGCATAAGATGATATACCTTAACAAGGGCCCGGTTCCTGAAGAAGAATATACAATACCGTTTGGTGTCGCTGATATAAAAAGGGAAGGAAGCGACATAACAATATTTGCTTACTCAAATATGGTTTTTAAATCACTTGAAGCCGCAAAAGAGCTGGAAAATGAAGGTATCAGTTGTGAAATAATAGACCCCAGGACCTTAGTACCACTGGATGAAGAAACACTTTTAAAATCAGTTAAAAAGACGGGCAATCTTGTGATAGTCACTGAAGCTTGTGAGAGAGGCAGCGTGGCATCTGACATAAGCGCCAAAGTCACAGCTAAGGCTTTTGACTGGCTTGATGCCCCTGTAAAAATAGTTGCGGGCCTCAATACCCCTATTCCATATAATTCGACACTGGAGCAGGCATCTATACCACATAAGGCCGATATTGTAAAAGCGGTCAGGCAAGTTCTTGGAAAATAATAAAACTGGAGGGAAATATTATGGCAAATTATGAAAAGTCAGCAATGCAAAGGCTTGCTGAAAGCGGGAAAGATTTCGAAATATGGTGGGATTCATCCCCGCTGATTTTTGGAGCCTGGGCAAAAACAATGCTCCAAAAGGCACCCCAGGATAAAAAAGTAAGCCTTGAAAAACAGTTAAAAATCCTTTTTGATTATGAAAATCCTGCAGACACCCTTTTTTGCGGGGTAACTACAAATCCAAGGCTAACACGAAGAGTTCTTGAACTTGTCCCTGAAGATGTCAATGATTTAATTGATAAAATAATAAGGGACTATCCTGCAAAATCCAGTTATGAGCTGGCCTGGGAAACCTACAAGGCAATAACTGCTAAAGGTACACAGCTCTACATGCCTCTTTTTGAAAAATCCAATTATAAGAGGGGATATGTTTCTGCACAGGTCGATCCAAGGCTGGTTACTGATGTAAAGCAGATGCTTCTGCAGGCTCTTGAACTTAAAAAAATAGCGGCAAATATAATGATAAAATGCCCGGGCTCAAAAGAGGGCATTTATCTTCTGCAGATACTGACATCACTTGGGATTCCGACAAACTCAACACTTGTATTTAATGTTCCCGGTGCAATACAGGTTGCGAAAGCAGTAAAGCGTGGCTATGAGACAGGAAGCTTCTGGGGCGTTGATTTTAAACAATGGCGCTCAGTGATAACTATTATGATAGGGCGCTTTGAGGGAAGGCCCCAGTTTGCAGAAAGTGCAAAAGCAGCAGGCATTGAACTTACTGATGAACTTGCCAGGTGGGCAGGCATTGCAATTGCAAAAAAGGCCCATGAATTATTGACCGACCCTGCAAATGGCTATAAGAGCAAACTGCTTTTATGTTCTGCAAGGCCGGGTCCTGGTGAAGGTAATCTCTACCATATTGAAAAAGTCGCAGGAGGCAATATGGTATATACATTAAATCCTGAAATAATAGATGATTTTATGAGGATATGCGAGTGCAAGGAAATTTACAGCCAGATGAGAGATCCTGTGCCGGCAGATATTCTTGAAAAACTGTTAAAGATACCTTATTTTAA
>Ga0209609_10001437_pt1 | contig 13773 bp, 7 predicted proteins | sample LakKivw325mmetaG_FD_184136 | JGI IMG/M metagenome (GOLD analysis project Ga0209609, IMG submission 184136) | Anoxic lake water microbial communities from Lake Kivu, Rwanda to study Microbial Dark Matter (Phase II) - Lake Kivu water 325m metaG... | ecosystem: Environmental > Aquatic > Freshwater... | reverse complement strand
ACGATGATTAAAGCTGCAAAGAGCTTTGAATAAAGCGTGCCATCCAGAGCCGGCCAGAAAACCGAGAGAGCGGAGACGGCACTCAGCGCCACGATCGTGATCGAAGGCGTGTCGCTCGTCCAGAAAACCGTCCAGACGTACAGGAATCCCAAGGCCGGGCTACCCGCCTTTTCCAAATAAAGATATCCAAATCCGTTCTCCGGATAGGCGGTTGCCATTTCCGCCAAAATCAACAGCTGGGGCAACCAGATCACGCCCCCTATTAACCAGGCGATCAATGCCAGGGCGGGACTGCCGCTTTCACGCGCTACGATTGGCAGATTGATAAAAACTCCCGAGCCAATCACCGAGCCTAAAATCAAAGCGACCACATGGGACAGATTCAATTCACGTCTGAGACCGCCGGGGTAAATATCCGTCGCGACCGGTCTATCGGACATCCGTAGTTGGGTTTTGCGATTGAAGATAGTCGCGCAGTTGCTTAGCCGTTTGGTCCAATGTTTCTTCACTCACAGTGGTTTTCAGCATTTGCCCCTTGCGCAGAAAATACAGCGCCGTTTCTCGGACTGGCAGACAATTGCATCGCGCTAAGATGAATGCATATAGGTTTACCTGCAGGGCATATTTGGCAAGCAGAATCGCCTCTGTTTCCGGATACAGCCGGTCGGTCTTGAAATCAACGATCGAATAGCTGCCGTCGTGGTTTTCGAGCAAAAGGTCAATTTTCCCTTCGAGAATAAAATCCATGTAAGCGCCGTAAATCTCAACTTCCCGGTGTTGGCGCCGTGCCCCCGCAAGCAGGTCGTGCAGGCCGCTCCCCGTCTGCAAGGCCAGGGTTGCCCACCCTTCCAGTTTTTCACTGAGTGTTTTTTGCTCTTCCGGAGTCAACAGGTAAGGTCGCACAAATTCCCCTAAAAGTTGATTAAAGCTCGCCAATGATTTGAAGTCCCAGCCAGTCAGGATCTGATGCACCAAGGAGCCAATCTCCTGGGGCGGCAGGCTGGACGACTCCGGTTCAGCGTCCGCTCGACTTTCAACAACCGGGATAGCCTGCACTGTCTCGGCAAATTGCGTCGCGGTGATTTTCACTACCCGGGAAGTCAGGGTCACTGGACGCACCAATCGCGACAGATCCGGGGGCAGGGTTTCAGCAGGGGCTGTTTCCGGTTCTTCCCTGATCAGCAGGTTCTCCAGAAATCCTTTTAACTGCGATTTGGGAAAAGTAGTGGTGCGGCATAGTCCGGCAGCAGTCGCGGCGTCGAAAATCGGACTGGCGCTACTCCACAGGCTAATATCCCGATCCTGCACGGCCGAAGAAATGTCCGTCGCAAACACCAGATAGGAACGAGCGCGGGTGGCCGCAACGTACAGCAGACGCTTCTCTTCCGCTAGTGTCCGACGGTGCTCCGCCTGTTTTAAATATTCGTACATAAAGGAGGGGTGCTCCTTATCAATCTGCAGGGCGAATCGATCCGGTTCCTGATAAAGCAAGCGCGCCGTGCGGTAATTGATTTTGTGCGCCAGAAAGGGCACAATTACCACGGGAAAATCCAGGCCTTTGGCGGCATGAATGGTCATGATGGTGACGGCGTTGCCCTTATCGCTGGCGAGGTTAGCTTCACCCTCGTGTACTTCTTCCGCCCGGTAAATTTCTATGCGACGGATGAAATCAATGGGCGTCAGGCGTTCCGCGATCTCCCACTCCAGGGCTAAATCGAGCAACTTGTTGACATTAGCAATCCGTTGTTCGCCAGCCGATAAACCCGCTAATACCGCCCGGTAATGGGTTTCGCGGATGATGTCATCTAAAAGTTCGGCGGTCGAGGAGGTGGCGAGATTCGCGGTCAGCCGGGTATAAACCGACCAGAAGTGCTCCAGTGCCTGTTTTTCCGTCTGATCCAGCGCTTCGTTAGCAACCTGCTCCTGAAAATAGGCGCGTAAACCAGCAAACAGGCTGGCCTGACCACGGGTAAGTTTGGTCAGGGTGGTGTCGCTGATACCAAACAGCGGCGAACGCAGGGTTCCGACAAGCGCCACCTGATCGTGAAAATTGATTAAAAGGCGCAGGGCATTGATCAGGTCTATGATTTCACGCTGGCTATAAAAGCCAATGCCCGAAAGTACATAATACGGTATCCCCTGATTTTGCAAAACGAATTCAAGGTCGGCCTGATGGCGGCGCGAGCGCAATAAAATGGTGATATCGCCATAGGTCACCGGACGCCAGCCCTCGGGTGCATAAATCAGGGGCTGGGTGAGCAGTCTACGGATGCATTCTGCAACCATTACCGTTTCGAGCAAGGCATCCGGTTGACGCTGGGTATCCTCCAGCGCGGAATAGGTTTCATCGGTTGCCATCTGGAGCAATTCGACCGGTACTTGAGTATTGGCGACATCGTAGTGCGGACGAATCACCCGCGGATAATGGACTTCAAACGGTTCGGGCGGTTCGGCACTCCCGAAATACAGACCGAAAAAATGATTGTAGAAATCCATCAACGGTCGCACGCTACGAAAATTCTCATCGAGGTGGAGTGCCCCCTGCTGACGACGCAGGCGGTTGAAAATTTCTACTTCTGCACCCCGGAAGCGATAGATGGATTGTTTTTCATCGCCGACAAAAAAAGTGATGAGGCGGGGATTAATTGCGCCCATCAACTGGATAATCCGGTACTGGATTGGATTGATGTCCTGGAACTCATCCACCAGCAAATGCCGGAAACGATTGATGGATTCATGCACTGCCGAAGTGGGCGCGCTCAACAATTGCGCGGTTTCCAATTCCAATCCCGCGAAGTCCATCAACCCCTCCGCCCGTAGATCAGCCCGATAGGATTCGATAAATTTCTGCCCGAGCCGGGCAAGCTGTTGCAGTGCGGCAATCTGATCGCTTTCTGTCTCAGGATCAAATTTCAGGAAACAGCTTTTTACATGACTGAAATACTTTCTTAATAGGCGGTGGTAAGCGCGCATGGTTTCAAGCCGCGCGCCCCAATTCTGCTGCTGACCTCGTTCCCGATCCTGCAGAGCTTTTGCCAAACTGCCATCGGTCAAGGCAGTCGGAATTTCCTGATTAGCGACACTAGCGAAGGCTTCCATAACGACGGCGAACGCCTGCCAGAGACTATCATTTTCTTCAGGGGCAATGGTATTTTTAATATTGGACAAGGTTGCCTGCACCTCGACCTGATTAAAAAAATTCTGTAATAGACTTAGGTTATGCTGGCGGTACAGGTCGGCAGAGCTAGTAATTAGAGTGTCCAGATCCGTGTTGAGCAACGTTCGGAGAGCCGGCATACATTCGGTCTGCTGGGCATAGATAGTCAGCAGCAGGTCACCGATTTCTCGCAAATCGAAGTGTTGCAGCAACCAGTTGAGTGCCGTATCCGCCGCGCGCAGGTTTTGGTCTAAAAACTGTTTGATAAAATCGGAGCGTCGCACTGCTTCCTCGGTTTCATCAATAATGCGAAACAGGGGATCGTAAGTTCCCGAAAGGCAGTTTTCGCGGAGCAGGCGGGCGCAGAAGCTATGCACTGTCGCAATCGGCGCCTGATTCAGATTGTCGGTCAGGTGGCGCACAGGTTCCGGGCCGAGGGTTGAGGTACGCTTGATTATTTCCGACCGCAGGCGGTTTTTCATTTCATCGGCGGCCTTTTCCGTAAAGGTGATGGCGACAATCTGCGAAAAATCACAGTCCGTGTTCAGCAGGATTTCGAGGTAGCGCGCCACCAGCACAGAAGTTTTACCGGTGCCCGCCGCGGCGCCTACCAACAGGGATGCGGTAATGTTCTTAATTGCCTTAGTGCGATCGTCTGCCCACTGCGGATCCATCGTCATTAATTTAATATGCAATCCGTTTGGAAATAACTCCAAAATACAATAATATTGCACGCAATTGTTATGGAGCAGAGAGCAGTATGCCGACTATCGTACCATTTCACTCCGAGTGGATTACCTTCGTAATCATCTTTGCCCTGATCATGGCGCTGATCGGGCTGAGCGAAGTTTTGCGACGCCGTCTGAATATTTCCGGTGAACATACCCGGCAGATGGTGCACGTGGGAGTGGGCCTGTTAGTAGTGACCAGCCCGTTCATTTTCCGCTCAGCAGTGCCACCGGCGGTGTTAGCGCTGATATTCATCATACTTAACCTGGTCGCTTTGCAGACCGAGCGGTTGAAGGGTATGCACTCGACCACCCGTACTTCCTACGGTACCGTATTTTTCCCGCTGACGTTTCTCATTCTGATCGGACTATACTGGTACACCGATCCGGCATTACTGGTTGTGGGCATGCTGATTATGACCATCGCGGATCCGGCGGCGGCCGTCATCGGGACCCGCACCCGCCATCTGCGCACTTTCACACTCTGGCACGATACCAAGACCGTGCAAGGTTCCCTGACGGTATTTTTGGTTACGTTTGTGATCGCTACCGGTGTTTTTGCTTTAGCGCGCGCCATTGATCATGTCACGGTGCCCGGGATTCTGAATCTGCTGATAATTGGAGTCTGCGTCGGGATCGTGGGGATGTTAGGCGAGGCTCTGTCGCGCGCCGGTTCCGATAACCTGACCCTGCCGTTGGGCAGTGCTTTAATGTTAGATATCATGCAGAGCCTGACCTTCCGGGAACAGCTTGCGGTTCTGGGTTGGATTCTGCTGTCATTTCTCCTGGCTTATATGTCCTATAAATTGAAGGCCTTAACGCGCGGTGGAGCGGCTGGAGCGATGCTGTTGGGTTCAATTGTCTTCTCGATTGGCGGCGTATATTGGGTCATTCCAATGGTGACTTTTTTCATTCTGTCCTCCATCCTTTCCAAGATCGGTAAACTGCGCAAAACCATTTTGGCCGGGGTCGTCGCCAAGGGCAGTAACCGCGATCTTTTGCAGGTTTATGCCAACGGCGGGGTGGCGTTAGTCATGGCGATCGTCTATTTCTACACAAAGCAGGACATTTTTTATTTCATGTTCTTAGGTTCTCTCGCAGCCGCCACCGCGGATACCTGGGGCACAGAAATCGGGGTGTTCGCCAAACGCCAACCGATTCATATCGTGACCCGCAAACCGGTGCCCACCGGAACCTCGGGCGGCATTACCGTCTTGGGAACTTCCGGGCTGTGTGCCGGAGCCGGCGTCCTGACGCTGAGTGGCATTCTCCCCATTGATTATGCTATCACTCTGCTGTTTATAATTATTGCCTTCAGCGGGGTTGCCGGGGCAATCGTCGATTCCATTCTGGGAGGCACTCTGCAAGCCCAGTATAGCTGTCCGCAATGTGGCAAAATGACCGAGAAAAAAGCTCACTGCGGCGGGCAAAGCACGACTTTGATCAGCGGCCATCAATGGATAGACAATGACTTGGTAAATCTCGTCTGTACCGCTACAGGCGCGCTACTGGTCGGCGTGCTTTATCTGCTGCTATTCTAGTTTTGCAGGTGTTCCGGATCTATCCGGCACAGATCAAAATACCCACAGCGGGTCGTGCAGGTCTGTGTCTTCAGAGGACGCACATTAAAGCGACCGGCGAACATGGCTTCCTGCAGTTGCCGCAGGTGCTGTTTGGTCACCTGCAGAATTTGCTGAACCTCCGCAGCGGTAGCTAGCGAACTGCGACCGATCTTATGCTCAACCAGGAAACCGCGGGTGCGGTGCCCATGCCTGAAATCGTAATAACAACCACCTCCCGGGTGATACGGTGCCAACTTACTTCCCGCTAAGATCAGATAGAGAGGAATCTGGATCTGTTCTCCGCTCAATGCGCCGTCGATAATATTGGTGATGTTAGAGTCACTCCGTTTGTAATCTATCACCAAAAACCGGCCGGCTATCGGATCAAGATCCACGCGGTCAATCTTACCACAGAGCGTCAGCACTTTCTGGAGTTCGGTATTGTACAGGCATGTCTCGGGATCGGAGACGGCCAGCTTCTCCTCGATCAGGTGGGGGGTATAGCCCAGCACAGCATATTTCTGTTCCTCATCAATGAACTGCAATAGTCCCTGCCGCTGTCGCCGCAGCTGCTCCTGCCACAGCAGCTCTGGCAGATGATGGTAATAATCCCGATACTCGTCCGCAATAAACTGCAGGGTGGCGGCGACGGCGGCGCCAGTTGGATCGGCCAAGTATTCCGTCCAACCCAATGCGGATTGGGCTTTGAACAGGTTGACGAACTTTTCGAGCGTCTTATGCAGGAGATTGCCCTCGCTCTGCGCATCCAGATCCAGCGCCGCGGCCCGAGGTGTGTCGATCCGCCAGATAGCCTGACATAAAAATGCAAACGGACAATCAACGTATCTCTGGATTGCGGTTTCGGTCAGGGTCAAAGGAATAATCCTCTGGCCACAGGCCTGCATATCCAGCTGTCCACTCCAGCCGTCCGCGACGAATCTTTGTCTTCGGGTTTCAATCCCCAGTCGGATAGCAATTGACTCCTGGACATCGGGATCTATCAGTGGGGTCAATACGGAAGTGCGTTCGGGGTTGGAATGGTTGAACAGGTACGCTTCCACATCCCGCTGGCTGACAAGATTGTGGGATTCCGGCAGAACCTGAGCGGTGGGCACAAATTCAAAGCTTACCTGTCCGGCTTCCCGGCCCGCAGTGGTACATTGCAATAAATCCTCAACGAATGGGGAGCGTGGGATGGCTTTCCCACCTTGGTCGAGTTCCGGATAGGTGATCAGCAAGCGCTGTTCAAAATTATGCAGGACCAAATAAAAGAGGAATTTTTCCTCAGCGATATTCGCACCGGTCGGGCCGAAGATTTTTTCACCGGCCAGGTTATTCAGGTATTCACGCAGTGCATTCCCAAACAGGTAGGTTTCCTCTTGCCCGCCGGGAAATTCCCCATCCACCAGACCCAAAAGGACCAAACCCTCGAATCGGCGCCCCCGGGCTGACATAAGCTTATCACAGTATAGGCCCGGTGATTTGCTCTTTTCATTTTGAGCTTCCGTTGTGGTTAGAAAATTGGTCAAGATCTGTTCCAGTTCCGGTAATGTCACCTGCCGATTACCTGGCAACAGACGCCTCAGGCGAACCAGGATTTGCCGACACTGTCTTAGTGCAGAGGATGCGGGATGGCCTTGTAAAAACAGATTCAGCAGATTGTTCAAATACGTAACATAGCTGGATAAAGCTCCACGGGCCGGCAAGGACAGGTCGGTGATGATCCGGCCCAGGAGATTGTGCAGAGCTTGCTGGTCAGCGATGGTCTGCGAGCGAACGCGGCGGTTGTTGTGCGCGGCAGTTGGAATCTCATTCAGCAGTTGATAATATTGCAGGAAAGCCGCGCTCCGCTCTAACCATTCAGAAGACGAAAATGGCAGGCCCCAGAGCACCGATTGCATTTCCAGCTCCTGTACGTCGTCAGCCTTATAATGCTGTCGCACCGCTGGCGCATGCAGAAAATCCATAAATTCGGTGCGCCTGAAATTCAACCTATTCAATCTGACGACATCACAAAGAAGGCGGCCCGGGGCGGTCGAGATCAATGGCTCCAGCGGGTCAGCTACGGTAATATTGTGCTCGCGAAACACTGACCTGACTTGAGGTAAATAATTATAACCACCGCGAAAGATCACCCCGATTTTTTCCGGCGCCAGGCCATCCGCCACCCACCGTTTGATGGTCCGGGCGGCAGTCTCGATCTCGCTTCTGCGGGTGGGACACTGCACAATTTTTATTGAAGCCTGGGACCATTGATTCAGCCAGGTGTATATGGGTATATACTTTTCCTCAGCAGGTTTTTCCGGCAGCAGAGAAAAATTAAAAAGGCTTTCGGAAATCGTCTTTTGCACGGGGTCAAATGTGCGGGATGGTCCAGTTTCTATCACTCGCCCCTTCCCCATCCAACCCGTCAAATCAACCAGATAATCATAGGGTGGCAGGTTGGCAAAGGTGATGGTGCAGATAATTTCGTCGTAGAACCGCGTCAGGTTTTTCAGTATCCGCCGTTGAACCCCGGTGTACTCATAAAATCCATCAATGATTAACACTTCGCGCTTTTCAAACGGAACTTTTGAGGACAGCGCCTCCGCCGCCAGCAATAGACTTTCATCCGGTACGACACCGCCTATCGCACGAGATTGCTGCCGAATCTGCTGGTAAATTTTCAGCCCTGACTCCAACACAGGATCGGGGCGGTGCCTGACCAGTGCGCTCAATTCGACATCCAGCATTCCGCCCTGGCGAAATTCAGCAATGATATTCTGTAATAGTGTCGCCTGATTGTCTAACCGGGCAGTCGCCAAAATGGGATTATCCTTCACTAGGAGGTAGACTCTTAGCCATTCCTCCGCCGGATGTATCTCCTGCAGGTGCTGGTGAGTGAAAGATAAAATCCGCCGCGCCCAGGCGAGAAACGTCCCCGCAAAAACTTGTCCGGGACGCAGCTTGATCTGACCACTATTTAACAATTCTGTCAGGCAATAATTGACATGGTCAACCGACGGAAGCAGCAGATCGAGGCGGCACCCGGTGCGCAGCTTTTCACGCGCCACTTCAAGCATAGCGGCGGTCTTGCCGGAGCGTATCGCACCTCGATAATAGGTGATTTCTGCCACGTTTCAAATGTAAAGGTTTTTACACGTCCTGGCAAGCCGGGCGGCTTTTCCCGTTATCCCCGGGCGGCGGACTCAGCGCCTGATTATCTTCGGTCGCGTAGTTTGACCAACAGCCGCAGAATCTCCAAATACAACCAGACTAATGTGACCAGCAATCCAAAAGCCGCGTACCATTCCATATAGCGTGGGGCCCCCAACGCCACGCCCGACTCAATGAAATCAAAATCCAGAACCAGATTCAGCGCCGCGATCACCACAATGAACAGGCTGAGGCCGATACTCAGCGGCGAGCTGGCGAAAGCAAATCCGGTATTGATATGCAACAGGTTCAGGATCAGGATCGCGCAATAAAACAAGCCAATGCCGCCGGTCGCCGCAAAAACGCCCAATTTGAAATTCTCTGTCGGCCGGATCAGGCGCGTCTTGTAGGCCAGTAAAAGACAGAACAAGGTGCCGAAGGTCAGCGCCACGGCCTGAAAAACAATCCCGGGATAATTACTCTCGAAGCGTGCTGAAACTCCGCCGAGAAATAGGCCTTCCAGCACCGCGTAAAGGGGCGCGGTGTAGGGCGCTAAATGTTTCTTGAAGGCCGTAATGAGGCCCACAACCAGTCCTCCGAGCAGACCACCAACGATCCACGGGGTCACCCGCGCCGGTTCCCACCCCAGCGCCATCTCCCACGTATAGCCGGCGGCTAACATCGCCAAAATCAGCAAAATGATGGTCTTGTTCGTTGCCCCCGGCAGGGTCATGCTCTGTTCGGTGCCATACGGCAGACTGAGGAAGGTTTTGGAATTCAGGGCAGGATTGGCAGTGCGCATCATCGAATTGCTCCTTATTTTTTATTTCAAATACAGAATCTTTCTCTGCAAACTTAACTGCTCTGTTTTAAAACTGATGAAATACAGCCCCGCGGATTGGGTGGTAGGATTCCAAACCTGCTGATGAGTGCCGCGCCGGAAGCGACCGGAAGCCAGGACCGCCACCTCCCGCCCGGTCAGGTCAAGCACGGTAAGACGCCCGGTGACATCGTTAGGGCAGGCGATGCTGAATCGGACTGTGGCATTGAACGGATTAGGATAGGGCTCAGCTAACCGAAACCGGGTTGGAATATCTTCGAACTCCGGCTCAATCGAAGAATAGGTGACATTCTTCAGCACCCAGCTATTGGGATCAAGTACCACGCTTTCTGGCTGATGGGTGCAGAAAATATTAAACGTCTGGGTTTTGAGGCTGTCCAGGATCACGACGTTTGTATCGCCGCCGGCAGTACGAATCAACAGCTGCAAGGGCATTTTAAAATAAGTGGTGGTGGTCTGAATCTGATTAATGGTGACCTTGAGCGTCCAGCTGGTCAGGTCATTGCGGCTGACCGACCAATATAGCTTGTAATGAGGTTGACCGCGGCCGTAAATCCATTGCTGGAAAAACCAACTCAAATCCTGGCCGGACACCTGCTCGCAGATACCTTGAAAGTCCTCCGTGATGACAGACTGCATGGCATAGCGTGCCCGATAGGCATGCAAAATATTAAAAAACTGAGTGTCCCCCACCAGCCCGCGTAACATGTGCAGCACCCAGGCGCCTTTATCATAGACCAGACGATTGAAAATGATGTCCACGCTGGTAGTGTCGTAAATGTATAAACCGGAGGAAATCCATCTGTCCGGGCGATTCAGGTAGTTCATGTAATCGCGCAAACCGCTGAAGCCGTAATAATTTTCACTCCAGAGCGCTTCGGCATAGCGGGCAAAGCCTTCATTGAGCCAGATGTTTTTCCAGTTGGCACAGGTGATCATATTGCCCCACCAGGAATGCGCCAGCTCGTGGCAGATCAGCATTTCATTGAAGGTATTGGTCAGAGTCCCGAGGCTGGTACAGGTCTGATGTTCCATGCCCCCGTACCAGGAGAATTGCGCCTGACCATATTTTTCCCGAATAAAAGGATATTCACCCCAAATAGAAGAGAAAAAGGATAGCATAGCCGGTGTCTTGGAGAGATTGTGCTGGGCCGTGGCGGCAATTTCGGGATAAATCCAGTAATCAACCGGCATGGTTGTGCTGTCCCGGGCAGTATAAACGTCTGTCCAGTGCGTATAATCGGACACGGCTATGGAAATGAGGTAGACCGCGATTGGATAGCGTTCCTGCCAATAAAACGTATGTGTGCCGTTTTCGTTATCGGTCACACTCACCAGTTTACCATTGGAGACAGCGTTCAAATTCGAGGGCACGGTGATTTTGATATCGGCGGAATCGGCTTTATCATCCGGATAATCCTTGCAGGGGAACCAGCTATGCGCGTAATACGGCTCACTCAACGAGGAAACGATCGGAGCGGAGTCGTGGTAACTGAAAGCAAAGGCTTGAAAGCCGCCGGTCTGCGGTTTTCCGGAATACTGAACTGCCACTGAAAAAGTATCCCCCACCGCTAAAGCCTTCCGCAAACCGATCTGCAGGAGCTGATTGGCGTGGGTAAAATTTTTACCATCTCCCCCGGCCCCGGTGACTGCCATGTTGTCCGTAAAATTCAAATCGAGGGTAGCCAGTCCCGAGACTTTGGCGCGTCCTTTGATCACGGTGGTGCCGGCGATCGTCGCCTGCGGAATGTCAAGGCGGAGGTCCAGACCGTAATATGTCACATCGTAAGCATTGCTGTTGCCGGGAAAGGCGCTTTTGGCGAGCACCTCGCGGTGCGCGTAGGCCTGCCGGCGCGCCTGGATTTCCTGATCAACCCAATCCGGATCAAACTGCGCGCTTGCCCAGCCGCAGAGCAGCCCCATCATCATTATCGTTCTGCAAACCCGTTTCAGCATATTCAGAAAGTAAACAAAACCGCAACCATTTTCAATTAAAATTTGTCGAACGGCAAGCACCTTCCGCTGTGCGGTTTCTCTTCCTGCAACATTTTTTTTACAACGCGGGACTATAGTTGGATGATCTGGTGGCGCGCCTTTCCAACCGAGACGTACGCCACAGGGACTTCGAGCAGTTCTTCGATGGAACGCAGGTATCGCTGGGCATTGATGGGCAAATCGCCGAATCGGCGGGCACCGTCAGTCGGTTTTTGCCAGCCGGGCAGGGTCCGATATTCGGGAACCGCCTTTTCCTGATCAAGTAAGGCCCAGTCGCCGTCTTGGTAACTGACGGCAATCTGGAGCTCCGGAAAGGTATCCAGAACATCCAGTTTGGTAATGGCAATGGAGGTGAATCCATTGATCAAGACCGCGTAGCGGCCGAGGACAGCATCAAACCAGCCACAGCGGCGCCGGCGACGCGTGGTAGCCCCGAATTCATGGCCACGTTCCTGGAGCAAATCGCCGGTCGCATCGCGTAATTCGGTCGGGAAAGGCCCTCCGCCCACACGCGTCGTGTAGGCTTTAAAAACTCCCATGATTTGGTCAATGCAGTTGGGGCCAATGCCCAATCCCGTACATACTCCACCGGCAATGGTATTTGAGGCAGTCACAAAGGGATAGGTACCGAAATCCACATCCAACCAGGTGCCCTGCGCTCCCTCCGCCAAAATCGGACGTCCCGCCTGCAGATAGTTGTGGATCAGGCGCACCGTATCCTCAGCCAACGGTCGAATTTGTTCACCGGCAGAATAAAACTGCTCCAGATCATGGTCGAGACGCTCCTGCTCGGGGAGGGGCAGGGGAATTTGCTCGAGAATCTCGTAGCGGCGGGCAATCAGCCTGGTTTTCAAAGTTTTCAGGTCACATAAATCGTGCACCCGCACTCCGCGGCGCCCGATTTTATCGGCATAACAGGGGCCGATGCCTCGTCTGGTGGTACCAATCGCACCCGCGCCCAAGGCGCTTTCCGCATAGGCATCGAGAATTTTATGCAGCGGTGTGACCACATGGGCCAACAGGGACAGGTGCAGACGGCCGGCAACGTCTATGCCTCTGGCGGTTATTTCCTCGATTTCATGCACCAGGCCTACCGGGTCAATCACCATGCCATTGCCAAGCAGGCAGTGGGTGTCGGGACGCAGAATACCGCTGGGAATCTGATGCAGAACGGTCTCCTCCGTACCGATCTGAATCGTATGTCCGGCGTTCGCCCCGCCCTGAAAGCGCGCGACCAAATCGGCATTTTCCCCCAGCATATCCACAATTTTACCCTTGCCCTCATCGCCCCATTGCCCGCCGATTACCGCCGTCAGTGTCATACTACCCCCGTAAAATTAAAATGCTCCCGTGGATCGAGAGCATTTTTAAAAATTGCCTGTTGGTCCGCATTCATTGCTTTTGTGAGGCAAGCCGCTTGTGCCAGATCAGAACCACCGGCGAGGCGATATAAAGTGAGGAATACGTCCCGACAATAATACCGACAATCAGGGCAATGGAAAAGTTCTTGACTTCACCATGCACAAAGACCAAAACCAGTACCACAAAGAGAGTGGTCAGGCTGGTGATAATCGTCCGGCTCAGGGTCTCATTGATACTGACGTTGAACAGCTCCTCTATGGTATTGTAGCGCCTGGTCTTCATGTTCTCACGCACCCGGTCAAAAACGACAATCGTATCATTCAGCGAATATCCCACAATGGTCAAAAAAGCCGCAATCGTCGAAAGTGAAAACTCCAGTTTAAAGATGGAGAAAATACCCAGGGTGAAGAGCACATCGTGAATCAAAGCGATCACCGCCCCTAAAGCAAATTCGAACTTGAAGCGGATCGAAATGTAAACCAAAATGACCACCAGGGTCGCCAGTACAGCCTTCACGGCCGAACTACGCAATTCCTTGCCGATTTTCGGACCGACTTGCTCCGCCCGGATGGTTTCAAACGAATTCTCCGGAATGGTCTGCAGCGCCTGCGTGATCACGCTGGCGGCGCTGTCGGTAGCAAAGGTCATGGGTGCGCGGATAATGAACTCGTCCACATTACTCGATTTTTGTATGACTGCATCTTGCTGATTAATGGTCGTTAAGGCTTGCCGGATATTCGCCGTCGTTACCGGTTTTTCGAACTTTACTTGCAAGAGCGTACCACCGGTGAAATCCAGGCCTAAATTCAGCCCACGCAGGAAAAAAATGATGACTGCCAAAGTAATGTAAATCACCGAAATGGTTACAAATGTTCGATAATGCATGACAAAATCAATACTGGTTTGTTTGAATATTCTCATTGTGTTACCCGTTCCTTAGATGCTTAACTTCTTAACAACCCATTTCTCGGTCACCCAGTTAAAAATCGTCCG